>Ga0116193_1001525_pt1 | contig 18982 bp, 18 predicted proteins | sample AD_UKC115_MetaG_FD_89892 | JGI IMG/M metagenome (GOLD analysis project Ga0116193, IMG submission 89892) | Active sludge microbial communities of municipal wastewater-treating anaerobic digesters from Hong Kong - AD_UKC115_MetaG | ecosystem: Engineered > Bioreactor > Anaerobic > Digestate... | reverse complement strand
GAATTACGGAATCCTATAATGATGAAAGTGAAGAGGATGAATGGTATTAGCAAACTATTCATTATTTTGGATTCAATCGTAAATTATCTTGTTTGAAACACGAAAAGTGACCCTAATCATTATTTCATTATTTTTGCACTTGAATAGTAAATAATGAAATTTTGTCAATTATAAAATATCTTTTATATCCATTTGGCTTTATTTACGGAATTGTATTGAAAATCCGAAGACTTTTCTATGAAAAGAAGTGGCTTCAATCGTATAAGTTTCCTGTTCCGGTTATTGTTGTGGGCAATTTAAGTATGGGGGGAACCGGGAAAACACCCCACGTTGAATTTTTGATTCGTCACTTTTCATCAAAATTGCATTTGGCTACTTTGAGCCGTGGATATGGAAGAAAAAGCAAAGGATATTTATTGGCTTCTCAATTGCCGGAAGAAGATAAAACAGCTCAAATGCTTGGAGATGAACCTCTGCAATTTATGACTAAATTTCCTTCTTTAGAAGTGGCTGTTTGCGAAAATCGAGTTTTAGGAATAGAAAAACTATTACTTGATCGTCCTGAAACGGAGATGATTTTATTGGATGATGCGTTCCAACATCTGAGCGTAAAAGCCAATTGCAATGTACTACTCATGGATTTTAATTCCCCGTATTATAATGATTTTCCAATTCCTGCAGGAAGATTGAGAGAGTTTCCTACGACTGCAAAATATGCAAATGTTATTGTAGTGACAAAATGTTCCCCAAATTTGTCTGATAAAGAAAAAAAGGAAATTGAAGAGCGCATAAATCCTACCAAAAATCAAGAAATTTATTTTTCTACTTATCTCTATGAACAACCTGTTCCGATTACGGAAAAAGCACAATGTATTACATTATCTTCCGATACTCCAATTGTCTTAATTTCCGGTATCGCCCACCCGGAATCGTTGCAAAAATTTGTTCAAAAAACATATAAGAACGTAATTTGTTACCATTTTCCGGATCATTATGTTTTTAAAGAACAAGACCTGAATAAAATACTCTGGGAAAATGAAAAAACGATGGAACAAGGCGGAATTATCCTTTCTACTGAAAAAGATGTGATGAGACTCGTTACAGGGGTAACGAAAAAAATTATATCTTTGCACCCGCTTTTTGCACTTCCGATTCGTGTTGAGATTTTATTTGATGAAAAAGAAAAATTAATAAAAAAAATAAATAGCTATGTTAGAAAAGATTAAAGAAAGCGCATCTTTCCTGAAAGGTAAAGTTACCATCAATCCGAAAATCGGTATTGTTTTAGGATCCGGATTGGGTGGTTTGGTGGATCAAGTGAAAATTATTACAGAAATTCCTTACAAGGATATTCCGAATTTTCCTGTTTCTACCGTTGCCGGTCACAGAGGCTCCTTGATTTTCGGCAAATTAAATAATGTTGAAGTGATGGTGATGAGTGGAAGATTTCATTATTATGAAGGTTATAAAATGAAAGAAGTTACTTTCCCGATTCAAGTTATGAAGGCAATGGGAGTTGAAAAGCTTATTTTATCCAATGCCGCCGGTGGAATGAACCCTACTTTTAAAATAGGCGATATTATGATTATTAAAGATCATATTAACCTATTTGGCGATAATCCGCTTATGGGAAAAAATTATGACGAATTAGGACCCAGATTCCCTAGTATGAATGAAGCTTATTCCAAAAGATTGGTGAAATTGGCTCACGAAACAGGTAAGAAATTGGGGATTTATTTGCAACAAGGAGTTTATCTTGGCGTTACTGGTCCCTGCTTTGAAACTCCGGCAGAATATAGAGCATTTTATATCTTAGGTGCTGATGCAGTAGGAATGTCTACCGTTCCTGAAAATATTACTGCCCGCCATCTTGGAATGGAAGTATTTGCTCTCTCGGTGATTACCGACTTGGGAGTTGTTGGTGTTGTTGAAGAAGCTTCCCACGAGGAAGTATTGGCAGCCGCAGCAACCGCAGGCCCGAAAATGGTTCAATTGGTGGCTGAAATGCTGCCTAACATGTAATAAAATACTTTAGGGTGGAATTTCCACCCTTTGTTGTTTATAGAGAATTGTTTGCACAGTTTTATTGTTTTTTATTCATCTTTATGGAGTGGAATATAAACCTTCTTATTGAAATTTTTGGTGTAATTACCGGCCTTGGAGTGATTATACTTCAATATAAAGCAATTCATTGGTTCGCCGTTATTGGAAGTATTAGCTCAGCATTGTATATCTATATTTTTTATAATGCGAAATTCTATGCGGATTCAGCAATGAGCGTCTACTACCTAGCAGCTAATATGTACGCCATTTATGTGTGGATTAAACTCAAGAAAGAGAACGATAATGATAATTACGGAGGTATTACAAAAGTTCCGAAAAAGCAAATTTTTATTCTGACTGCCATCTTTTGTATTTTGCTTTTTCCTATGTACTATGTGCTTGAAAATTATACCGATAGTCCGGTTGCTTTAGGAGATTCTATTACAACCACATTGAGTATTGTAGCTATGTGGCTTCTCGCACGAAAAAATATTGAACATTGGCTGGTATGGGTTGCCGTGAATGTGCTCTCTACGGCTCTTTACATCTGGAAAGGTTTGTATCCGACCTCTGTTTTGTATGGTGTTTATATCGTAATTTCCATCTTTGGTTATATCAATTGGAAAAAGAAAATGTATCAATTAAAGCCTGAATAATGCTGCTTTCTGCTATAGAAATTATTGCAACAATTCTTGGAATTGTATATCTCTATCTTGAATATAAGGCAAAATATGCTTTATGGATTGTGGGACTTTTCTGGTCTGCATGCTATGTGTTTATGTTTTGGCATCAAGGAATGATGGCATGGGTTATTACTTGGGCTTATTACTTTTTTGCCAATATCTATGGGATGATTGCATGGAAAAGAAAGGATAACGAAACCGAACAGCCACCGACAAATCTTAAGAAATCATGGATAATGCCAATATTGTTGATTTCAGTGGTGTTGCTAATCCCTCTTTGGCTGTTGGAAGTACAATATAATCCTTATGCAAACAACACTTGGGTAATTGCAGGGACCGTGTTTTCAACTGCCATAGGATTTACGGGAATGTTCCTTCTTGCAAAGAAAATTGTGCAACAATGGTTCGTTTGGATTACGGTAAATTTAATTTATACGGCTATTAATATCTATACAGGGTACATCGGAAACCAACCGACTCATTACTTTACGGCCGCTTTTTTCCTTGGCTATACGGTCATGTCGGTGTTGGGATATCTGAATTGGGCTAAATTAGCAAAACAATCATGCTGATTTTTTGTATCTTTACGCCATGAATTTGCCTCTGATTACCATTCTGGGTCCAACCGCTACAGGAAAAACACGATTGTCAGTTCTTCTTGCACAACATATTGATGCCGAAATTATTAGTGCGGATTCCAGACAAGTGTACCGCGGAATGGACATCGGCAGTGGAAAAGATTTATCGGATTATGCCATCAACGGAATTTCGATTCCCTATCATCTGATTGATATTGCAGAACCCGGATTGGAATATAATGTTTTTCAATACCAGCAAGCCGTTCATAAAACGCATCAGAATATTAAAGAACGAGGGAAAAATACAATTCTCTGCGGAGGTAGCGGTATGTATATTGAAGCCGTGTTGAAAGGGTATAAACTTTTCCCTGTTCCCGAAAATGAAGTACTTAGAAAAGAATTTTCCCTCAAATCTGAAAATGAACTTATTCAAATACTATCAAAACTAAGAGAATTACATAATCAAACGGATACTTGTGATAGGGAACGGTTACTTCGAGCTATCGAAATCGAAACCTATTACAATAATCATCCGGAACTCGCCACACTCTCTCAACCTCTTGATTCAATTATTTTCGGACTTAAAGGAGATCGTGATCTTATTCGAAATAAAATTACTTCAAGATTGAAAGAAAGATTAAATAACGGAATGATAGAAGAAGTTGAAAATCTTATTAAACAAGGAGTAAGTGAATATCAATTGCTGCGTTACGGATTAGAATATAAATACATTACCCTTTATTTGCAAAATAAATTGGACCGCAATGCGTTATTTACAAAACTAAATGTGGCTATTCACCAATTTTCTAAAAGACAGATGACTTGGTTCCGAAAAATGGAACGAATTGGCTTCAATATCAACTGGATTGATATTGAATGGCCGGAAGAATCCAAGATACAGTTCTGTCTCAAAAAATTAATGTAGTTTTGCACATTATAGATAAAGGTTATTATGAAAAAGTTATTTTGTGTGTTTTTCGGGTGCCTTATATTACTGTTGTCAAATCAGCAGATCTTTGCACAAACAAATCCTGATAATACGATATTCAAACCGGATCCCCGTAATTATAAGGAGACTTATTTTCCTTATATACAAAGACCTGTTTATATAAACAATAAAACTAAATTTATCATTGCTCAAGCAGGAGATACTTATAATAAAATTGCCAACAAAATTAATATAGATGAAGCAGACCTTCGACAATACAATGATGTGATTGATTGGAAAGATCAGCCGGTGGAAGGAGAAATAGTGTATCTTCAAGCAAAACAAAAGAAAAGTAAATTTGAATTTCATGTGATTCGAGAAGGTGAGTCCCTACGCGGAATAGCCCAACAATATGCCATTCAATTGAAAATATTATATAAGAAAAATATAAAAATAGGAATGCCTCTTGATCAATTACAACCCGGAGATAGATTATGCATCTCTTGTTTTTGAGTTATCCGAATATATAGATTATGAATTTATCCTTTTTTAAACAAAAGATACTAATAAATAAAAAAGAAATTCAACGAATTGTAGTTCGGGTGCTTTGGTTTACAGCAAGTGCCCTCTCTTTTGCTGTACTTGTTATTTGGCTCTCTTTCTATCTTTTTGATTCACCTCGTGAAAAAATGCTTCAAAGAGAAAATAATGAACTTAAAAAAGCACTAAAAGAGGTAAATGAAAAGATGAACTTGGTAAATTTAGTTTTAGATGACCTTCAAGAACGGGATGACTATATTTATCGTGCAATTTTTGAAACAGATCCCGTTCCCAAAGAGGTGAGATATCCATTTCTTGATAAAAGTCTTCAGTATAATGATTTATCACATGACGAAGCTGTCGATTTGATTCGAACAACTAACCATAGAGCGTCTCAACTTATGGTTAGACTTGCGGTACAATCCCGTTCTCAAGATACCGTTGCTCAATTGGCGAAACAAAAAGAGACTATGTTGCAATCAATTCCAGCTATTCGTCCGTTGAAAAACATGTCCTCTATCTCTTCCGGCTTTGGAATGAGGTATCACCCGATTTTAAAAACGCTCCGAAGACATACCGGTATTGATATTGCAGCCCCACGAGGCACGCCTGTTTATGCTACTGCAGATGGAACCGTTTCCCGTGAAGATGGTGGTAGCGGCTATGGTATTACGGTAATCATTAACCATGGATACTCCTATAAAACACTTTATGCACATCTCTCTAAAAAAGCAGTGAAACCAGGGCAACGAGTAACCCGAGGACAAGTAATCGGCTATGTTGGGAATACCGGTCTTTCTTTTGGTTCCCATCTTCACTATGAAGTTATTAAAAGTGGGACTCCCGTTAATCCTGTTCACTTCTTCTTTAACGATATTACGCCTAAAGAATATGATGAAATACTCGAATCTTCTAAGAAAATTAATCAAGCCCTTTCATAGAAAATGCTCCATGATATGAAAAGATTAAAAAAAACATCCCTGCGTGTTCTCTGGAAGAAATTGATTTCCAATTGGAAGACTAAATACCGATTGGTCATCAAAAATGATTCGACCCATCAGGAGAAATTAACTTTTCGCCTGAGTCCGCGTAATGTTTTTGTAGTGGTTACTACCTCCGCAGTATTTCTTATTGCCATTACGGCCATGCTCATCGCCTTCACACCACTGCGTGTTTATGTTCCCGGTTATACCACTCCGGATGAATACAGAGAATATAAACGACTTGCGATTTACGTGGATTCTGTTGACCTTTTAGTGCGTCAAAATCAACAATTTCTTGATAATTTTTATAAAGTTATCAATGACCAATTAGAAAAAGAGGAACTACAACAAGAAAATCAAAAACAAAAAGTGAATGATGAAACTGCTTTTGAAAAATCTAAGGAGACCGAAAAAATGGAACAAGAAGCAGATGAAATTGTAAAAAATTATCGTGGAGGAGCTTCCGGTAATGAAACGGTTCCCTTAGTGAAAAGAGCAGATATAGCCGCATTTTTCCCAAAAATTCCAACTACAGGGATGCTTGTCTCCGATTTTAGTATTGCCGAAAGACACTATGGTATTGATATCCAAAATAAGAGAAATACGCCAATATCTTCCATTGAAAAAGGAATGGTCATTTTTGCAGGCTTCGATCCCCGTACCGGAAATACCATTATTATTCAACATGCCGGAAATATTATCTCTAAATATCAAAATCTCGGAAATATTATGAAAAAAGCCGGGGATAAAGTTGAAAGTGAGGAGGTGATTGCCCAAATGGGACATAGTGGATCCGCTGAAAAGGGAATTCATCTTCACCTTGAATTATGGTATAACGGATTTCCGATTAATCCTTTGGATTATTTGACAATTAACTGATAAGAGCCTCACTATATTATGAATAATCTCATTTCTTTAGAAAACTCATCACATCCAACCGGGAAAATATACCCCAAGAGATTGGTTGATAAACCCATAATTCTCCATATAGAAACAGCAACCGATATTTGCTCCGTGGCTCTGTCCAGAGGAAAACAACTTTTAGGACTCAAAGAAGATGCCAATGGATATTCTCATGCCGAAAAACTGATTCTCTTTATCCAAGAATTGATAAGCTCGTGTGATATGATTCCTGAAAATCTTGATGCAGTATGCCTCAGCACAGGTCCGGGTTCCTATACCGGTCTCCGTATCGGGGCTGCTACCGCTAAAGGTCTTTGTTATACTACTGCTATTCCTCTAATTGCAGTAACCACGTTGGAAAGTATCGTTGCCGGCGCCCGAAACCGACATAAGGAGGATGCTTTTTATTATGTTCCTATGATTGATGCCCGCCGTATGGAAGTTTATACAACCCTCTTTGATGAGAAAGGAAATATGATTCACGATATCTCAGCTCAAGTTATTGATGCTGATTCGTTTCAAAAGCTTCTTCAACAACGAAGAATTCTCTTTTGCGGAAATGGAGTTCCAAAATGTGAACCGTTTCTTGCCGCTTCTCCTAATGCTTTATTCGACTATACTCCGCTTTCTGCACAATTTATGATAGAAAAAGCCTATGCAAAATTTGCATTACAACAATTTGAAGATATTGCCTATTTTGAACCGTTTTATCTCAAAGAATATATCCCGGGAAAAGCTACTGTAAAAGGATTGTATTAATAATCAATTTTATGGATGAGTCTAAAAAATTAAATGTTATTGCCATTACAGATTTTACCGATTTCGGGGATGCTGCCGTCCGATATGGCTCTGTCGTAGCTGCCATTTTTAATGCCTCATTGACGATTGTAGGGAATTATGTTCCCCATAAAAAACTTATTAATCATAAAAAGCGGACACCGGAAACCCTCTCTCCCCATTTTAGACGTTCATTGGAAAATCTTTCCGATCATAGTATTGAAACAATCCTGCTTTCAGACCCTTATACTGCTTCGGAGTTATATCAGTATGCAGATGAAACCAATACTGTGATGTTTGTCATCGCTGTCTCCTCTCAAAAGAATCGTACTACTTTTAATCGAAAAAAAGCATTTTCTTTTATTAACCCCTCGCGACATCCGGTGCTTGTCGTCGGAAATCAAATGCCCGGTACAGACATTTTTAAACAAGTACTGCTTCCGATAGATATTTATTTGAATTCTAAAGAAAAAGCAATGTGGGCAGGCTATTTTCACCGCTATTATCAAGCACCGGTACACATTGTCTATTCGCTTTTTAAAGATGAATTTTTATTACAAAAAGTGAAAGATAATCTTGCGTTTGTAGAAAAATTGTATCAAAATCTTAATATCAATTATACTCTTCATCCGATAACACCCTCCGTTGATAATATAGATTACCATTCTATGAAAATTGCTCCGCAGTTTCAAGCAACGCTTACTGTTATCATGATGACTCGTTATCGCTCGCTCACGGATTTACTAATAGGAGTTAAAGAGAAAAAAATGATAGGGAACCCAATCGGATTTCCTGTGCTGTGTCTTAATGAGCGAGATGACCTTTATGTGCTTTGCACCTAAAGGGTTTTTATTGTGAAAATCAGAATAAAAAAACACACTTGATGTTGTAGGTAAAAAAATATTGCCAAGACGCAAGGGTTCTACCATTCGAAGCATGAGGTATTTAGGCCGACGGCAAAGCCCGCACGCCCTAATAATTTTTTTCATTATTAGCGAATATTATTTGGAAAATATGCAGTATCTTTGCATTTTGGGAAGTTTAAAGAATAAACTACAATAGATGAATAACAACCAATTACTTATTAACCAAAAGATTCGGGAATTTGCCCAAAAATATTATCTGAATCAACTTTACAAAGGAGCGATTTTCTTTGTGATGGTTACGTTGTTGACGTTTATTATCTACGCTCTTTTGGAATATTTTGCCTATTTCAATACTACAGTGAGGGCGATTCTGTTTTATTCCTATTTGCTCCTTTTTGGGCTGACTTTTGTCTTTTATGTGGTGATTCCGATTCTCAAAATTATGGGGCTCGGGAAGCAGATTAGTAAGGAGAAAGTGGCGGCAATTGTAGGAAAACATTTTCCGGAAATTGATGATAAACTGCTCAATATTCTTCAATTGGAACATTTAATGGCGGCCGGTAATTTTAAAAGTTATGATTTGCTCACGGCAGCAATTGATTCCAAAATAGAGACGATCAAGCCGTTTCCTTTTGTGAAAGCTATTCCGTTTAAAAATAACAGACGTTATTTGAAATGGGCAGCCATTCCGATATTGCTTTTTATTGCATTATTTTCTTTCAAAAGCGAAATTTTTACTGCGTCTACCCAACGGATTGTACATCATAGTACATTTTATGAACGGCCGGCACCCTATCAATTTCAAATCATGAATGATACCTTGCGGGCGTTTCAAAATGAGACTTTTGATCTACAGGTTAAAGTTGTGGGAAAAGAGACTCCGGAAGAGCTTTACATAACTATTAAGGAGAAAAAGTATAAACTGACCAAGGTGTCGAACACTGAATTTACGTACAAATTTACAAACATTCAGAGAAGCACTATTTTTCAGTTGGTTACCGAGGAATTGACTTCTAAACCTTACACGTTGACGGTATTGCCGAAGCCTGTAACTATCAGCTTTGTGATGCAATTGGAATTTCCTGCCTATTTGAATAAAAATAAGGAAACTATCGAAAATAATGGAGATGCGATGGTGCCGGAAGGAACGAAGATTACATGGCTATTTTACACCAAAAATACCGACAGCCTTCATTTTATCACTGAAAATGCAATTAAAACGTTGCTTTCGGAAGATGATATTTATCGGGTATCAGCTGTTGCTCGTGCTCCGTTCGATTATGCTTTGGTAAATAGCAATCGCTACTATTCGAATAAAGATACTCTTAAACATACCATTTCCGTAATTCCGGATCAATATCCGGAAATTTACGTCGATAGTCAACAGGATTCCCTGTTTGCAGACCGCATTTATTTCAAAGGAAACATCAAAGACGATTACGGATTCAGTAATTTGAAATTTGTCTATTCTAAATTCAACAGTGAAGGAAACTTGTTGGAGAGCGGGAAGAGCATTCCGATTGAGATACAGTCGCGGAATACCATTCAAGATTTTTATTTCTATTTTGATGCCGGGACATTGGACTTAGACCCGGGTTATCATATTGAATATCACTTTGAAGTTCGAGACAATGACGGAGTAAATGGCAGTAAAATGAGCAAAACCACCTCGTTTACGTTCCGGTTGAAAACGATGGAAGAGATAGACCAGGATTTGAGTAAAGGCAATAGTGAAACAAAAGATGATTTTGAAAAATTACTCCAGGAATCCAAACAAATCAGTCAGGATTTTGAAAAATTGTCCCAACAGCTTCTCCAAAAACAAACACCATCGTGGCAAGACAAGCAAAAGATGGAAAGTCTTATGAACCAATTCAATGAATTGCAAAAGCAGATTAATGCATTACAGGAGAAACAACAGGAGCAACGCAGCATTGAAGAACAGTTTAAGAATCTTTCTCCGGAATTAATTAAAAAGCAGGAAGAACTGCAAAAGCGCTTTGATGAGATTTTGAGTGATGAGATGAAGCAACTGTTCCAGAAGATGCAAAATATGATGAATGAGCTCAACAAAGATAAGATGAAGGAGGCTGCGGAGCAAATGAAACTCAATTCGGAAGAAATTAATAAAGGTTTGGATGAACAGCTTCAGTTGTTCAAACAATTGGAATTTGAGAAAAAATATAATGACTTGATTGACAAGACGCGGAATTTGGCAGAGGAGCAAAAACAGCTTTCTGAAAACTCTAAATCCAAAAATACGCCGAAAGATGAGTTACTGAAGAAACAAAACGAAATTGAGCAGAAATATGATCAGTTGAAACAAGACTATAAAGAGTTGCAGAAGTTGAATAAAGAGTTGGAAGAACCGAACAACATGAAAGACCATAACGAGTTGCAACAGCAAATCGAGGAAGATATGAAGGGGGGAAATGAGGCGTTGCAAAAAAATAATCGGGGAAAAGCATCCGAAAAACAACAGAGTGCCGGTGAAAAAATGGAAGAGTTGTCCTATCAGATGGAGCAGGATATGTTGGAAAGCGAAGCGGAGGATTTAGAAGAAGATATTCAAGTGTTGCGTCAGATTCTGGATAATTTAGTACAAATTTCGTTTGAACAAGAGCGAAATATGGAAATGGTACGGAAAATGTCTTCCAAGTCGCCCAGTTTATCGGAGGCACTTCGGGGGCAATTCATAATACAGGAACACATGCGCGTGATTCGGGATTCGCTGAATGCATTGGCACGGCGACAAACGGCGATTAAACCCTTTATTCAAAAAGAGGTTGACAAAATCGACAACTATTTGGAACAAGCGAAGACTAATCTAAACGATCGGAGATTGCCCCAAGCGACATCGAATCAGCAATTTGGTTTGACTTCCATGAATAATTTAGCTTTGATGTTGGCAGAATCCCTAAAAGAGGTTAAAGAAAAACAACAACAAAATCAATCGCAATGCAGCAAATGTAAGAAAAGGGGAAAGAGTTCTTCGTCCTGTAGCAATCCCGGAGGTTCGAAGAAAAGCAAAGCCAAGTCTGCACGAGAGTTGCAACAGCAATTGAATCGTCAGATGGAAGCGCTGCAGCGGTCGCTACAACAAGGTGAAGGGAAACCCACTGGGGTGATGCCCGGGAATACCCAATCGTTGAATGAGCAATTTGCGCGAATGGCAGCCCAACAAGAAGCGATTCGGAAGATGTTGCAGGATTTGCAAAATGACCTTAAATCACAAAATGGAGTAGGTGATAAGTCATTGGAACAGATGATCCAAGAGATGCAAAAAACGGAAAAAGAACTGGTTAATAAGATGATTAATCAGCAAACCATCAATAGGCAAAAGAATATAGAAACCCGTCTTTTAGAAAGTGAACGTGCAGAGATGCAACGGGAAAAAGAAGAGAAGAGAGAATCAAAAGAAGGCAAAGAGTTGCGTAACCCCAATCCACCAAAAGAGTGGAATTTTGACAAAACCAAACAACAACAGACTGAAATGCTCAAAACAGTGCCGCCGACGCTGAACTATTATTACAAAGAAAAAGTAAATCAGTATTTTTATAACATTGAATAAAAAAGTATGTATCATTTAGAATTAAAACAGTTACATGCCGACAATGCCGTTTCGGAAGCGTTACGGACCATAGAGACCATCTGTGATGAATATCGGTTAGAGGAGCAATTCGGAATTTTGTCGTTATCCGTTATCGGAATGTTGACGCAGATGATGACCTCTTCTGCCGATGGAACTCCGGAAATAAATATTGATTTTTTTATAGAGAATAGTCTTGTAACTGTTCATATTCAAAGCGATCAGTCTATATCTGTATTGGCAGAGCAACTTCAGAGTCCTTTATCTGCCGACACCGATAATTCTCTACATACGATATTAGGGTTGGTCGATCAGGTTACTTTCAAGGAAGATGAGAACGAAGTCATTCTTGAGTATTTTTTACGACCACAACCTACAGCGCCGGTTGCAGAACGTGCGGAAACAATCATAGAACAAGAGCAGATAGTGTACAAACAGATCGATTAATTCCCAAATTTCATTCCTCTTTTTTAGCAATCGAACATTTTTCTTTTGAAATTACTATTTTATTGTATCATGAATGACGGACATATATTTGAACAAAAATTTAAAATTTATTCTTATCAGGTTGATAAAGAGACCTATTTGACAATACCCTCTCTGTTTTGCTTTATGCAGGAGGTCGCTTGGGAACATGTCAATCTTCATAAAGCAGGAAGGGACTACTTACATCCGCTTCATCTATTTTGGGCTTTATCAAAAGTGCATGTGCAAATTAAAAGACTGCCCAAATGGAATGAAGAAATTCTCGTCAGAACTTGGGGAAAGAAGACTGAATTTCTGACTCATCCTAGAGATTACGAATTTTATGATTCCGAAGGAAATTTGTTGATAGCAGCCACTTCCAATTGGATTATTTTAGATACTCTTGAGTATAAACCGCGTGAGATGCCGTCGCTTGATACATCGCTATACACTTGCGAAGACCGGCATGCTATTGAAAAGAGAGCTCCTAAAATTAAAAAAATAGATTTTTCTCAAAATACCTACGATTTTCATCCGGTATTGTATTCCGATTTAGATATGAATCAGCATACCAACAATGCGAAATATCTACAATGGTTATTTGATAGTGTTGATTATCAATCTTTTTCGATTGGAAATATCAAAGAAATTATCATCAATTATTTATCACAAGCAAAAGAGGGTGATGAATATGCCATTTTTACTGAGGAGACGGCCCCACAGGACAAGATATCCACATTTATCAGTCGCGACGGAGAAAAAGAATATTGCCGCATTGAGGTTAGGTGGTAAAAGTTAGGAATACTTATGATTTGTATCCCAATTCGCTCATAATAGCAGTAGCTTTTTCCAAATCACTTTCTTTGACTTGCACACGAATACCTCCTGATGCATATCCGCCGAATAATTGAGAAGAAACCTCATCAGAGATATAGGCCGTAATACCTGCAGATTCCAATTCAGCTTGTATTATATGGGCTTTCTGGGAATCCGTTAATACAATAAGGGTTGCAAATAATTCTTCCATGGCATTTTTTTTATTAAAACAAATTTATTTTAAAAAATGTTCATGAGCCAATACAAATCGATAAGGGAGTAATGCATCTTCCGCCGCATATTCAACCCCAATGCGAGGTAATTTAGAAATATTATTTTTATTCACCTCCATTTTTCTGTCTTCAAGCCAAATTTTATCAGAGCCGATAGTTAATCCATTCATGGCGGTTGAAATTCCGAGTCCTTTGGATAGTTTTCCCGGTCCTTCGAGTATATCAGGGGTAATTTTACTTTTTCCTGTTCGTTTGAGAATCAATTCTTCTCCGTGGGTTGGCACGATGGCACGCAGTAAGATGGCATCTGGAATCCCTTCTTGATTGGTGACGATATTAGATAAATGATGAATTCCGTAGCACAAATAGACGTACAATATTCCCCCGCGAGCATACATAACCTCATTTCTTTGAGTACGGCGGCCGTTAAATGCGTGGGAGGCTCTGTCGGTAATTCCTCGATAAGCCTCAGTTTCCGTAATAATTCCACCGGTAATTTGTCCGTCAAAAAGAGTAAAAATGTACTTTCCGAGTAAGTCCTCAGCTAAAAAAAGAACATCCTTATTTTCAAAATAATCTTGGGAAATCTTCAATTGTCAAAGATGTTTTATATTTTTGCAAATATAAAATAAAAAAGCAACACAAATTATTTTTTTTTGTCTTAAAACCAGTATTTGAGAAGTTAATGATTAATGAAAAGGAAATAATAGAAGGATGCAAAGCGGGAAAAGAGAAATATCAAAAGATGCTCTATCAACATTTCTCAAGTACGTTAATGGGTATTTGTATGCGTTATGCAAAAAATACCATGGAAGCAGAGGATATTTTACACGATTCTTTTATTAAGATATTCGTGAAGATAAGTTCTTTTAGGGGAGAGGGTGCTTTGGAAGCATGGGTGAGACAGGTTACCGTCAATACAGCAATAAATGCATATCGCAAAAAAGTAGCGACCGGCTATGATCTTGATATTGATGAATTGGAAGAAAGTATTAAGGATGTTAAAGTTTCGACTACGGACAAAACAACTTTGAATTTATTACTTACATTCATTAACGAACTTCCGGATGGCTACAGAGCTGCGTTTAACTTGTATGAAATAGATGGTTATTCTCATAAAGAAATTGCCGAAATGTTAGGGTGTACGCCCGTTACGGTCCGAACACAACTCCATAAAGCAAAGCTCGCCCTGAAAAAAAAGATTGAAACCCATTTAAAAAACGATTTGGAAGTATTGTAAATGAATATGAAAGAGAAAGAAATAGGAGAATTATTTAAGGAGACATTTAAAGATTTTAAGGCTCAACCGTCGGATGAGTTATGGACAAAGATTTCTGAAAATAAGAATCTCAAAGCCTATAATGTAAGAAAGAAATTTTTGAACCCCAAGACTTTAAGTTTTACTATTGGAAGTGTTGGCTTGTTCGTGGCAGCACTTTTCTATTTTATATCCCCGGAAACGAAATTGATAAATCAAGAGCAACATCCTGTTACGCCGGAGTATTTGCAAACAACGCTAATTGACAAAGATTCAGCATGTTTGAATATTCAGGCGGCAATGAAGACAGAAGAAAATAACCATGTAGCGACTTCTAAAACCAGAGTAATTTCAACTGATACGAAATCAGGTGAAATTACTCATCAAAATAGCTCTGTAAATAAAGATATTGCAGATGATTCACAGATGCTACCTTCGACTCCTGTTTCGATTACGATGATTGCCCCTTCCACCTCGCAAGATGAAGCGATAGAAGAATTTATCAAACCTGCGAATCTGAACAAACCTACAGAATCCAATTTATTACCCATTCCGTTTTCAGGGGACCCCCATTCCGCATTGTTGCAATATAGCCGCGATACGGCAGTGTGTAAAAATTCAAAAGTAGTCTTATTTGTAAAAAATTCATTAAATGTACAATGGCAGATTGGCGTACAAGCAACTACACTTGAAATTTACCCCGAAGAAAGTGCCATCTATTATGTTGATGTACTCAAACCAGACGGGAAAGATACTACATTGGCTATTCGGGTGGATGTTTTTGACTGCGGACTATATATTCCCAATGCGTTTACTCCGAATGGAGATGGAATTAATGACCAATTTAAAGTGGAAGCTCCGATGGATATCACGAATTTCACTCTATCCATTTTTGAAACTTCCGGAAGACTAATATTTAACACTCATAATATTAATAAAGGTTGGGACGGAACCTACGAAGGGAAAAAATCTCCTTCTGGTGCATATCTTTATATCATAACATACACGGATCGTATAGGCGAAAAACACTATGAAAAAGGACAAATTGTTCTATATCGATAAGCAATCAGATGTAGATTGTCAGAGGATTTTAATTGTTATATTTTCATACTAATTAACTTGCTTTATCGTTATAAAAAAATGATAAAAAAAATATCGCTTATCGGTTTATTTCTTACTACCTTTTTGACGGGATTTTCACTCACTTCGCCTCAATTACGTTGTCTTGAAGTTGCCGATAATGGAAATGTTACTCTTCACTGGCTTACACCGACCGATATTAGTGGGTTCGTACAGTATGAAATTTTCTATTCAACCAACCTCGCGGCACCGTTTACGCAAATTGCTACAATAGCCAACTCTTCAGTTACTCAATATTTACATTCGGGAGCTAATGCCAATGGACAGAATTGTTATTATTACATAACCGCTATTTCTGCTTATTCTACTTTTTTTTCTGATACATTGGCCACGATTGAGCTATACTTGAGTAATCCAGGTAACGGTATTGCCATACTTAATTGGTCTCCTCCGATAAACCCGCCCTTGCCGACATATAATGTTAATTACAACGTAAATAAGGAATTTCCTTTTTTGGTTTGGCAATATGCAGGTCATACTCCTGCCCTTTCATTTCGTGATACCATTGATGTTTGTAATGCAACCATTGGATACCGCATAGAATTGAGCGATGCTTCAGGCTGTCGCAATATTTCCCGACGGATTACGGATGTTTTTTCGGATATGACTCCTCCGAATATTTCTCCTTTGGATAGTGTTTCTGTAGATCTGAATAGCGGCAATGTTGTATTGGGTTGGAGCCCCTCGCCTGCATCAGATGCGATTGCATATATTATCTATTATGAAGATGATAATCTGTGGATTCCGGTAGATACTCTTTACGGGCTCAATAATACTTTTTGGACAGATTATGAGCATGACCCCAATACCGCAATCCACCGATATCGAATTGCAGTTTTGGATAGTTGTCTCAACTCAAGTCCCATGTCTCCGGCACAAAGAAATATGCAAATTACGGCCACCTATGACCGTTGTGGACGGAAGGCATTTCTTTCATGGACTCCCTATGAAAATATGACAGGTGGGTTGGAAAAGTATGAAATTTACTATACGGTTGATAGTGGAAATGTTCTTTATGCAGGTTTTACAGATGCCTCTACGCGTAATTTCACTTTTGAAAATCTAATTCCGGAAAGTACGTATTGCTTTTTTGTGAAAGCGGTGAATCAACAAGGTGCGATCACAGCCTCTTCTACTCGTTTTTGCTTTCTGTATGCCGTGCAAGATAATAACGATTTTGTTTATATCCGTTCCGTTTCTGTTACCGAAGATGAAACAATTGCAATTAAGGTTTATACAGGAGCAACGACCGGTTTTGCCGGGGTTCACCTATATCGCAGTGTTGATTCGGCAACGGCATTCGAACATCTCGATTTTCTGAATTATAATGGATCTGACACCTATACTTTTGAAGATCGTGACGTTAAAGTTCATTACCAAACCTATCACTATAAAGCTGTTATTGAAAATGACTGTTTTATGGAAACAGCCGAATCCAATATTGCCCATAATATATTATTGATGGCAAAGACAGAGAATTATGTTAATTTTTTGAATTGGAGTGACTACGACGGATGGAATGGATCTGTGGATTTCTATTCAATTCAACGAAAGGATGAGGTCAGTACTTCTTATCAGGAAGTTGGGACAACTGCTCGAGGTATTACTCGTCATGATGATAATGTGATTAACTATCCTCGTGCCGGAAACCAGTTTATTTATCGAATTGAAGCCACCGAAACTGGTCCGAATGATTATGGATTTAATGACATAAGTTATTCCAATGAAGTTATTGCTTATCAAAAACCTATTGTTTATATCCCGAATGCATTTCGTCCTAAGGGGGGAATTACCAAAATATTTAAACCCTTTAACTCTTTTGTTTCTACAACCGACTATTCATTTTTTATATTTTCCAGAGAAGGAACACTGATTTTTGAGACACACGACCCCGAAGAGGGATGGAACGGACAAGATGTGAATGATTTTGTTCAAGGCGGGGTCTATATTTACAAAGTACAATTCTCTTATGGCAAAGATGAATATTTTGAAGCCATCGGTAGTGTTACGGTAATTCGTTAATTTATTTCTACCTATTAATTTTTTCTCTATTTTTGTAACATCAAAAATATCAATTATTTATCATAATATGATTTATCCGGACTCATTTGAAGATAAAATAGGTTTCAATACCATTCGAGAATTAATTAAATTACAATGTATCAGTGATATGGGGAAGCTTCAAGTGGAGCAGATGACTTATCATATCGAAGAAGATATTATTCTGGATTTACTTGAAAAAACAGATGAATTTCGTTCTGTTTTGCTGTTTGAAGATTCCTTTCCTGCCCAAGATTATTTCAATATGGAACACATTTATGCATCCATTCATATTGAGGGGTCTTTTATTGAAATTGAAGATTTGGCAAAATTACGCTGTGTAATTCAAGCAATTATTCAAGCAGTAATCTATTTTCGTATTCGTCATGAAGAAGGAAAATTTCCAAAATTGTGGAGCCTTTGTGAGCCTATTATCTTAGAAAAAACTCTTTTGGAATCAATTAATTTGATTTTAGACAGTAAAGGTAATATTCGCGATAACGCATCCGACCGATTGGCACAAATTAAACGCGATATTCGGAAAATATCGGGAGAGGCAGATCGGAAAATCAGAAAGTTACTCCAACTTGCCAAACAAGACGGATTTGTGAAGGAAGATGCCGAGATGACCATTCGTAACGGTCGACTCTGTATCCCTGTTGCAGCAGCATATAAACGAAAATTACAGGGTTTTATTCACGATGAATCTGCAACCGGACAAACAGTTTTTATTGAACCTACAGAAGTTTTTGATGCAAACAATGAACTTCGCGACCTCTTGAATGCAGAAAAACGAGAGATTATTCGTATTTTGACCGAAATTACGGATGAAATAAGGCCGTCTTTACCCAATTTACTGCTCGGGCAAGAATTTTTAGGATTGATTGACTTTATAAGGGCAAAAGCTAAATTCTCCATAACATGTCGTGCAATTAAGCCCCACCTGTTCTCTAAACCTTTGATTAATTGGCAACAAGCAATACACCCTCTTCTGTTTTTGAATTTTAAAGAATCAGGAAAAATAGTACAACCTCTTGATATTGAATTAAATGAAAAAGGACGAATTCTAATCATTTCAGGGCCGAATGCAGGAGGGAAATCGGTTTGTCTTAAAACGGTAGGATTGCTCCAATACATGCT
>Ga0116193_1001524_pt1 | contig 18985 bp, 15 predicted proteins | sample AD_UKC115_MetaG_FD_89892 | JGI IMG/M metagenome (GOLD analysis project Ga0116193, IMG submission 89892) | Active sludge microbial communities of municipal wastewater-treating anaerobic digesters from Hong Kong - AD_UKC115_MetaG | ecosystem: Engineered > Bioreactor > Anaerobic > Digestate... | reverse complement strand
ACCATGAGGATAAATAAACCTTTTTCCTTTTGCTCCTACACTCAATAAAATGGAGCCCATACTTGCTGCAAGTCCCATACATATTGTACTTACAGGGCTGCTTATCATTTTTATGGTATCGTATAAAACCATTCCACTTGTAACAACTCCTCCTGGACTGTTGATATATAGTTTAATTTCTTCACCAGGTTTATCGGCTTCTAAAAGCATTATTTTACTTACAATTTCTCTAATACTTTTATCTTCAACAACACCCCATAAATACACAGCTCTTTTTTCAAAAAAAAGTTGTTCCATTTTTTTAATCATACCAGGGCTTAATTGTTCTTTGCTTTCTTCTTTTTTGTTGTTGTCATCATCTTCTTCATCATCCATTCTAAATGGGGTAAGTATATATTTATTGTGTAACATAGTTTGTTTAATTTTCTTGAGGATAAAAAATTATTCTTGTTTTTTTAAATTGGTTAATAAAACTTCATCTACAATACCATACTCTTTTGCTTCTAAGGCTTTCATCCAAAAATCTCTATCACAATCTTTGGCAATTTGGGCTACTTCTTTTTCTGTATGATGTGCAATTACTTCGTACAATTCTTGTTTTAATATTTTAATTTCTTTTGCTGTAATGCCTATGTCTGTAGCTTGACCTCCAATAGCTCCACTTGGTTGATGCAACATGATACGACTATGTTTTAATGCTGTTCTTTTTCCTTTTACACCTGCACATAATAAAACTGCACCCATACTTGCTGCAATTCCTGTACATATAGTGCTTACATCTGGATTAATAAATTGCATTGTATCGTAAACGCCCAAACCTGCATAAACACTGCCTCCTGGACTATTGATATACATTTGAATATCCCTGCTTCTATCTACACTTTCTAAAAATAATAATTGTGCTGTAATAATATTGGCTACATAATCATTAATGCCTTCTCCTAAAAAAATAATTCTATCCATCATCAACCTACTAAACACATCCATTTGTGCAATATTCAATGGACGTTCTTCTATGATATATGGAGTAAGATTGGTAGGGTTAAAAACTGTTTGGTAATTATGTAAAACAGCACTACTAATGCCTTGGTTTTTTATGGCAAACTTTTTAAATTCCTTTTCTATATTCATGCTTTAAATTTTGGGGTTGAAGATAAGTGTTTTGAACTTTTGTTAAATCAAACATCAAATTTGAGAGTAAAAATTTAAAAATAAAGCATAAACTAATTTTTTATGATTTATTTAGTTGATGGATTAAGCACTCTATTACAATTCGTATAACTTTGAATTTAAACATTAAATAAGTAGTGCAATTTAATTCTTCTTCGGATAAAAAAGTAATTATTATAGGACCTGCTCATCCATTGCGTGGTGGCTTAGCATCTTTTAATGAAAGATTGGCAAAACAATTTTTACAGCAAGGTTTTGATACATGTATTTATACTTTTTCTTTACAATATCCTAATTTTCTTTTTCCAGGCACTACTCAATATTCTACTGAACCTGCACCAAAAAATATGGCGATAAAGGTTTGTATTAATTCTATCAATCCTTTTAATTGGATTAAAATAGGTTGGCGATTAAAAAAGGAACAAGCAGCTATTATTGTTGTGCGTTATTGGTTGCCTTTTATGGGTGCTTGCTTAGGTACAATTTTAAGAATTGCAAAACAAAATAAACAAACAAAAATTATTTGCATTGCCGATAATATTATTCCTCATGAAAAACGCTTAGGCGACAACCAACTAACCAAATATTTTGTAAAGCCTGTTGATGCTTTTGTAACCATGAGTAAAAAAGTAATGAACGATTTAAAAAAAATTTCTTCAAAGCCTGCTTTACAAATTGTACACCCATTGTACGATAATTTTGGAGAAGCTGTAAATAAAAATGAAGCAAGAGCATTTTTAAACTTAAATAATGACGATAAAATTATTTTATTTTTTGGCTTTATAAGAAAATATAAAGGGCTTGATATTTTATTGGATGCTATGAAAATATTGCAGCAACAACACACCAATCTCAACATTAAATTATTGGTTGCTGGCGAATTTTATGATGATAAAAAATTGTATGAAGAACAAATTGCACAACTCAATATTTCTTCTCAACTTATTTTAAAAACAGATTTTATTCCTGATACGGAAGTGCGTTATTATTTAAGTGCAGCCGATTTTGTAATTCAGCCTTATAAAAATGCAACACAAAGTGGTGTTACGCCATTGGCTTATCATTTTAACAAACCCATGTTGGTAACAAATGTTGGTGGCTTGCCAGATATGGTGCCTGATAAAAAAGTTGGTTTAGTAGCCGAACCAAATGCAAACTCTATAGCTGAAAAAATTGTAGAGTTATACGAGTTGGGCGAAAACTTTTTTATACCTCATTTAGTAGAAGAAAAAAAGAAATACAGTTGGCAAACATTGTGTGATACGATTGTAACACTTAGTAAAAATTAAACCATCTATCTAAAATTTATAGCACCTTCTTGTTTTAGTAATAAAAAAGTTTTATTGAATTTCTTGCCTGTTACTTGCTCAAAAGCTGCTTGTAAATCGTTGGGTTGTGGGTGCTTAAATTTCCATTTACTAAAATACAGTTGAAAAGCTTTATCTACCATTTCTTTACCAATGGCTTTTTCTATTGCATGCATCCAAATAGCTGCTTTTACGTAAGAGGTAATTCCGTAAGCCATACTTGTTGTAAATTCATCAGATGGTTTATCAATTATTTCATTCAAGGGAAAAAAGTTTTGAAACATATTGTAAACATTATCTAAAAATTCATCAGCAGAGAGTTCTTTATATTTTTTTGGAATAAAATTTCCCAACATAAAATTGGCTCTGTATTTTTCTGCCTCATATCTAAATTCATAATAGGAGTTTAAGCCCTCATCAAGCCAAGCATGTTTTCTTTCATTACTGCCCAACATGCTCATAAACCAATTATGTCCCACTTCATGTGCAATAACAGCATCTAAAATTTTACTATCAGCATCGGGGCTTGTAATTAAAGTTATTGTAGGATATTCCATTCCACCACTTGCATTATTTTTTGGACCTTCTACAGCTTGTACTATTGAATAAGCATATTCCCCAATCCAATTACTATAAGCCTTTGTAGCATCTTTTACAAAATCAATACTATTATTCCAAACAGTTTTTCTTTTGTTGTGATAGTAGGTAAATACATCAATTATTTTTCCTGAATTTAATTGCAACGTGTCGTACTGAATTACAAAATCTTTATCAGCAAACCATGCAAAATCTGGCACACTATCTTGATGATACACTAAAGTTTTTGTAGCATTATTATTTAATGGTTTATATAATTGAGGACTCTCTAATTTATTGGCAACATTAGCAGTGCCCAATTTTTTATACATTTCTTTTTCATGGGTGGTAAGCATATTTCCAGTTGCTGCAACAATATAGTCAGCAGGTACTGTAATACTTACATTATAGGTTGCATATTCACTATAAAACTCACCCATATCTAAATAAGGCATTTCGTGCCATCTATCTTTATCATATACTGCAGGTTTGGGATACCATTGGCAAATCATAAATTCATTATCTGCATAACCAGAACGTGAAAAATAAGAAGGTAAATAAACTTTAAAAGGCGTTGCAATAGTTATTGATTTGCCAGGCAATAATGGTTCGGGTAAAATTAATTTTATAATATCAATATGGTTTTTATGTGGTTTTGTTTTCGCTGCTTTTCCATCTACTGAAAATGAAAGCCCATCTATATAACCATATTTTACATCTTCTTTTTTTCTTTCCTTATCGTTTTCTAATTGCTGAAATAATGCAGTATTTTTATTCTTATACGCATTAGGGTAAATGTGAAACCAAATAAATTCAAGTGTTTCAGGGGAGTTGTTGGTGTAAATAATTTTTTCAAATCCTGTAATAGATTTTTCTTTATCGTTTAAAGAAACTTCAATACTATAATGTAAATACTGTTGCCAATAATCTGCTTTTTGAGCAATACTTTTTAGCTGAATAAACAGCAGCACAAACAAAATTTTCTTCATCTATAATTGATAATTAAGTAATGAAGATAATAAAAAAAACAGCGATAAAATTTTATACATTATTTTATCGCTGTAAACAAATATTCCTCAACAAACTTCTTAATTCTTTTCTGCCATATCTGGTATTACTTCTACTTTATAAACACCTGCATCTAATTTTTGTTTAGTTTCACTAAAGGCTTTTAGCGTAATTTCAATATCTTCATCTGTATGTGCAGCACTTGGAATAAGTCTATAAATAATATGTCCTTTAGGTATTACAGGATACACAACAATACTTGCAAACACACCATAATTTTCTCTTAAATCCATAACCATAGCAGTGGCTTCTTCTACACCTCCTTTCATATATACAGGAGTTACAGGAGTATCTGTATTACCAATATCAAAGCCTCTTTCTTTCAATCCTGCTTGAAGTTTTAACGCATTATGCCATAATTTTTCTTTTAATTCTGGCATTGTTTGCAACATGTGTAAGCGTTTCAAATTACCAACAACAATAGGCATGGGCAAGCTCTTTGCAAAAATTTGACTACGAATATTGTAACGAATATAATCTATAATAATTCTATCGCCAGCCATAAAAGCACCAATACTTGCCATACTTTTTGCAAACGTACTAAAGTATAAATCTATTCCATCTTGACAGTCTTGTTCTTCGCCAGCACCAGCACCTGTTTTGCCTAAAGTACCAAAACCATGAGCATCATCTACCAACAAACGAAAATCATATTTCTTTTTAAGGTCTATAATTTCTTTTAGTTTTCCTTGATCACCAGCCATACCAAACACTCCTTCTGTAATAACTAATATGCCACCAGATTTTTGTTTTTCAATTAAAGCAGTAGCACGTTCCAACTGCTTTTCACAATCTGCCAAATCATTATGTTTAAAAACAAATCTATGACCTGGATGTAAACGCAATCCATCAATAATACAAGCATGACTTTCGGCATCATACACAATCACATCATGTCTGCCACAAATTGCATCAATAGCACTCATGATACCTTGATAGCCATAGTTCATTAAAATAGCATCTTCTTTATGTTCAAAAGCAGCCAATTCTGCTTCCAATTGTTCATGCAAATTACTGTTACCACTCATCATTCTTGCACCCATTGGGTAAGCAAGTCCCCATTCTTTCGATGCATCAGCATCTATTTTTCTAATGTCAGGATGATTAGCCAAACCCAAATAATTATTCAAGCTCCACACAATTACATCTTTGCCTCTAAATTTCATTCTACTGCTAATAGGTCCTTCTAATTTAGGAAAAGCAAAATACCCATGAGCTCTATCTCTATGCTGACCAATAGGTCCATAATTCTTAACTAATTTTTCAAAAATGTCTGCCATTGATAAGTTTATTTTAGATTAAATAATTTGTATGTACTAAACAAAAGAATAAATAGGAAACATCCGTTGCGTCGCACACTTGTACGTCTTATTCATTACTGTACAAAATAAAAAATTGTCGCAAAGGTAACTATTTACCAATAAATTGAAAACAAAATACATCAATGCACTACTTGTTATTAGCCAATTATTCACCAACACATCATTACAAATTGTACATTTGATGCTTTAATTACTTTGTACTATGAAAAAAAATATTTTATTCGTTCTATCATTCATAAGCATTTATTCTTTTGCTCAAAAACCAATTAACAAAACACAACAAACTCCTACCAAACCTAAATTAGTAGTTGGTGTTGTTATAGACCAAATGCGTTGGGATTATTTGTATCGTTTTTATGATTTATACAGCAGCAATGGCGGTTTTAAAAGATTAATGAATAATGGTTTTAGTTGCGATAATACTTTTGTGCCTTATTTACCAACATTTACAGCCTGTGGTCATACTTGTGTATATACAGGCAGTGTGCCAGGAATTCATGGAATAACAGGAAATAATTGGTGGGATAAAAACCTCAATCGTGTAGTGTATTGTAGTGAAGATAAATCTGTAGAAGGAATAGGAGGAAAAGATTCGGTTGCAGGAAAAATGAGCCCCAAAAATATGTTGGTTACTTCTATTTGCGATGAGTTAAGGCTTTCAACCAATTTTAAAAGCAAAGCAATTGGCATTGCATTAAAAGACAGAGGTGCCATTTTACCTGCAGGACACAGTGCTAATGCAGCCTATTGGTATGATAGTAAAAATGGAAATTTTATTACCAGTACTTATTACATGAATACTTTACCCAACTGGGTTACAGCTTTTAACAACAGAAAATTAGTAGATAGTTTATACAAACTAAATTGGAATATTTTATTACCAAAAGAAAATTATACTTTGTATGCCTCTGACGATATTAAAGAATACGAATCAAAACCATTTGGTAAACATCAAAAAGGTTTTCCTTACAACTTTTCTGAATTTATAGGAAAAGATTATAAGAAGATTTTAACTACACCTCAAGGCAATACTTTAACAACAGAAATGGTAAAAGCTGTTTTAGTTAATGAAAAATTAGGCAAAGGTATTTATACAGATTTTCTTACAGTAAGTTACTCAAGCACAGATTATATAGGTCATGCTTTTGGACCAAATAGTTGGGAAATGGTTGATGATTATGTAAGATTGGATATAGAGTTAGGGCATCTATTAGATGCTTTGGATAAACAAGTAGGCAAAGGAAATTACACCATATTTTTAACTGCAGATCATGCTGTTGCTCATGTACCAGAGTTTTTAGTTGAAAACAAAATGCCTGGTGGAAGAACTCCAAAAGATTCTGTACTTATTCGAGAAATTAATACAGCCATAAAAGCAGAATTTGGTATTGATAGTGTTTTGGTTGCTGCATTAAATTATCAGCTTACATTAAACAAAGAAACCTTTCAGGAAAACAATCCCAACAGGCAAAAAGTTATAAACAGAATTATAGAAATTACATCAAATATAGAAGGCGTAGCTAATGTTTTTGAATTAAAAAATGCTGCCAACACTACGCTCAACAGCACCATAAAAGAAAGAGCTATTAATGGCTATTTTGCAAATAGAAGTGGCGATATACAAATTATTCCTAAACCTGGTTATTTAGAAGGTTACTCCAAAACAGGTACCACTCATGGTTCTTGGAATCCTTACGACTCACACATTCCATTGCTTTGGTATGGTTGGGGAATTAAAAAAGGGGCTACCCATCGTGAAACTTATATGACAGATATTGCTGCAACAGTAGCAGCTTTATTAAAAATACAAATGCCCAGTGGTTGTGTAGGAAAAGTAATTAGTGAAGTATTGGAATAATTGTGTTTTAATTTTTAAAATTTTATACTTTGAGAAATTTAAACTGGAAAACCATTTCATCAAAATACGTTTACAAAGACCAATGGTTTATAGCTCGTGCAGATAGTTGTGAAATGCCAGACAAAAGAATTGTAGAGCCTTACTATGTTTTAGAATTTCCTGATTGGTGTAATGTAGTGGTAGTAACTGAAGATGAAAAAATTATTATGGTTCGTCAATATCGTCATGCTGTTGGCAAAACAACTATTGAATTGCCTGGTGGTATAATAGATAAAAATGAAACACCTGAACAAGCTGCGACTCGAGAAGTATTGGAAGAAACAGGTTATACCATTACCAATCTTCAACTTTTATATACTACATCGCCTAACCCTGCAATTAATAATAATACAGCACATTTTTTTATTGCAAAAGCAACCAAACAAATTGTTGCTCAAAACACTGATCCTTTTGAAGAATTAGATGTACTCCTACTCGATAAAAATGAAGTTTTACAAATGATTGAACGAAGTGAAATTATCCATGGCGTACAAATAGGTGCTATTTATGCTGCTTACCTTGCTTTGGGCTGGTTAGAGAAAAAAATATAAAAAATGAAATTATATTGTATAGGGTAATTTTTTACTTTTCAACCAAACTTTTAAAACTCACAGTTTTTAGGTGTTCTTGCAAAAGGTATTACATCTCTAATATTAGTCATACCTGTAACAAATTGCACCATGCGTTCAAAACCTAAACCAAAGCCTGCATGAGGTACAGTTCCAAATTTTCTGGTATCTAAATACCAAAACATTTCTTTTTCTGGAATGTTAAATTGTTTCATTTTATTTAGTAATACATCATACCTTTCTTCTCTTTGGCTTCCACCAACAATTTCACCAATTCCTGGAGCTAAAATATCCATTGCTGCTACAGTTTCTCTTCCTGTTTCACAACCTTCATTTAAACGCATATAAAATGCTTTTATAGCTGCTGGATAATTGATAACTATTACAGGTTTTTTAAAATGTTTTTCTACCAAATATCTTTCATGCTCACTTTGCATATCAATACCCCATTGAACATCATACTTAAATTTCTTTTTCTTATATGCAGGACTATTGAGTAAAATTTCTATGGCTTCGGTGTAAGTAATTCTTTCAAATTTATTATCTACTACAAATTTTAATTTTTCAATTAATCCAAATTCTTGTCTTTCGTTTTGAGGTTTTTGTTTTTCTTCTTCTGCTAATCTTGCATCTAAAAACTCAAGGTCTTCTTTGTTATGCTCCATTACATAACTAATAATGTATTGAATAAATGCTTCTGCTAAATTCATATTATCTTCAATATCAGCAAAAGCAACTTCTGGTTCAATCATCCAAAACTCTGCTAAGTGTCTTGTAGTATTGCTGTTTTCTGCTCTAAACGTTGGTCCAAAAGTATAAACCTCACTAAAAGCCATTGCTCCAAGCTCAGCTTCTAATTGCCCACTAACTGTAAGATTAGTGCTTTTTCCAAAAAAATCTTCATTAAAATCAATACTACCATCTTCCTTTTTTGGAGCAGTGCCATCAATAGGTAGTGTGGTTACTCTAAACATTTCTCCTGCACCTTCTGCATCACTTGCAGTTATAATAGGAGTGTGCAAATACACAAATTCTTTTTCATTGAAAAATTTATGAATAGCAAAAGCCAAAGCATGTCTTACACGAAATACTGCCCCAAAAGTGTTTGTTCTAAAACGCAAATGTGCTATTTCTCTTAAAAATTCTAAGCTGTGTTTTTTGGGTTGTAAAGGATATTTTTCTGCATCGCTATCGCCCAAAATTTCTATTGTAATTGCTTTTAATTCAATTTTTTGTCCTTTGCCTAAACTTGGTACAACTTCTCCTTTTACTTTAATAGATGCACCAGTAGTAATACGTTTTAAAGTGTCTTCGTTTAATAAACCTAATGCAACAACTACTTGTAAATTATTATTAGTACTACCATCGTTCAATGCTATAAATTGGTTGTTTCTAAAAGTTCTTACCCAGCCCATTACAATAACTTCTTGACCTGTAAGTTCTGTTTGTAATAATTCTTTTACTTTAATACGCTTGTTAAACATGAATGTAAAGTTGAAATGTTAATTTAGGCAGTTTTAATACCTATTTTCTTTCTTAAAACTGCTTATTTTATTGCTATTTTGGGAAGCAAATATAAGACCGAGTTATGTTTAATGAAACAGTCTCAATAATCCTAATTCAAAAAAAATATTTTTTTTACAAAAACCTTTCCTAACATTGCAGCAGAAACAAGGCTGATAGGTTTTTTTTAAGACAAATAATCTCCAAACAAATCAGCTGTATTTCTTTTCAAAAAAAATCATCACATTAGTTTTAAACAATTTTTTTAATTAGTTATTTATTTCGTTTTTAAACGAATATTTTGTACTCAAAAAATCATTTATTCCCCTCTAACGTCAATCTATGTACGACATTTTGCAATTATCCGACATGCTGTTGCCAGAGCTATTAGATATAGCTGAAGAATTAAAAATTAATAATGCTAAAAAATTAGATAAGCAAGAACTTATTTATAAAATTTTAGACAGCCAAGCTGTAAAAGAAAGTGAAAACAAAGAAGCAGCTTCTAAAAAACCAAAAGCAAGAAAAGCAGTAAAAACAACCACAACAGCCAATATTACAGAAGAGGCAGAAATAGTAAAAGAAGCACCAAAAGCTCCAGAAAAAAAATTGGTTAAATCTAAAAAAATAAAAACAGATTTGCCCGAAGAGCATAGTACAACACAAAAAAATGCACCCTCTGAAGTAGTAGAAGAAAAAAAAGATACCACATCCTCTATTGATAAACTTGCAGAACAAATATTAAGTTCAACAAAAAGCAATGAAGACGAATCTGAAATAGATGCCTTAGAAGAAGAAAAAAATAAACCTCATCACAAACACCAACAACACAGAAAAGAACCAGCATTTAATGTTGAGTTTGATGGTGTAATTTCTGGCGAAGGAGTATTAGAAATGATGCCTGATGGTTATGGTTTTTTGCGTAGCAGCGATTATAATTATTTATCATCGCCAGATGATGTTTATGTTTCTCCATCTCAAATAAAATTATTTGGTTTAAAAACAGGCGATACCGTTTTTGGCTTTATACGCCCTCCTAAAGAAGGTGAAAAATATTTTGCATTATTAAAGGTTGATACAATTAATAATAAAAAACCCGATGAAGTAAGAGATAGAATACCTTTTGATTATTTAACTCCTTTATTTCCTTACGAGAAATTAAATTTATTTATTAATCCTACCAGCTACAGCACAAGAATAATGGATTTGTTTACACCTATTGGTAAAGGGCAACGTGGTTTAATTGTTGCTCAACCCAAAGTGGGTAAAACTGTATTATTGAAAGAAGTAGCTAATGCAATTGCAGCCAATCATCCTGAGTGTTATTTAATGGTTGTGTTAATTGATGAAAGACCAGAAGAAGTAACAGATATGGAACGTAGCGTAAAAGCAGAAGTAATTGCTTCTACATTTGATGAGCCAGCAGAAAAGCATGTAAAAGTTTCTACAATAGCTTTACAAAAAGCAAAACGTTTGGTAGAGTGTGGACATGATGTTGTGATTTTGTTGGATAGCATAACAAGATTGGCAAGAGCTCACAACACAGTTGCACCAAGTAGTGGTAAAGTTTTAAGTGGTGGTGTTGAAGCCAATGCAATGCAAAAACCCAAACAGTTTTTTGGTGCTGCAAGAAAAATTGAAAACGGTGGCTCTTTAACCATTTTAGCAACTGCCTTAATAGAAACAGGAAGTAAAATGGATGAAGTAATTTTTGAAGAATTTAAAGGCACTGGTAATATGGAATTACAATTAGATAGAAGACTTGCCAATAAACGTATTTATCCTGCAATAGATTTGGTTTCATCTTCTACTCGTAGAGATGACTTATTACTACAACCAGATGTATTGCAACGTATGAATATTTTACGTTTATACATTAACGACATGAATACAGAAGAAGCCATGAGTGAATTATTGAAAAGAATGAGAGGAACAAAAGATAATGAAGAGTTTTTAGCAAGTATGAACAGGTAGTTGTGCTTTGAATAAATAGGATTAAAAAAATTAAAACAATAAACACTTTATTGTTTAAGCGTTAATGATACTTTTGCTTTCCTTATAAATTTTTTATGCAACAGCAAAATAATAAAGCAGTAGCAACATGGTTATTGGTTGGTGCTATAATGATTGTTATTCAGGTTTTATTAGGAGGCTTAACAAGATTAACAGACTCTGGTTTATCTATTACTGAATGGCAACCTTTATTAGGTTCTATACCACCATTAAATAATACTCAATGGCAAGAAGCATTTGATAAGTATAAAGAGCTTGCTCAGTTTAAATCTATTCACAGTTATTTTACCCTAAGCGATTTTAAATTTATTTATTTATGGGAGTGGTTTCATAGAATTTGGGCAAGGCTTATGGGCGTTGTATTTGTTATTCCTTTTGTATATTTTATGTATAAAAAATGGATTAATAAAACAATGCTTACACCTATGATTATTCTTTTTTTATTAGGAGGATTGCAAGGCTTTGTAGGTTGGTTTATGGTAAAAAGTGGTGTGGGTACAGATTTAATTTTTGTAGATCATACACGATTGGCTATACACTTTATTGCAGCTTTAATTTTATTAATTTATGTTATTTGGTTTGCATTAAAATTAATTATTCCTATCAATGAATTAGTGTATGCACCTGCTGCAAAAAGCATGAACATTATTATTATTGTAGTGCTAACGCTACAATTAATTTATGGTGCATTTATGGCTGGTTCAAGAGCTGCTTATGCTGCTATTACATGGCCCTCTATCAATGGATATTTTGCTCCACCTTTAATGATTACTAAAGAAAATTTTTGGTCGGATATTATTAATAATTTATTAGCCATACAATTTATTCATAGAGGATTGGCTTATATTTTATTGGTATTAATTATTGTATTTGCTTTTCAATTAAAGAAAATAAAAGGGAATAAATTTTTCCATACAACATGTTACTGGTCTTTGTATTTGGTTATTGTACAAGTTGTTTTAGGCATTTTTACTATTTTAAAATACACATCAACATACAAATTAACTTTAAGCATATCACATCAATTTGTTGGTATGTTATTATTGATTAGTTTGTTTATCACACTTTTTTCATTGAGTAAAAAAGAAAGGGGATAAAGGGTTAATGATTTTTTCTCTTTCGTTTGTTTTGTTTACTATCAAAAAGAAACTATGAAATCATTTTATACAATAGGGTTATTAATCATTTCAAATATATTTATGACAATTGCTTGGTATGGGCATTTAAAATTTAAAGAAATGAATTGGTTTAATAAACTAACCTTACCCAGCATTATTTTAATTAGTTGGGGTATTGCTTTGTTTGAATATTCTTTTCAAGTTCCTGCTAATAAATTAGGCTATAACGAAAATGGAGGACCTTTTAATTTATGGCAGTTGAAAGTAATTCAAGAAGCTATTACACTTATTGTTTTTACTTTTTTTACAATAGTTGTGTTTAAAAATGAAAGTTTTAGGCTTAATCATGCTATTGGTTTTTTATTTTTAATTCTAGCTGTTTATTTTATTTTTAAAAAATAAATGCGTCTTGTTCCTGAATAGATTTAACAATTATCGTTACTTAAATTTGGGCAAACTGTAAACTAAATTATGGTGGAGGCAATGACCCTTTTCAAAATAAAAACTCTAAAATTCAATAAAAAATGTTTTTGTTGAATATGAAAAGAGGGGTATATTTGAGAGTTGCACGCCATTTTTGAAAGACACATAACATTATGAAATATTTACTTTTTTTATTGCTGATAATTGCAACTAATTTAAAAGGACAATCTACATTAGCTTTTAACTATCGATTTGTAGAAAGTGAAAATAAATGGGTAGCTATTAGGACTGGCAAAGACAGTGTTTATAATTATGGGTTTATTTACATTGACGCTTCTGCTGGTTTAACACTTCAGTATGAAGGTTCGTTCACAATTTCAAAAGACGGCAAATATGTTCCTAAAAAAATTGAACAGGCAATGATGAAAATACGTTTAAGCCCCAATAATGTAAGAGTAGCATTCATCCCTTCATCACATTATAGTGATTTGGGAATAACTGAATATCCAGATTGGTTACACATTTATTTGGAAGACACAACATCAATTGAACACTTATATCGATGGGGGTTTCTATACAATGGCTATGATGAATGTGCTAAAGCTTTAACTTATCTTGAAAAGGCACAATCAATAAATCCAAAGTTTAAAGGACTAGCTGTAGAACTTGCGTTCTCATATAATTGTCTAAAAAAGTATGACAAAGCTTCTGCTGTTTTAGAAGCTGAAATAGCAGCAAACTCTACTGATGCATATTTATTTAAAGAATTGTGTTATTCACAAATAAATTTAAAGCAGTTTGACAAAGCGATTGAGACTTGCAAAAAAGCAATTGCAGTTTGCACAGATAAGCAATACCATAGTGAGAATTGTTATAATTTACTTCACGAACTTTATTTAAATAAAGACAGGGTTCGTTTTGAAATATGGCTTCCAACTGCAAAAGAATGGTGTAGTTCGAGGACAGACTTGATGGCTAGCATCAAAACAATGGAGGAAGAAATAAAAAAATAAAAACGGCGTGCAACAAATGGTTTGGCAATATTGGGGCTTGACCAAACTTACCATCAACATTTGTAACTGTTGCACAATTCACTTTTTCTATAAATAAATGCTACAACATCAGTTTACTAAATATGAGTAATGCCAAAATATCCATACGTTTTTTTAATGACCGTGAAGTACGTGCTATTTGGAATGAAGAAAATTCTAAATGGCGGTTTAGTGTGGTTGATGTTGTTGGCATTTTAAATGAAGAACTTGATTACACCAAAGCAGGCAACTATTGGCGTTGGCTCAAACGTAAATTACTCAAAGAACAAGTTGAGTTTGTGAGTGCCACTCACAGACTGAAATTAATGGCGGCTGACGGCAAAAAATACTTAACTGACACGTTGGATAGCGAAGGCATTATTGAACTTGCTAAAAATTTTCCCAATAATAGGGCAATGAAATTTTTGGATTGGTTTCTATACAGCGATAACAGCCTTGACGGACAAAGCAAGAAAAAAGCATACACGCTTTTTGAAAGCAATTTGATTAACGAATTTAAAATAGGCACAGCCAAAGGGTTACAGCAAATACATGCATATTTGTTTGGTGGACTATATGATTTTGCAGGACAAATCAGACAAAAAAACATTTCAAAAGGCGGTTTTCAATTTGCTGTATCACGTTTTCTTGGCAACACATTGAAGCAAATAGAAGAAATGCCCGAAACTACATTTGACGAAATTGTAAACAAATACGTTGAGATGAACATTGCACACCCATTTATGGAGGGCAACGGAAGAAGCACACGAATTTGGTTAGAATTGATATTGAAAAAACGAATGAAAAAGTGTGTTGATTGGAGTAAAATAAGCAAACGAGATTATATGAACGCAATGATGCTTAGCCCAACAAAAAGCAACGTGCTAAAAACACTTTTGAAAAATGCTTTAACAACCAAAATCAACGACAGAGAAATGTATATGAAAGGAATTGACTATTCATACTACTACGAAGAAAACGAATGACTACAGAGAAGACTGTCTTGCCCTAAAATATCTTAACAATTATCTGTTACTTAAATTAAGTAAACAATATTAATTTTAACATCTTGAGAAAGTAAATTTGTTGTACAACCCCAAAAATAAATTTGGCTTACAAAACACTTTCTTTTTTTAGAAACGTTTTAGATGCTATTGAAATTCAATAAAAAATATTTTAATAATTACAAGAAGATTCTTATAATTTGAATTTGACTGAAACTAATGACTGACATATTATTCAAAGAAAATACTCTACTCATGAATAGACTAATATTTGCTTTGGTATTGTTGCTTATATGCAATATTCTTTTAGCACAAAAACCAATCAATGCTTTCTCTAAGAACGAAAAAATATATGTTCAATATGACAATGGACAGGTAAAAGAAATTGTTTCTGGAAAAGACAATGAATTTTTAATCTTTTCTCGTAAAAACAATTATGTTCTTTATCAGAAGTTAATAAAAAAATCAAAGCTTGAAGGGACAGAAGATGCAATGGATGCTGCAAATCAATCATCCATATACTTATTTGACTTATCTTCCAATCAATCAAAACTTCTTTTTACAACATGTTTTGACGGAAACGGAGGGACAGAACCAAGTTACGCTAACTCAAATATGTACCCTTTTAACTCAATTTGTTCACCTCATTTTTTTATATTATCGCCTGACGAAAATAAAATTTTCTTTGAATCCAAAGCTTGGACTGTATGTTCATCAATACATTATTTTAATATAAAAGCAAACAAACTTGTATTTTTCAAAGCTGGTTCGTTACAAAAAATTGACAACAAAGGTGTCTATGTAGAAATAACAGGAACTGATTTTGTAAAAAGGCAAGGAACTACTGAAAGTAATGGACGTTATTGGCAAGATTGTTTATTTGACTTCAATGGCAAGTTGGTTAGAACAATTAGCGAAAAAAAACATTAATATAACCACAGCCATTAACATCTTGAGAAAGTAAATTTGTTGCACAACCCCAAAAATAAATTTGGGTTACAAAACACTTTCTTTTTTTATAAACATTTAGATGCTATTGGTTTTTCTTCTCTACAATAACTTTTTAAACTTCACTTCATAAAATTTGCCATTAACTTTGCCAACTCTTTTTATTAAAAGAAAATATTTGATGCAATGGTGAAGATTGGCGAAAATATTGTACTGCAAGGCTTTCCTTTATTGCTTGCTCCTATGGAAGATGTAAGTGATCCTCCTTTTCGTGCATTATGTAAAGACAATGGTGCAGACCTTATGTACACTGAGTTTATAAGCAGTGAAGGCTTAATAAGAGATGCTATTAAAAGCAGAAAAAAATTAGACATTTTTGATTATGAACGTCCTATTGGTATTCAAATTTTTGGTGGCGATGAAGATGCTATGTCTTTAAGTGCCAAAATTGTAGATGCTGTAAACCCCGATTTGGTTGATATAAATTTTGGTTGCCCTGTAAAAAAAGTAGTAACAAAAGGTGCTGGTGCTGGTGTGTTGAAAGATATAGATTTAATGATTCGCTTAACAGAGGCAGTAGTAAAAAGCACCAAACTTCCTGTAACTGTAAAAACAAGATTGGGTTGGGATGATAATTCAAAAAACATAGAAGAAGTTGCTGAACGCTTGCAAGATGTAGGTATTAAAGCTTTAGCCATTCATGGTAGAACAAGATGCCAAATGTATAAAGGTGAAGCCAATTGGGAACTGATAGGAAAAGTAAAAAACAATCCAAAAATTACAATTCCAATATTTGGTAATGGCGATATTGAAAGCCCTGCAAAGGCAAAGCTGTATAAGGAAAAATATGGAGTAGATGGAATAATGATTGGTAGAGCAGCTATTGGCTATCCTTGGATTTTTAGAGAAATTAAACACTTTTTAAATACTGGTGCATTATTACCTCCTCCTACTTTATTAGAAAGAGTTGATGTGTGTAAAAAGCATTTACTAAAATCGGTAGAATGGAAAGGTAATAAAGTAGGGGTTTTTGAAATGAGAAGACATTACACCAATTATTTACGTGGTTTACCCAACATAAAAGAATTTAGAAGTAAATTAGTTACCCTAATTGAAGTAGATGAAATTATTGCAACATTAGATGAGTTGTATAACTATTACAAAGGGTTTGAGTTTGCTCAAGCTCCCATTGAACTTATCAATTACCACGAAAAATGTTCAGTATAAATGTAGCAGTTAGAACTAATTATTTTTTTACAATTTTTTGAATAAAAGTTTCATTAGCTACCGTAATTTTTACAACATAAGTTCCTGCAGGAATTTGTTGTATAGGCAAAATAATTTGACTATTTATAGTTTCTAATTTTGTATGAATTAAAACCCTACCAGCCATATCTGTAAGCTGAATTTGATGTGGTAAATTATTGTTATTGCCTGCTTTATTAATAACAATAAAATTAGTTACAGGATTAGGATAAATACTATACTTAATATTCAAAGGAATATGCACAGAAAATATTTCACTATACTCGAAACTTCCATCGTTATCTATTTGTTTTAATCTGTAATAAACCCTTCTTCCTCTATTATTTTCTGCAACATCTGTAAAGCTGTAATTTTTACTGTTTGATGCTTGAACTCCTCCTATTTGTTCAAAATCTTTTCCATTAAAACTTCTTTCAATTTCAAATCTATTGAAGTTAATTTCGTTATCAGCCTCCCATGTTAAAAATATTTTTCCTTCTTTTAATTTACCAGAAAATAAAACAATATGCACAGGCAGTGCAGCTAAACCTGGGCAGTTGCTATTCCAAACTTTATTTACATATTGAGGGCTATCTACAAAAGGGTTTCTATTGTTTTGAAAACTATATGCTCCATTGTTTCTTCTTTTTTCTTTTTCACTTACAGGATCTTGATTGTGCCATTTAAGCATTAGTCTTAAATAATTAATATTTACACTTGGAAAAGTATTATTGCTTAAAGTTAATGCACCATCTGTAGATAATCCACTCCATGTAGAAACTCTATCTTGATACCTTGTAACCATGTATAAATAAGCTCTTGCAACATCGCCTTTGTATTCATCAATAGGTTCAAACACAGTACCAGAAATGCCTGCTGTAGCTGAGCTTCCTAATTTACTTCCATTGCTACTTGTATAAGTTGGAGAAGCTACCTCGCCATAACGATAGTTGCTTCTTTTATTATTTACCCAGCCATCTGTTGGAAAAATATGATTATAATCAGAGGTTGGTGTGGCTTCGCTATTAAACCAACTTTGAGGAAAACTATGTTCTCTATTATAACAATCACCTTCTGCACTATAAGAGCCACACTGGTTGGTGCTTGGCGTAAAATAATAGTTAGCCGTTCCATCGGCTTTAAAAGAATAAATATCCCAAATTACATAACTATTTACACCTTGCCTTTTTACGGTATCGGTTAATAAATATTGGCTCCACAGTGCACTATAACTTTGTGCATTATAGTTATTAGAAATAATATTAAACAAAGCTGTTTTTAAATCACTACATTCTTTTCCTGCTGCTGCATTGTAATATCCTGTAGGTGGTTGAGCATAAGAATATTTTGCAAAAAGAAATATTAAGGCAAAAAATAAAACTCTCTTCATTTTTAAAAATTAAGTTGGTAAAGATAAAAAAGCAAAGAGAAATATAGTGTATTATTTTTCTTACTTGCTTGTCATTTTTACAACAGGTATAATCATTTCTTCTAAACTTACCCCTCCATGCTGAAAAGTATTTTTATAATAATTTACAAAATGATTGTAGTTGTTGGGATAACATAGATAACCATCTTCTTTGGCAAAAATAAAAGACGAATTTACATTAGGTGCAGGAAGTCCTGCATCTCTGGGATCTCTAAAAGCAAGTACATCTTTAGCTTCGTACTGCAAACTTCTTCCAAGCTTGTAACGCAAGTTGGTAGATGTTTGTTTATCTCCCAAAACTTTTGAAGGCGTTTTTACCCTTACAGTACCATGGTCTGTTGCAAGAATAAGGTTTATCTTTT
>Ga0116193_1001523_pt1 | contig 19003 bp, 17 predicted proteins | sample AD_UKC115_MetaG_FD_89892 | JGI IMG/M metagenome (GOLD analysis project Ga0116193, IMG submission 89892) | Active sludge microbial communities of municipal wastewater-treating anaerobic digesters from Hong Kong - AD_UKC115_MetaG | ecosystem: Engineered > Bioreactor > Anaerobic > Digestate... | reverse complement strand
CTCTGGGATATATCCGACTCAGTTTGAGATAAAAAATAAGTGAGTTTATAAGGATCAACTAATGTAGCCAACTTTTCCAGGTTCCATTTCAACAGAATTTTCCAATCGATTGTGGGAGAAACTCCTTTTCAGTTTATCCTGCGACTGAGAATAGAAAAAGCGGCAACACTGATATGGACTAACAAAGAGAGTTCGATCTCCGAAATCGCCTATAAATGTGGATTTACCGATGTTTCGGTATTTTCAAGAAATTTCAGAAACTATTTCAAGGTTTCAGCTTCACAATACAGGAAAGAGAAACTACAAAACAGCAATTTAAGTCAACCGGATAGCAAAAGAAAACAAAAAGAAGAAAAACCGGTGGTCTATTTTTGTCCCGAGTTACAAACAATTAAATGGAGGACAAAAATGAAATCAAACAAAAGTGTGGAAGTGAAGGAACTTCCAGGAATGACCGTTGCTTACATCAGACACATCGGACCTTATAAGGGAGACGAAAAACTGTTCGAGCGACTTTGGAACAAATTGTTCACATGGGCAGGTCCACGCGGATTAATTGGCGGGAAAGATTTCAAATCACTGATTATTTATCACGATGATCCGAATGTTACGATTGAAGAGAAGCTCAGGATGAGTGTCTGCATCACGGTACCATCCGGCACAAAGGTTGACGGGGAAATCGGGAAAATGGAAATTGAGACAGGTAAGTATGTGGTTGCCCGCTTCGAACTTACCGCTCAGGATTTTCAGGAGGCATGGGACTGGGTTTACGGCCAATGGTTTCCCTCCAGCGGATATCAGCCTGATGATAAATATTGCTTTGAATTGTATCCGGAGGAGCCCCGGGACGGAAAATTCATGGTTGACATCTGCGTGCCTGTTAAACCTTTGTAGGGAAGGGCAACAACGGACCAGCCATCCGGGCAAGGTTTTCACAGACGATCCTGTCCGACCCGAAAATGACCATCCTCTGGGGATTACTTTTTCAAATGTTGTTTTGATGGTCAAAATAAGGTTTCAGTAGGTGGAATTTTTCACCTGCTTTGGATCATCCGGTCGGGGTGCACAGAATAAAAGACAGAAAGCTGCAACGAACAAGACAGGCAATCCTTTTTTAAATGAAAGCCTATTTCCCATATGCATTTACAGGTTTACCCGAGGATATCTTAAGTCCCTTGAATTTTCACTTCTTTCGGTTATCCTGAAATAAGAATCGTTGAATTCCATCTTTTCAACTCCCTGGTAATCAATGGGTACCTGGAATAAAAAGGCGGTAAAAGATTTGCTGATTATTTCACCGGCATCGATAAAATCATAAATATTCCGGTCAAAAATTTTCCCTTTTTGGGCCACAACAGGAAATGGTTCATGTAAACCGGTAGTTCCGAACTCTATTCCGAAAGCCTTAGGAATACCATCTTCCATATCTCTCCAGAAGTTTATCCACGGAAAATCTTTTGTCCTCCAAAAGTAACCAACCAGAAGATTTTTCCCTGGATTACATGCCGTTGCCCAGCCGTATTCCTGATCATCACCAAAAACAAAAGAAGAAACCCGGGGCCACGGATATTGGAACCGGCGCAAACTTATTGGTTCTCCTTCATGAACTGTTTCTGGCCATTTCATGATCGGTTCTTCCTGGTTTAAACTGCCGTCTTCCTTGTCCTCGAAACCTTTTTCCGTATTGTTGTCAAAAAGAGTAGTACTGTCCAGGAATGGAGGAGCCAATGTTACATGTTGCACCATGTTAAACATGCGGCCAAATTTATTCAGGTTTTCAATTTCCTCAGTCACATGAAATACAGGCTCATTTTCCGAGAGTTTAATTTTTCTTGTCACCCGCAATCCGCTCAAAGGTAAACGGCAACTCATTTTACAGGTTGAAATATATCCTTCTTTCTGAAATTGTTTCTGCAATTTCCACTCCCGGGTAGCTACTTCTCCATGATGCCCGAAACCGTTTGCTTTTTCAGCTTCGGTAGGTGGCCCCCAACGGTCAAGGCAGAGGAAATGCCCCATGAAAGGGGGTTCTTCCGGATTTTCTGTTTTCCAATTGACTGGGTTCAGTGGATTTTCTTTCAAATGAAAATCGATATATGCTCCTCCGCTGAGGTTCACCAGAAGAACCATTTTGCTGTTTTCCAATTCAACCTTCTTCATTATTTTAATTTTATTCCAAGTGTCAATATTTCATGTGGCTTAACCAGAAAGGTGACCGATTTATCTTTTATAATCGGTTCCGAATTGTCAACCATTGTGTTTTCAATGAGATTCAGCTTCCTGACAGACTGAATATTCTTTGGCAGACGAAGGGTAACCTGTTTTTCATCACCTTCCACCTCTACCATTCTGATTATCAACTCTTCGGAATCTTCCGCTTTTTTCAGACCTGACATATAAACTCCTTTCCCCTCAAGGGAAACAAAAGACTCCGTTTCCGGACGTGTGGCATGTGTGTTAACCAGTGCCAGCGAGGGTGGTTCACTGGCCTCTACCGGAACATTGAAATCATCCCCTTCCTGCCAGACACCGTTTTTCCAGTCTCCCGGATGCGGGTACAGAGCATAACTGATTTTGAATTTCCCGAGGTTTGGATAAATATCAGGATTCCCGGCAGACCTCATCAGGGTAAGGCGCAGATCGCCGTTGTGAAATGAATGCCCGTATTTTGTCTTATTCAGCAAGGCAATTCCTTTTGTTCCATCTGTAATATCCACCCATTTTTGGGCAGGGACTTCCTGTCCGTTGTTCATTTCCGGTTCGACCCCGTAAGTCCGGCTCTGGGATGTCAGCCACAGAGGAGCTTCTTTCCCGTCCATTTTCCCGTCAACAGGGCGTTTCACCACGTTAAAGGGAACCTGGCAATAAAATTCAGGATTTTGAAAATTCAACGGGAAAAGTGCCCGCAACATTGGAGAATCAGTAGTGTCGCTACCGGTTTCCAACCAGTGCACTTCCATTTCGTATTCAATTCTCGGGTAAGATTTGTAGATATAAGCTCTTTCAATAAACCTCGATTTTCCCCAGGTTTTTACCGTTTCAACACAAGCGCGTACCGGGCCTTTTTCAACTACTTTCACACTTTCCACATGATCCACATTTTCTTCCTTTACGATTTGGTTGATGGTCCATGATTTCATCCCTCCCTTTTTGTCTTCGAGGTACATCTTTAGTTGGTTGAGTTCACCGCCTTCCTTTACATATTCGGCGTTGATGCGTTTATCAAAAAGGCTGGTAATGCCCCCTGTTTTCATATCGAATTTTACAATGAAAAAGTCGGTTTCGAATGTATCATCGCCATCAGCCAGAGAATCCGCAGGTTTTCCTTTTTTTGTTACATCGATATAATAGGTTTTATACCCGCCAGCAGGAAAGTTTTCATCAACGAACCGGACTTTCGAAGTGATTCCCGGAGGAGTTGGTTTTGAATAGACAATCTGTGCGGGATATTCCTTGCCCAAACCATCGCGAACCAGAACTGTAGCCAAATTATCACCTGATCCGGCTTGTCCTGTTTTGTATTTCGGATCGAGGAAGTTTTCATTTGCATTGCCACGAACCTTCTCTTTTTCTTTATTTACCGGCGCGAAATTTTGTCCATAGTAATTTGCTCCCCAGGAAACCGCTTTTACCGAGGCCGGTTCTTCATGGGAATATACCGTAACTTCGACAATCGTTTTGCGGTTGACCGGAAAAAGGTTATAGGCAACCACCGGCTGCCCCAATCCTTTCCGGAAATTTACTTCGTCGGCCATTTTGTAAAAAGCGGCATTTTTCAGCTCTTCCGATTTCCGTTCGGTTTCGGTGTAACGCGCTACTGCCTGGCGGTTGGCCTCGTAAATAGCCGATCCCGGCAAGATATCGTGAAACTCGTTGAAAACGACGGTTTCCCAAAGATTATTCAAATCAGTCTGAGGATATTTATCCCCGTATATCCAGCGAAGTGTATTGAAAAATTCACTGGCAAACAATGAATTCTCGCAGGTTCGGTTTCCTGATTTGATTTCGGAAACAGTAGTATAGCATCCTTCGAATATAAACTGCATTTCGCCTTTGTGCGTTGGCCGTCCATCCATTTCCCGGGACAATTTATCGAAAAAATTGGTCGCAGAAGAAAATCTCACTGCCGGATAACCGGGCGTTTTATCCAGTTGATATACCATTTCAATATTGGCACGTGTAGGCCCTCCGCCATGATCTCCGACACCGGTAATTTGTAAAATCCGATGTTTGTCGGGAGCAATCTTTTTTAATTCATCTTTCAAATCCGGAGTGATATCGCCGTTATAGGTATTATTCCCATAACACAGCACCGTAGATCCATCGGGGCCCTCCCACCAGAAACTACCCATATAAGGTTTACAGCGGTGAAAATAGAAATATTCTAAACCGGCCAATTTGAGCATTTGCGGCAGCTGCGAAGTGTGGCCGAAATTGTCGGGCAGCCAGCCCACTTTGGCCATACATCCAAAATGCTGCTGAAAATAACGCTGACCGAACAAAAAAGAGCGGGAAAGTGCTTCTCCAGATGAAAGGTTGGTGTCGCCTTCGGTCCACATCCCCCCGCCTGGCTCAAGCCGGCCTTCCTTTACAAATTTCTGCACCTCTTTAAAAAGAGGAGGATCAACCAACTCCACAAATTTATATACAGCAGCCTGGCTTTGAATCATGGTAAAATCAGGATATTCTTTCAAGAAGGCAACGGTCTGCCGCAAATTGTCGCTGCTCATTTTCATGGTTTCAAAATAGGTCCATAACCAGTTCATGTCCATATGCGCATGACCGATTACCTGGATGGTATCTCTCGTTGAAGAATTATCATCCATTACCTGAGAAACCAAACCCTCGCCAGTAGCATAAAGAAATAACTGCATCCCCATAATGCAGAAAAGAACGGAAACTAATCTTTTTGCAGCGCGTGTTTTCATTTAATCTCATTTTAATCCGACTATCATGTAAAATCGAATTTATTATATCGAATGTACATGACAATTGTTTGTTATTTAACATTATTCCAAAAGCAACTCCCGCAGTCAAATACCTTATCTTAACTGCCCAACGCCCGGTGGTGATTTTCTTTTACACCGATATTTACTACTTGTGCCATTTATTGTGTTACTGTCATCAGCAATTGTACTATCAACGTACACCATACCTGAGTGCGAACCGAATTTTCATTCTCTCCATAAAAATAATGCAGATAAAAATGCTGTTTCATTTTTTTGGACAAAATTTCGATGCACTCACGCTTTTTATGGAGAAAAACCCTTTTTCTGCGGTATTGTCCTATTTACTGGTGGGAAAGATACAACATACATATAGTACATTTGGAGGAAATGCTATGTGGGTTGTACTGGATTCGAACCAGTGACCCCTACCCTGTCAAGGTAATGCTCTAAACCAACTGAGCTAACAACCCGTTAATGATGCAAAAATAGAAAAAATCTTTACATCAGGTATAAATTTTCAATTTATACCCAGAACTTCAGAAGAAACAGGAGAGCCAGCATAATGGTGGCCGCAGAAAGTTCCCTGAATCTTCCGGTCAGCACTTTCAGAAGCACATAGGAGAGGACACCGAAGAGAATACCTTCAGATATGGAATGGGTCATCGGCATCATGATCATGGTTAGAAATGCCGGAATGGACTCAGTATAATCGTCGAGTTCGACATTTTTCACGGGGGTTATCATCATTGCGCCGACGATGATCAGAGCAGGGGCAGTGGCCACGCCGGGGATCATCAGGAAAACCGGGGAGAGGAACAGGGCCACCAGAAACAGGAAAGCCACGGTGAGCGAGGTTAATCCCGTCCGTCCTCCTTCATTGACACCAGCCGCACTTTCCACATAGGTGGTGACGGTGCAGGTTCCCAGTATAGCACCAGCCGTGGTACCAATGGCATCGGCAAAAAAAGCCTGTTTAACCCGCGGTACCCGGCCCCGGGCATCCAGCATGCCGGCTTTGGATGAGACGCCGACCAAGGTTCCTACGGTATCGAAAATATCTACAAACAAAAAGGTAAACACTACCAGAAGCATATCCAGCGTAAAAACCTCTTTCCACTCGAATTGCAAGAAAACCGGGCTCAACGAGGGTGGTGCCCAGTCAAAACTTTCCGGAAACCTGGTTATTCCCAGCGGAAAACCCAGCAATGCCCCCGCCAGGATCCCGATCAACAGGGCGCCCTTAACCCGCAAAGCCAGCAATACCGCTGTAATGGTCAGGGTAACCAGTGCAAGGAGAGGCCCGGGATTTTCAACTGGATGAGTTAAATCACCCAGAGCCAGAAAGGTGGAAGGATTACTGACAATGATCCCTGCATTTTTCAATCCCAGAAAAGCAATGAACAACCCGATACCGACTGAAATGGCATGTTTCAGGTTCAACGGGATGGAGTTGACGATCATTTCCCGGATATTGCCGGCTGTCAGCAGGATGAAAATCAAACCTTCGATAAATACTGCTGTAAGGGCAAACTGCCAGCTATGTCCCATTCCCAAAACCACGGTAAAGGCAAAAAAGGCATTCAGCCCCATTCCCGGCGCCAGGGCAAACGGTAACTTAGCCCAAAGTGCCATCACCAGGGTTGCAATCATTGACGAGATAACCGTAGCGGAAAAAACGGCTCCTTTTTCCATCCCGGCTGCCCCCAAAATATCAGGATTCACTGCCAGAATATAAGCCATGGTCATAAAAGTGGTAAGTCCTGCCACCATTTCCGTCCTGACAGAAGTTCCATTCTCACTTAATTTGAAAAATCTCTCCAACATAAAAATCCGTTTTTAGAAGATATATTTAACACCCAGCGTGGGATTGCATTGAAATCCCCTGATCTCACCAAAGTTGGAGGCTATTTCCACTTCGCTTCCGACAGACAGGTTACTGTTCAGATTGTACCAAAACTGGGGTTCTGACTGAAAACAGAACCGGGTGGTTCTTTGGCCGAAGGTGTTGTCTTCCCGCCAGAAATCGGCGTACCCGGTAAAAGACAATTTGTCTTTCACCATATTCAGATACCAGACGCCGGTTAACTGAAAGGAGTATTTATGTTTTCCCTGGATGTATTTGTGCAAAACTTGCAGTGTAAACCCCCTGGAGAAGGTTTCATTGTTCCAGGAATATTCCACCCCGTTCAGAAAGGCATTGTTGATCTGGTAGGCCCCGCTTGCATTTCCTTCGCTCCATTGTCCGAAACCACCGTTGTACTCGGTATGGAAAGCAAATGGCGCTTTCCAGAACTTCAGGGCCCTGGCAATTTCCCAGTAAGCCAGGGTAACTCCCTTAAGGTTTTCCACACTGTTATAATCCATATCCGTAAAGAAGAAAGTGTTCCCGTACTTGTCCGGTCTGAACATTTCTACAGTTGAAGTCAGGTATCCCCGGCCTTTCCCCATATCATAATGAAGCTGAACGTTCTGAGCCTTTAACGCAGGGAAAGAGACGAAAAACAACCAAAACATACAAACCAAACCTCTTTTCATGGACAAATCCTTTAATTAATATATTAATAATCATATGTTTTAATGTGGCGGCAAAAATAAAAGAAAATTAAGCTAATTTAATAGCGTCTATTAATGTGTCAATGTCTAAATACTGTTTACCGATAACATGCTAACAGACAACTATTTACCAAGCATCCTTCATAAAGATCCGGATTTACAGAAATTGTTCCAGCGCACTATTCAGGAAGCGGTTCAGTTTGTATAGCTCCCTGAAGGCATTCACCCCGGTTTCGATCAATTTGCCGTTCACCAGATCGTCATCGGAAAGTGACATTCCAACGGCATACGATTTGGGTTTCAACAGATCGATATATTTGAAATCAGGAGGGAAGCCCTTGGGTGCGGTTTTCAGCTTTTCCCCCTCAAATTCGGTGAAATAGCGTTTAAACCCGGGATCATTCAATATGGAAAGATACTCTTCCGGCTGGTCATAGATGGCAAAACGCAACGCCTTCAGCACATCTGCAGGAGGCATCCAGATCCCTCCCCCGAGAAAACTCTCCCCGGGCTGAATGTGAAAATAATAACCTGCCCGGTTACTCTTGAACCCTCCCTTTGCCACGTAACTGCCGAAATGGGTTTTATACGGCCGCTTATCGGGCGAAAAACGGATATCCCTGTAAATCCTGAAAAGGCACTCTTTGGGATCCATAGCAGGTATATCCTTGTCAAATTTACGGATCTCATTAATGAACAATTCGTTCATAAAGAGCACTTTATCCCTGGCCGATTCATATCTTTCCCGGTTGGCATTGAACCACTCCCGGTTGTTGTTTTTATCCAGATCATCCAGAAACTCAAGGATTGCTTTCATATCGCGGAGAATATGTTTTTTTTTTGATTATCTTGCAATGTAAGGTTTTTTGCCCTTTTTATTATCATCCGAATGAAAAAGATTGCGCTCGTCGTGGCAGGTGGCTCCGGAATCCGGATGGGCACCTCAGAGCTGAAACAGTTCCTGGAAATTGCCGGGAAACCCGTGCTTATTCATACCCTTACCCGGTTTGCCCAATGGGACCCCTCCCTCCAGCTGTTCCTGGTTTTACCCTCTTCACACCGGGATTACTGGGAAGAGTTGTGCCAGACATACAACTTCAGAATACCCCATACGGTCGTTTCGGGCGGAGACACCCGCTTTCAGTCGGTGAAAAACGGCTTGCAAGCTATCCCCGAGGAGGGAATTGTTTTTATCCATGACGGGGTTCGTCCGCTGGTCAGTCCTGAAACTTTGCAGAGATGTTACGAAACAGCCATGAAATCGGGCAACGCCATTCCTGTTGTACCTGTAAATGAATCGGTGCGGCAGATCGAAAACAAACGAAACTTTCCGGTCGACCGCAGCAGCCTTGTGTTGATACAAACCCCTCAGACCTTCAGGATCCCGTTGATCAAAGCAGCTTACCGGCAGAAATACACGGCAGAATTTACCGATGACGCCTCCGTCCTGGAAAAGAGCGGAGAAATCATCCATCTGGTGGAGGGGAACCGTGAAAACATCAAAATTACCTGGCCTGAAGACCTTCTCATTGCGGAATCATTACTGTAATTCCTATTCTTTCGGCCACTTTCATTTCTGGAATAATCATACCCTCCAACAAAAAAGGGAGCTCAACAGCTCCCCTTTTTCAAATGTTAACCCCCAAACACACAATGTCAGATCTATATCTGACGTGAAGTGATCCAAAGATAGTTATTTTTTAATTAGCAAAAAGAAAAAGTAAAAAAAACTCTCCCGTTTCACATTCTTTCACTTTTCAATCCGGTTTCCGCCAGGTTCAAAAAGCATCGTTCAATGTCCGGATTTTCAGTACCTCTCTCAGTTCTTCCTCAGCAAGGTCGGTTTTCAACACCACTTCAGCCTTCTGACCGGGTAAAAGATCGAAATAATTATCCGAGAAAAAGCCTTTCTCATCCCCAATCTGCAAATAGATATTCTTGGCCAGTTTATCCGTTTCAAAACTGATTTTATATCCGCCATCCACATTTTCCAAAGAATATTCCACTTTCGGTTCCGATATTTCCAATTCCTTGTAAGGTTTGAAATATAACAGATTGGAAGATCGTACCTTTCCATTAACCAGGAATTCAGTTATCAGGACTACCCGGGAAGAACCTGCCCCTCCGATGAACTTCTCCTGATTTTCGGCAAAAACCAGTTTATTGGAGTTTCCGGGGATTTCCAGATCCTTTTCGAAATTCCGGTATTCCTTGCCGGTAAAATCAATCAGTCTGACCCTCAATTTTCCCTTTAATGCGGTCTGTTCGTCGTTGATCAGGTTCACCTTAATTTCCAGCCCGTCCCTGTAAGGAGAGACAAGTACCGGCTCAAAGCTCTTTTTAACGTAATACTGAAGTGCTTTCCATTTCTGGAAATAATCGGTAGAACTCCACGAAGCAACCGGCCACACATCGTTGATCTGCCAGTAAAGACTTCCCATGCAATAGGGAGCCGCCCTCCGGTGACCCTCCAGTCCGAATTTTATCCCTTCGGCCTGCAGTACATGGTTCACATACAGGAAAGACTCAAAGTCTTTTGGTTTGTTATATTCTTTCATCATGTAATATTCAATGGTGCCGTTCCCGATCGAGGAGCGCTGATGCGATTTCATCACCTCGGAATAGATGTCGTAGTCTTCGGGATTTGCATATTTTCTCACGGTCGACATTTCGGGGAATGACTGGAATCCGTATTCACTCATAAAACGGGCGATGTGGGTGGCATAGGTTTCGAAGGGTTCCTTCCCCCACCAAACCCCCCAGTAATGCTCATCGCCGTTTACAAGGTCGGCAGGAATACCCATTCCCGAAGAAGGGCTGGAATCCCAGTATGATCTTCCCGGATCCAGCTCTTTTACCGTTTCGGGGAGGATCTTATGGAAAATATCTACATAGGACTGCCATATTCGGGCAGCATTTTCGGGATTTTTCCCCTCTTCCGTCTTTTTCCATCCCCAGCCATACCAGGCGGACAGAATTTCATTGTTACCACACCAAAGCGCCAGACAGGGATGGTTCCGCAATCGTTTTACATTGTCAGCCGCCTCCTGTTTCACATTTTCCAGAAAACCCTGATCACCGGGAAACATGGCGCAGGCAAACATAAAATCCTGCCAGACAAGTATACCCGCCTCATCACACAGATTGTAAAAAATGTCATTTTCATAAATTCCCCCGCCCCACACGCGCAACATGTTCATGTTGGATATCCTGGCGGTATGAATGACATTCCGGTATTTTTCATCTGTCACCTGGGGCAGGAAAACGTCATTGGGAATGTAGTTGGCACCCTTCATGAAAACCGGAACGCCATTCAGCCTGAAATAAAAAGAGGTTCCCTTTTCATCTTTGTCACGCACCAGTTCAAGGGTACGAACGCCTATTCTTGTATCAATGGAGGTATGCCTGCCGTCGGCTGTCAGCCTGGCACGGAGGGTATACAGGTGAGGTTCTCCCAGTCCATTGGTCCACCATAGGATGGGCTTGCTGATATCAAATTCGACGGGATAGGTGTGGATTCCGGCCGAAAGTTGTATCTTACGCTTTGCCAGAATCTTACCTTCGTTTTCCACCACCAGTTCTGCAGCCTGCTCTTTGGTCCCTTCGATCTCAAAAAGTGCAGTATATGAGGCTTTCTCTTTAGTCAGGCTTTTCAGGGCATACTGAACGTCCTTAATGGCTGCTTCATCCCAGGCCAGAAGGTAAACCGGCCGCCAGATGCCACTGGTGACCAGTCGCGGGCCCCAGTCCCACCCGAAATGATAACCTGCTTTGCGGGTATAGACGCTGACCATTTTCCCTCCCTCGACCTGTCCGATATCAGCCAGATCATTACCTGAAACGGGAATGACATATGGATGGGCATCATATTTTTTCAATCCTTCCAAGATCGGAGATCTGAAGAGAATGGTCAGTTCATTGCTCCCCTCCTTCAGAAAAGGTTTGACATCCACCACCCATTCGCGAAACATATTATCGGCTTTCAATACCGGTTTTTCATTCAGGGAAACTTCAGCATAAGTATCCAAACCCTTGAAATCGAGAACGATCCGGTCATGTTCCAACAAGGTGGATCCCACCTGGAAAACAGTGCGATATTCCCAGTCAGTCTTGTCGATCCATTGTACTGTGTGTTCATTCAGCCGGAAATAAGGATCTTCAATTTTGCGGTTGTTATACAGGTCGGTATGAACGGTTCCGGGGACAATGGCCTGCATCCATTCATACTGCCCAGCCTGCCTGAATTTCCAGTTACCTGAAAGTTCCATGGTTCTCATCAACCCGGGTTCCTGATTGGTACAGCCAGACAAAAACACCAGGGATAACAAAACAAGGGTAGTGTATTTTTTCATATGTCGCGGTTATTTGAGCCAAAGTTGGCAAAAGGGAGTGAAATCACAAAAAAAAAGCTTTCATAAAAGCGATCAGATGATCATTCCGCTTTTACAAAAGCTTTTTAAGCTCAAATACTCAGGCCTGGTCTTTCTTCAGGGTGGAAAATCCGAACGGGACATATAGCGGACAATACCTGATAATCCCGGTTATCAGCAAAACGACTCCCACTAATGCCCACCAGCTTTCGAAAACCAAACCTAGGACGATAATTACCACTAAACCCCCGATGATTCTGAACCAACGGTCAAATGTTCCTACATTGCGTTTCATATCTCTGTTTTTTGTTTGAATTAACAATGCAGTTCCGGAAAAGTTCAGCGGATTCCCTTTATCCTCTGACAGCAGCAATTCCCGGAAGTTGCTGACCTTCGAGGTATTCCAGTAAAGCACCGCCGGCAGTGGAGATGTAGGAAACGCCATCGGCAAAACCAAACTGGTTCACGCAGGCCACGGAATCACCTCCTCCGATCAGCGAGAAGGCACCATTAGCGGTGGCATCCACGATCGCCTGACCAACAGCTTTGGATCCGGCTGCAAATTTTTCCATTTCAAAAACCCCTACTGGTCCGTTCCACAAAATGGAGCCAGAGTTGCCGATAACCTCTTTGAACAGGGCTATGGATTCAGGACCGGCATCCAGTCCCATCCAGCCTTCAGGTATCTCACCGGCCTGGCAGATCTGGGTATGGGCATCATTGGTAAAAGCATCAGCTGCCACCACATCTGTAGCCATGTAAATGCTTACTCCTTTTTCTTTGGCCACTTTCAGCACACGCAGGGCAGTTTCCAGGAAATCATCTTCACAGAGAGAATTGCCTATTTTCCCGCCATTGGCTTTTATAAAGGTAAAGGTCATGCCACCCCCCAGGATCAGGTTATCTACCTTTCCAAGGAGGTTTTCTATGATGGTGATTTTCGTAGAGACCTTGGCACCGCCCATAATGGCCGTCAGGGGCCGTTTTGGATTGGTGAGCACCCTGTCGAGGCTGTCCAGCTCACTTTCGATCAGATAACCAAACATTTTATCATCGGGGAAAAATTGGGCAATAACCGCAGTGGAAGCGTGTGCCCGGTGTGCCGTTCCAAAAGCATCATTGATCCAGCAGTCCCCGTTCTCAGCCAGTTTCCCGGCAAACTCCACATCTCCCTTCTCCTCTCCCTTGTGAAAACGGAGATTTTCCAATAAAATGGCTTCGCCCGGTTTCATTGCCTTACACATCGCCTTTACCTCTTCACCAATACAGTCAGGAGCCAGTTTCACCTCTTTCCCCAGCAGCTTGCTCAAATGACCCACGAGGTGTTTCATGGAATATTTATCTTCCGGACCGGCTTTTGGACGGCCGAAATGAGACATGATCACAGGTGACCCGCCCGCTTCCATTACCTTCTGAATGGTGGGAAGAGCTGCCCTGATCCGGGTATCGTCCGTTATTACGAAATTCTCATCCAGCGGAACATTGAAATCCACACGGATTAAAGCTTTTTTCCCTTTGAAATCGTACGAATGTATGGTCTGCATAAATTTTAATTATTAATTGATTTATTTCTTCAAAGATAGAAAATATTGGCTGAACCTATCGGGCTATCTCTCAACCTTTTCAGAATTTAATGATCAAATAACAAGAATATTTCGGGGGAAACCCCTATTTTTGGCTCACAGCTCCCGTTAAAGGCTGCATCAATCCATACAGGTAAAACAGATGTTTTTCAGCGATATTATCGGACAGGAAAAGGTCAAGAAGCGGCTGATCACCTCGGTCAGGGAAGAACGGATCAGCCATGCCCAACTTTTTGCAGGTCCCGAAGGGACCGGAAAACTGGGTCTGGCCATTGCATATGCCCGGTACATCTCCTGCAGGAACCGGTCAGGGACCGACAGCTGCGGCGTATGTCCCTCCTGCAGGAAATACGCAAAACTGGCGCATCCCGATCTTCATTTTGTGTTTCCTGTCTTCAAGCTCAAAAATGCGAAAAAAGATGCCTATTGCGACGATTCCCTCGGAATCTGGAGGGAAACTATTCTCCGGTCGCCTTATCTGAGCCTGAATCAATGGACCGGAATCATTGAAGCGGAAAATGCGCAGGTCACCATTTATAGCCACGAGAGCGAATCCATCATCCGAAAACTGAGCATGAAATCGGCGGAGGCTGAATTCAAGGTGATGATCATCTGGCTTCCCGAGAAGATGCAGCCTTCCTGCGCCAACAAACTACTGAAAATGATCGAGGAACCTCCTTCCAAAACCCTGTTTCTGATGGTGACGGAAGACGAAGGAAGTATATTGCCCACCATCCGTTCCAGAACCCAGATCATCCGGGTTCCCCGGATCGAAGACCATGACCTCCAGCTTGCACTGGAAAAAGATGGCCGATACGATGCGGAAACCATTGCAGAAATGGTGCACCGGGCTGAGGGAAACTATCTGAAAGCCCTTGAATTTGCCAATCCCGGGGAAGAGACAGACTATTTCTTTGACAAATTTCAGCAGATCATGCGAAATGCCTTTAAATCAGACATCCCTGCTCTGCTGAACGATGCCGAGGAGTTAGGATCCATCGGCCGGGAACGCCAGAAGAACTTCTTCCTTTATGCCCTTCGGCTTATCCGCGATTTCTTCATGATGAACCTGGAGAAACCCTCCCTTGTGTTTCTTACCCACAAGGAAAAGGAGTGGGGGAAGAAATTCTCGCCCTTTATCAATGAGAGAAATATCATACCTTTCAGCCGGGTTTTTGAAGAAGGGTACAAGCATATCTCCATGAACGGCAACGGAAAGATCATCTTTACCGATGTGATGCTGAAAATTACCACGTTGATCCGAAAATAGCCGGCATTCCCTTAACTAGGAAGGCCCTATTGAGGAACTTCAAAGACATTGTCTCTTGAAATCCATCTTAATGCTTCATCTACATCAGTTTATTATTAATTTTGTGCCGGCCCCGGTTTGATCCTACCCCCGTCAAATGACCGGGTCCAGTAAATGAATTAATATGAATACAACAGAATTTTTAGATAGGGGAATATGCGGCAGCAAAGAGGGAAAATGTGCCAAATTGAGCGTAACCGACTGGTTGTCTGATATTCCCAATATTTCGAACCCCGGTCAGATTATTGAGGTCCGTTTCAAAAACACCCGCAGGGATTATTACAGGAATGTGAACGACCTTAAGCTGGAACCGGGTGAACTGGTAGCTGTGGAAGCCAATCCCGGGCACGATATCGGGATGGTTACCCTGACCGGTGACCTGGTTTTGGAACAGATGAAAAAGCACAAAGCTTCGTTTATCAACGGAGAATTTAAAAAGGTTTACCGCAAAGCCAAACCCGTGGATATCGAAAAATGGAGGGAAGCCATTTTACTGGAACACCAGACGATGATCCTCTCCCGCCAGATTGCTGCAGATCTGAAGCTGAACATGAAGATCGGGGATGTGGAGTACCAGGGAGATAAAACTAAGGCCATTTTCTACTATATTGCCGACGAAAGGGTCGATTTCAGGCAGCTGATCAAGTTGCTGGCCGACCAGTTCCACATCCGGATTGAGATGAAACAGATAGGTGCCAGGCAGGAAGCAGGCCGTATAGGTGGAATTGGTCCTTGCGGCAGGGAACTTTGCTGTGCTTCCTGGATCAGCAGTTTTATTTCTGTAACTACCAACTCAGCCAGATACCAGGATATTTCAATGAATCCGCAGAAGCTGGCCGGACAGTGCGGCAAGCTCAAGTGTTGTCTGAACTTTGAAGTCGACACTTACCTGGATGCCCAGCGCGACTTCCCTCCCACCCATATTCCACTTGAGACGGAAAAGGGCAGATTCATTTTCCAGAAAGCTGACATCCTGGGCGGTATTTATTGGTATTCCTCGCAGAACAACGACTCAGTCTCGAGTCTGATACCCGTCCCCGTGGGTAAGGTGAAAGAAATCCTGCGGATGAACTCATCCGGGAAACGGCCCGACAAACTGATTTCCGAAAGCTCCCAGGCTGAACACAATGAACAGGAAACATTCCAGAATATGGCAGGCCAGGAAAGCATTAACCGGTTTGACAAATCAGAAGTCCGGAAAAGAAAGAAAAATCCCAGAAAGCAGAACCTGAGGAGGGGAATAAGATGAGAAGGCAGACATTCCTGCCCGTGTTGCTCGGCATGGCCCTTATCTTAAACGTATCATGCGATCCCAATCGGGTGGTGGATGATTATCATACCCTTCCCGGAGGAATCTGGCAGGCCGATTCGGTACAAGCCTTCACTTTCAATGTGATCCGGAAAACACAGTATCACAATATCTATTTCAATATCAGGAATGACCAGCATTACGAATTCAGCAACCTTTGGCTCTTTGTGACGGTGGTACCTCCCCGGGGAGAAGCAATAACCGATACCGTCCAGGTATTGTTGGCAGAACCTTCCGGAAAATGGAGAGGGAAAGGATTCAGCGGAATCTATGATAACCGGATATTATTCCGTCAGCATGTGTTTTTCCCGGAACCGGGAAGTTATTCCATAAAGCTGAAACACGGCATGCGGCCCTTAATGCTGAAGGGAATTACAGATATCGGCATCAGAGTGGAAAAAGTCAAATAATCATAGGGACGTGGGGAAAAATAAACTGGCCAAATTTGCGGAGATGGCCCACTTTGAGAACGTCTTTCAGCCCACCTATGAAGGTCTCATGCAACAAGGTTTTCCGCTGAAAGGCCTCTGGGGAACAAGCTATTTTAAAAATAATGCTCCCATCATTCTGGAACTGGGATGCGGAAAAGGAGAGTATACAATCAGCCTGGCTGAACGGTATCCTGAAAAAAACTTCATCGGGATCGATATCAAGGGGGCAAGGATGTTTACCGGTGCAAAACTGGCTAATCAGAAAGGGTTGAAGAACGTCGCTTTTATCCGTACAAAAATTGAGAACAGCGATCTTCTGTTCGGTCGGGGTGAGATCTCCGAGATCTGGCTGACTTTCCCCGATCCGCAGATGAAAAATGTCAGGAAGCGTCTCACTTCCACCTGGTTTCTTTGCCGTTACAAAAGATTTCTTGCAGGAAGCGGGATCATCCACCTGAAGACCGATTCGGCATTTCAATACAATTACACGCTGGGGATGGTCCAAAGGAATAATTTTAAAATTTCAGCCCAAACCGATAACTTATATGGGTCCGGGTTGTTAAATGAAATATTGGGTATACGCACATTTTATGAAAAGCAGTGGACCGACCGCGGAATACCCATAAAGTACCTTGCCTTTATCCCGGGAGAAGCAGACCATTTCGAAGAGCCAGAGGAGGAGTATGAAAAAGACAGTTACCGGAGTTTTGGCAGGAGTGCCCGTCAATAAACAGGATATGAACGATTTGTACAACAGGATTTATGCGGTAGTGAAAAAAATTCCACCGGGAAGAGTTACCTCTTATGGAGCGATTGCTGCCTATATCGGGACTTCCGGATCTGCACGGACTGTGGGATGGGCCATGAACAGCTCTCATTATTCCTCAGAGGGGATACCGGCACACCGGGTAGTAAACAGGAACGGACTGCTTACAGGAAAACACCATTTTGGAACACTGTTGACCATGCAGGAGCTGCTTGAGAGCGAAGGCATCGAGATCAGGGATGACCAGGTAGTCGATTTTGACAGGAAATTCTGGGATCCCCTGAAAGAATTGAGTATGGAAATGGATTAAAAAAAGAAGTCAATGAATAGAATTCCGGGTAAATTGATCGTACCCAAAAATGTGACCGACGCTTTGCGAAGCGTTATTTATCCCGGCGGAACCCAGAATATTGTAGCCCTTGACATGGTGCAGGAAATCAGGCTGGCAGGGCAGAGGGTTTCCTTCTCCCTGGTGTTCCAGCGTTCTGATGATCCAAACATCTACCTGATCCGGAAAAAGTGTGAGGAAGCGATTGTGGCGAATCTGGGCCCTGAGGTGGAGATCAGCGGGAATATCGCCATTAAGTTCATTCATGATATGGAAAAGCCCGTGCTTCCGGGAGTTAGAAACATCATAGCCGTTGCTTCGGGCAAAGGCGGTGTCGGAAAGTCGACAGTCGCGGTCAATCTGGCGGTAGCCCTGGCCAACAGAGGAGCATCGGTAGGGTTGATCGATGCCGATATATTTGGTCCCTCCATTCCGAAAATGTTCGGGGTGGAAGGAGTTCGGCCTGCGGCCCGTCAGGAAGGAAACAGGGACCTGATCGTTCCGGTTGAAAGATTCGGGGTGAAGTTCCTTTCCATCGGATTTTTTGTAGCTCCCGAAAGTGCACTGATCTGGCGGGGCCCGATGGCTTCGAATGCCCTGAAACAACTGATCAGTGACGCGGACTGGGGACCCCTTGATTATCTTTTGATAGATCTTCCTCCCGGGACCTCCGACATACATCTCACTCTGGTCCAGACCGTACCGGTTACGGCAGCCATTATCGTTACCACGCCACAGGATATTGCCCTCGCGGATGTGGTAAAAGGCGTCAGCATGTTCCGGAGCCCATCGGTCAATGTGCCTGTCCTGGGCCTGGTGGAGAACATGTCATGGTTTACACCGGCAGAACTCCCCGGAAACAAATATTTTATTTTCGGCAAAGATGGCGGAAAGAAGCTCGCCTATGAGCTGGGACTGGAGCTACTGGGACAAATTCCCCTGGTCCAGAGTATCCGCGAAGGGGGAGATGAAGGCAGTCCTTCCGCGTCCGATCCGCAATCAATAACCGGCCTGGCATTTGCCGGCCTGGCTGAAAAAGTGGTCCGGCAGCTCGATCTCCGCAATGCCACCCTCGATCCGACCCAAAAAGTGAAGATTACCAAAAAATAATGCCAGTGGTTTTTGTAGTTTTGTAAACCTTATTGACCGGGAATTTTCCGGATAAGGCAGGCAATATTTTTAAAACAATCCAGTTTAACTTTAAATAAATCGGGAATCTGTTTGAATAAGATATTATTAAATACAGCATGTATTTTTTTTATGGCCGCTCTCCTTGCAGGATGTTCAACTGAAAAGAACACCCGTGCATCAAGGACTTATCATAACATAACGGCTCGATACAATATATATTTTAACGGCAAGGAGAGCCTGAAAGCAGGGCTCGCGCGGATTGACAAGACCGTTG
>Ga0116193_1001522_pt1 | contig 19005 bp, 20 predicted proteins | sample AD_UKC115_MetaG_FD_89892 | JGI IMG/M metagenome (GOLD analysis project Ga0116193, IMG submission 89892) | Active sludge microbial communities of municipal wastewater-treating anaerobic digesters from Hong Kong - AD_UKC115_MetaG | ecosystem: Engineered > Bioreactor > Anaerobic > Digestate... | reverse complement strand
ATTAACAAAAGCTGATAAAAAACAAAATCATAGACTATCTTCCAGTAGAGTTATGATAGAAAATCTTATTCGAGAGGTAAAAATATTTAGAATTGTAGCCGAAAAATATAGAAACAGAAGAAACCAATTTGGTTTGCGATTCAATTTAATCGCTGCGGTTCTCAACTTAAATATTAACGTAAAACGCCGATGTAGCAGATATGGAGCAAAAATTAAACAAACAATTATAAACCAACAACCAGTACGTTCATTGTTTTTATTTTTTAATCAATATAAATCTAACCAGTATGCCCATTACCAATGCCATCAGCATTGAATTTACCAATGCTGAATTAAAACAAATAAATGATGCCTTAACGCAACTATAAAATGTTTTTAAAAACAAGGTGGTACAACTTACTGCTAAAGCATTATTAAACAACAATCTATGCTTGATTGTTTGCCGGGGTGGTAGTACTTGTTGTTTCTTTTTTTTCTTTCATGCCCTCTTCAATTTCGCGCTTTGCACTATTTTTTGCATCATTAAATTCGCGAATTCCTTTTCCAAGGCCTCTCATAAATTCAGGAATTTTACGTCCACCAAATAAAATTAGTACTGCAAGAATAATTAAAATCCATTCGCTGCCACCAGGCATGCTTAATAGTAAGGTTATATTCGACATAGTTGTATTTTTTTATAACAGCAAATGTAGGAAGGTTTTAGGAGTTAATCTAATAGATCTCTAGCGTACGTCATCAACTGCCTAACCTTACCATACATATTGCATAAGCGTATTCTGTGCGTCTTTTTTGCGTAATCGGCCAGTCTTTACATTAAATGCTAGGTAACCCGCTTTGGACTAAAATAAAAATACTATTAGTATTAGAATGTATTCCTGATAGGGATTTACAAAAAAATAGCATCAGAAGCTATAGTATAGTTTAACTTTTTAAGTTAAGTGCTTTTTAAACAAGTTTGTACATCTTTCCTGGAAAACTTTTGATGATACCTTTTAATTCTAGTTGTAAAATAGATGTTGCTACAACACTGTTACTCAATTTGCTTTTTAAAAAAAGCTCGTCAATATGTGTACTTTCTTTTTTTTGTAATACATTGAATATTGTTTGTTCCTCAGGTGTCATGTCTATAAATAATGATCGATTAATGCAAGGTTGTTTTTTTTCTTTCAGCATCCATCCCATTTCTTGAACCATGGCATCAGCCGTAATAAAAGGTATTGCTTTTTGATTTTTAATTAAGTGTAAACAGCCCTTGCTTTTAGGATCGTTTATACGACCAGGTACAGCCCACACATCTCGATTATAATCAAAAGCCAGTTCGGCAGTAATCATACTTCCGCCTTTTTCATTTGTTTCCACAACAATTACAGCATCTGATATGCCTGCTACAATACGATTTCGTTTAGGGAAATTCTGTCTATCCGGTTTTGTATTGCTCATAAAATTGGTAAGCAGCCCTCCTTGTAGCATCATTTCTTTTGCTACATTTCTATGTTGCGAGGGATAGATACGATCAAACCCATGTGCCAACACGCCTATAGTTGATGTATTATTTTTCATTGCTGTTCGATGCGCTAACACATCGATACCATATGCTAATCCACTTACTATTATTACATTATGTGATGTTAATTGTTCAACAATTTGTTGTGTTACCCACTCTCCGTAACTTGTAGGAGATCGTGTACCAACAATACTTATAATATGTGTATGATTTAAGTTGGCATTTCCTTTATAAAAAAGCAGTGGAGGCGCATCATAACAGTATCGTAATCGATTAGGGTAGGCAGAATCTTTATAGGAAATAGCTTGAATATGATGTTTTTCAATGAATTGACATTCTTTTTCAGCACGTGCAAAATTTGTAAATGATGTAATATTTTTTGCTCGGATGGTTCCAATACCTTCAATCGTTTCTAATTTTTTTTGAGAAGCTTTAAAAATAGCATTAGCATTTTCAAAATGTTCTAATAATATTCGAGCTTGTATGTCGCCAATAGTTGGAACAAGCGTTAGGGCTATTGGGTATATGATATCTTGTTGCATGTAGTAATGGTCTACAATGCAATAATAGTAAATTGTGTGCGTCTATTTAAGGAACGATGCGCTTCTGAATCGTTTAATTGTAAAGGTTTTGTAGATCCATATCCTTTATAAGAAAGTCGTTGTGCAACAATACCTTTTTCTATAAGATAATCTGCTACGGCTTTAGCTCTATTAATAGAAAGGTTCATATTGTATGAAGGAGTACCTATATTATCTGTATGTCCTTCTATTGCTATTTTGATAGAGGGATTTTCTTGTAATAATTGTATTAGTTTATGTAACTCAATTCTTGAAACATCTTCTAATATAGAAGAATTGGTTTTAAAATAAATATGTTTCAACACCATGCTAGCATTGAGTTGGAGTGGTTGTAGTGCAATATTTTTGATATACCCGCTATCTGTTATAGAATTACTCAATTTGCATTCATCAGCGTAATATAAATATCCCTTTTTGTTTACAATACATGTATAATTATTACCAACAGGTAATGGAATTAAATACGAACCCGAATCGGTTGTTGATATATTCGATATCCGTTTTCCTGTTTTCTGATCGAAAAGATCTATAGTAGAAGGTATTTTACGTTGCGTAATAGCATCGTAAACATAGCCACTAACCCAAAGTGTACGAGTCGGTTGTATATCTTTTCGAAGTGTAAACGTGTATAAATCAAGCCCCCCTCTACTATCAGCTCTATCACTCGCATAATAGGCTGTAGAACCATCTGCAGTTACAATAAGGCTTCCTTCGTTATCGATAGTATTAATAGGGTAACCTAGGTTTTGAGGAGTTGACCATTGATATTCATTCATTCTTCTACTTAGATACAAATCAGAGCCTCCATACCCTAGCCAACCATCTGATGTAAAGTATAAGGTTTTATTATCTGCATGTATAAATGGACAACTTTCGTTTGCCGTTGTATTAATGGAGGGGCCTAAATTTTCTGGATTGCTCCATTTGTTATTTGTTAATGGATGACATACATATATGTCCGTTCCACCATATCCTCCTGGTCGATTGCTGGCAAAGTATAAATCTTTTTTATCTGAAGACAAGCTAGGAGATGATTCCCAAAATTCCGTATTCACGCTGCTACCTAAATTTTTGGGTTCACTCCAACCATTGGGTGTTTTGTAAGATATATATAAATCGCAACTGCCCTGTCCATCGTAAAAATTGCATCCTGTAAACACTAGCCATTCTCCATCTTGCGAAATAGTTTGTGCTCCTTCATTGTAAGGTGTATTAATTTTTTCTGATAAAGATTTTGCGAAACTCCACTGGGCATTTTGTTGATGCGATTCAAAAAAATCTTCATTTATATTATTCAATCTTCTTGTAAACACTAAAGTTTTTCCATCAATAGTAAGAGAAGGAAAATATTCTGAAAAAATAGAGTTTATACTATCTCCTAAATTAGTAGGAGCAAAGATGTAAGTATCCGTTGAGTGTTGTTGTGAAAAATGTACGGCGAATTCATAGCATTTTTTTCTATATGCAGCCACTTTAATACTTTGTTCGTTTTTTGTAAATGACAAGAAATAGTTAATAGCGTCAAGTGCTTTATCAAATTTGCCCAACCCTGCAAGACTAATAGAGTATGGCACATAAAAATCTTTAAAGTAAATAGAATCTATTTGTTGAGCCTTATTGTATTGATCTACTGCTTTTTCATATTGTTTTTGTTGACTGTATGTTCCAGCTAAGGATAAATAAGCATCTACAAAATCTATGTTCAAGTCAATACATTTTTGTAAAGACGCAATGCCTTCCTCTAATTGATTATCTTCTATTTGTATTAATGCTTTTTCATATAAAACTTTTATGTTCTTACTAATTTTTTCAGGATCGTACTTTTGAGCAACCACTGTAGCATGATTTAAGAAAAAATAAATTCCAATAAAAACCACTCGTATCTTCATATTGTTAAACACTATAATAAAATGATTAATGTAGAATTTTAATTTTATTTGATCTTGAAATTCCTCCAGGATTAATGCCTGGCGCTCCTTCTGGAATATCTATGTTTAAGGCTTTATAATAATCTACCCAAGCTGGAAAAAAAAAATGTGTTTGTGGATCTTTAAACGTCATAGGCTCAAGTGTAAAGAATGGTTTTTCTTTATTGGCTTTTTTAAACGCATCATACATTAATTCTGAACAATAATATTTACCGTTATTATATATAAAAGCATCATCGTAAGATGTGCCCAGTTCATGTAATGCTGCTTGAATAGCCGCTGGAATAAGATGCCTGTATTTTCTTTTCAATCTACCTATAACAGTTGAATTTGATGTTCGCTGTATAAACGTTTGGACAGGAGTTAAGTGTACATCCTTTCTGATAGCTTCAATTATATACACGCTATCATTTTTAATGTATGCTAATCCAATATGTGAAAATTTTTGATGATGATATCCCTCTGTAACGGTTTCAATAGCATCGCACAACGGGCCACAATCTAAATGTTGAAAAAGTAAATCACCTGTTTGTATTGTTTTATTAACGGATGGTTGAGCTGCCAATTCTATTGGCAACAGAAGAAATACTAAAATATATTTTATCATAGAACAAAGTGTGTCTTTAAGGAATATCGATATACTTATGTGTTTGCAACGAAAGTCTCCATTGAGGATACGCTTTGATATAATCAATAACCAGTGGTAATATAGTAGCTGATTTTTCCCATTCTGGTTGTAAAAATAATTTGCAGCCCGAATTTGTTTTTGCAGCATATTGCTCAGCCCATTCAAAATCAGTTTTATTAAAAACAATTGCTTTTAGTTCATGAGCTTGCTGAACAACCTCGTATAATGGTGGTTTAAATTTTTTGGGTGATACACATATCCAATCCCAATTACCAGTAATAGGATATGCACCAGAAGTTTCTAAATGCGTTGCAAACCCTGCTTCTTGCAATGCTTTTGTTAGTATTGTGCAATCATGCATCAATGGCTCACCACCTGTAATTACTACTATTTGAGAAGGATATTTTAATGCTTGTTCAACAATCTTTTTTATTTCTATGTTTGGATGTTTACTTGCATCCCAACTTTCTTTTACATCACACCACACACAGCCTACATCACATCCTCCTAATCGAATAAAATAGGCAGCCTTACCGGCATGGAAACCTTCCCCTTGTAATGTATGGAAAGCTTCCATTACAGGCAGACTTGCAGATAAGATATTATGTTGCTTTTGGAGAGACATGTTATACAATTCTTTGTTGATAAGCTTTCCACGTATTCATCATTAATGCCGCAATAGTCATGGGACCAACGCCACCAGGTACTGGACTTATATAACTTGTTTTAAGTTTAACATGATCAAAGTCCACATCACCTTTAATAACAAATCCATTTTTTTTGTTTGCATCTGGCACCCGAACAATACCTACATCAATTACCACAGCTCCTTCTTTAATCATATCAGCGGTAACTAATCCTGGTTGCCCTACTGCTGTAACTACAATATCTGCATGGGCACATATTTTTTTTGTTTGTGTAGAATATTGATGACAGATTGTAACAGTACAATTACCATAGATATGATTACTACTTAATAAAATACTGATGGGCCTTCCTACAATATTACTACGACCTAATACCACAGCATGTTTACCCTTGGTGTTTATTTTATAATACTCCAATAAAAGCATAATACCATAGGGAGTAGCTGATACAAATGTAGGTGTGCCTTGAATCATTTTTCCAACATTTGTAGGATGAAAACCATCCACATCTTTTTGTTCGGCTATACGGGCAATTATTTTTTGTTGTGATATATGTTTGGGCAAGGGCAACTGTACTAAAATGCCATCTATATCTACATTGTTGTTCAAATCGGTAATAATGTTTAATAGATCTTGTTCTGTTGTATTTTCTTTTAATTGAAATAAACTTGACTTAAATCCAATGGTATCACACATTTTAACTTTTGCATGTATATACGTTTCACTTGCAGGATTGCTGCCTACTAAAATAGCCGCCAAATGGGGTACTCTTTTATTTGCAACTATCTGTTGCTGTGTTTGTGTGGTGAGTGATTGAAGTATTGCCATCGAGGCTAATTTTCCATCTAACAATTGCATGGCTCAAAGGTACATGAAGAGTTATGAATAGCATAGTATGAAAAATGAAAAAAATAACCGAATAAATAACCGGATACAATAATGTACTATTTTCTATAGGCCTTTATTTTGGCCGAATGATTATCCATATTCTATATCGTACTTGTTTTTTACTCATGTTATTTTTGGGGGTTTATATTTCAACACAAGCTCAAAATACCGGTCAAATAGTATCAACAATAGCCTTTTCAACGCTACGTGAAAAGGCTGAGCACAATACCCCGTTTGATATACTTATTAATCCTGCTACGGCTTCTTTTTTTAAAGGATTTTCCGTGGGTGTGTGCAGTGAACAAAAATGGGGATTAAAAAAGATGCTTTCTGCAAATGTCTCTACTATATGGGCAACAAAAAATGGCACTTGGGCTATCCCCATATATATTAATAAGGCAGGTAGCTTAAGCAACACTACACCATCTCTCTTATATGCGAGAAAAGTATCCTCTACTATAGGTTTAGCAATGCAAGTAGGGTGTGATATACAACAAATAGAAAAATATGGAACACAAAAATACATAGATACAAAATTGGGGATTGTAGCACACGCTACTCCTCAATTACATGTAGGCGTTTCAATACATAATGTTCAATTTTTATTACAAAAGGAAAAGTTAGCAACTAATAAACCCCTGTCTGTATCCTATCAAATAGCGTATGAACCAAGCAAATTGGTGGTATTACAAATGATAGCACAAAAACAACAACATCAAGATGTTCAACTTTCAGCGGGGATATATTATCGTTTACATCGGTCACTAGAAATATCCATGGGTGTAAATACAGAGGGAAACCAATTTTGGGGAAGTGGTTCCTTTATTTGGAAAAACGTTCAATTGGGTGTTAGTACAACGCTACATCCACAATTGGGAATAACACCTGGATTATGCCTTATATATAACCCAAAGAATAATTAAGACGTATCATGAATAGTGCATTAAGAGTTACCATCAGAATACTATTTTTTTTTATATTTTCTATCTTATTACATAAACAAAATGCAAACGCCCAAATACTGGATAGTACTGAATCATCAACTATGGAGGAAATGGCAATAGAAGATGCTTTATTACTAGAGGATACACGATTAGAGGATGATGAATGGTTGCAACGAAAGGAAACACTCAAGAAAAATAAAATCAATTTGAATACCTGCGATGCCAACGCATTAAAACAATTGCCTCTATTAAATGAAATACAAATACGTAGCTTCTTTCACTATCGGTCCACAGTTGGTTCTTTTATTAGTATATATGAGCTACAATCTATTCCATATTGGGATTTAAATACCATTAAAAAAATAGTGCCTTTTGTAGATGTGCAAACTAAAACAATTACAAGTAATAATTATCGACAAACACTATTGTTGCGTACGGGTTGGTCTAATAATAATTCTATAGATAGCACCATTCCAAGTGCTTATTGGGAAGGCAGTGCACAACGTGTTATGATGCGCTATACGTATCAAAATCAAAAATGGCAAGCCGGTTTTGTGGCAGAAAAAGACGCTGGTGAACCTTTTAAAAGCACGCTAGGTTTTGACCACACTTGTTTTCATGCTATGATTAATAAACTAGGGCCATTTGAAAAAATTATAGTAGGAGATTATACTATTAATGCCGGACAAGGCCTAATGCAATGGCAAAATTTTGCTTTAGGTAAAGGCGCAGAAATTACAAATGTGGAACGAACAGGTTCTACACTACGGCCATACAATAGTTCTGGAGAATTTTTTTTCTATCGAGGTATTGCCACACAATGGCAATCTCCTTTTTTTACGGTTACAGCATACGCCTCACAACGAAAACTAACGGTAACGCCTTATGAAGATACACTTACCGGAAAAACATTTTTCACTTCTATTAATACCTCTGGCTACCATCGAACAACACTAGAAATAGAACAACGTAATAACAATACGTTACAATCTGGTGGGTTTATTATGCAATATGATAACAATCCATTTTCTATTGGAGCACAAACACTATTACATAATTGGTCTATGCTGTATCAACCTCAGAAAGAGCCATATCAATTACCATTAACTGGTGGTAGGCGTATGATGAATACGAGTGTATTTTATAATTACACTTGGCGCAATTATCATGTGTTTGGTGAAGCAGCTGTAGACAAAGAATTTAATCATGCCATATTACAAGGTGCTTTAATAAGTGTAGATAAAAAAGTGGATATAAGTTTAGTGTATCGAAATATTCAACCCAGTTATCAGGCTATTTTTACCAACGCATTTATTACCTCAACCAATGTACAAAACGAGAATGGATTATATATTGGTTTACAAATAAAACCCATTACGTCCATTAGAATAGTTGCATTTGCTGATAGAATTACGTACCCCTGGTTGCGTTATCAAGTAGATGCCCCCTCTAATGCACAGGACTATTTTATACAAGTAGAGTATAAGCCTAGAAAAACGCTGGAATGGATGATGCGGTATAGAAAAACAAATAATATGAAAAATGGAATTGTAGATGATAAAACTAGGTTAACTCAAATACAACAAGATCAATGGCGTTGTCAACTTTCTATAGATGGTGATCTTATTTCTTTCTTAGTACGTTGTGATATTAATCAATTCTATCAAGAAGGAAATGCTACACAAACTGGGATGTCTACTTTTTTTAATGCTTCGTTACATTTTCCTCATAAACCTTGGGCACTACAAACACAACTAGGATATTATGATATTGATTCGTATGTTAATAGAATATATAGTTTTGAACAAGATGTTTTATATAAAAATACCTTAACGGGTTTATGGGGAGCGGGTTGGCGTTTTTACGTTAATGGAAAATATGTACTAAATAAACATATTACCCTTTTTGCTAAAATAGGATCTACACAACAATCTACAAAAGACGACAAAAATCCATTTTTTAGACAGTATAAAAACATGTTAGAATATACTGCACAAGCAATATTTTCTTTTTGAGAAGAATTTTACCTGTCACCCATTTTTCGTCATTGCGGTTCCCCCCTCTGAGATTACCTTTTAGAATTAATGCAGTAATAATTTCGCTATCGCTACCGTTTCTTTATGCATAATCCATTTTAAAATATCATCTACCGTACAATAGATTCCTATAAATTTGCCTTTGGGCATGTTGGGTAGCTTTTGGTGTACAAACCAAAATTGCCAATCCTTGCTGCTTCTTTGTTTTAGGAAACTTGAGTTAATTATGCATATTGGTCTATATTTCGGATCTTTTAATCCTATTCACATAGGGCATTTAATTATTGCAAATTGTGTTCTAACAAATACGGATACGGACACGGTTTGGTTTGTTGTTTCTCCCCAAAATCCACTCAAACTAGATTGCCAGTTATTAAACGAACATATTCGATTGCAATTAGTAGAGAAGGCTATTAATGGTGATAATCGATTAAAGGCTTGTGATGTTGAATTCACATTATCAAAACCATCTTATACTATTAATACACTGGAGCATCTGTTTCTAGAAAATCCAAAACATGTGTTCTCCATTATCATGGGCAGCGATAGCTATTTGAGTTTGCCTCAATGGAAAAATTATGAGCAATTAGAGCATCAATATAATTTTATTATATACCCAAGAATGCATGCGCCATTAACAACTAAAATAATACCTCCCAATTGTAGAATATTAAATGCACCCATGCTTGATATATCTGCAACATATATTCGCGAAAAGGTACAACAAAAAAAAAGTATTCGATACCTGGTGCCCGATGCGGTAAGAAAGGCAATAGAACAAAATAGATATTATTTGTAACTGTTCGTATTTGGTCTTATAGATATGCTATGCGTTTTGGGTTGCTGCTTAATTTAATTTATCAAGCAACGCTACAACCCCTTCTTTTTTCAAAATTAAAAACCCTAGCCTATCATTACTAATACCTTCTTTTAAAGTATAGGTAAAGAAAAATTCATTATTCTTTATTTGAGTTTCGAAGTATTTAAATTGAATATGCTCTTTTTGTTCTAAATCATTGGCAATTTCATGTAAGTGTGTAGATAGAATACATAAAGATTGGCTGCTTTTTAATAGCCCATTTATAACTGTGGCGGAGCATTGAAAAGCGTCTTGTATGTTTGTGCCTTTAAATAATTCATCAATTAATATTAGCCAGCTTTTTTGATTACTAATTTTTAAAATAGTACTTTTAATCCGTTGTACCTCGTTGAAAAAATAGCTTTCTCCATTAACCACATTGTCTGTAACCTGTATATTGCTCAATACTCCGTCAAATAAACTTAATGTAGCAGCTTTTGCAGGAATCCCCATACCTAAATGAGCTAAAAACACAATAATGCCCATAGCCTTAATAAGTGTACTTTTTCCTGTCATGTTTGCGCCAGTTAGAAATAAAAATGGTTTAGGATCTTGTAAATCTATATTATACGCAACTGGCTTTTTTAACAACGGGTGATACAATTCCTCTGCTTTAAATATGGGTTGATTTGTATGAAGCCAATTTGGAAAACTAAAACAATTTTTTTTTGTTGCTACAGCCATGCTATAATAAGCATCTAGTTGATAGTATAGCTCGATGAGTGTTTTTATTTTATTTTTAAAATGATGTTGAATGAAGTGAGTTACACGAAGAATTTTTATAGTGGTTGATGAATGGTTTATACCGAAATTTAATACTTGTTCTGTTTGTGCTTCACTTAATAAGGTATTTACTTGGTTGCATATATTGTTTAATGTTGTGGATTCATTGTTTGTTAACAGTACAACTGCTAATTTTTTAAATTCTTGTACAAATTGAACAAAATGTACAAGGGAGTATTTAATTAACCCATAATCTGATGAGTGCAACCACTGATATTTTAAACTAGTAATGGCATTGGGATATTTAGGAATACGTTCTATAGTTGTTTCAAAAAATTTTTCCATAACCATTATTGTTCCATTGGTAATAGCATTGGTCCATTTTTCTTCGTTTGCAAGAATATGTTGCAATCCTTTTTGCACATCCACAATTTTTTCAATACTATTTAGAGGGTGCATGTATATCCATTTTAAATACACTTTTCCTCCGTCTGTATGTGTATAATTCAATGTATCAAAAACAGATTGGTTGTAACCATCACTGAATATAAATAAATCCCTTAGCGTAGTTATATCAATTTCCATTATTTTTTAAATTAAAGATTCATGTAGCATAAAATTGCATAACGCTTGTTCTACAAAGCAAGTCAATTTTATTATCTTCGCCACTAAACGCTTAAAAATGTTGTATAGCATAAACATAGAGCGACTATTTATAAACATACAAAACTATTCAAGAAATGGATCCTATAATTATAAGTATTGTTGGAGTGGGTGGCCTATTTATAGGCTTAGTAGTAGGTAAACTTATTTTCACCAAGAACACAAAACAAAAAACAGAAGAGGCCGAAAAACAAGCTCAAAAAATTATATCAAACGCACAAACAGTAGCAGAAACATTAAAAAAAGAAAAGTTACTTGAAGCTAAAGAAAAATTTGTACAATTAAAAGCAGATCACGACAAAGACATATTGCAACGAAATCAAAAAATAATAGATGCAGAAAGCCGTGTTAAACAAAAAGAACAAAGTATTCATCAAAAAGTAGAGCAATTAGACAAACAAGCCAAAGAAAATGATAGCATTAAAGCTAATTTAAATCGTCAAATAGACGTTGTTAATCAAAAGCGCACTGAATTAGAAAAGCATCAAGAAGAGCATATCCGTCGTTTAGAAAAAATAGCTACGCTAAGTGCAGAAGAAGCAAAACAACAACTAATAGAGAGCTTAAGAAGAGAAGCACAAACACAAGCATTGGCTGTGCAACAAGAAATTATTGATGATGCTAAACAAAAAGCAAATAAAGAAGCTCGAAAAATTGTAATACAAACTATTCAACGCACAGCTACAGAGCAGGCTATAGAAAACGCCATTACTGTCTTTAATTTAGAAAGTGATGAAATAAAAGGTCAAATCATTGGAAGAGAAGGGCGCAATATTAGAGCTATAGAAGCTGCTACAGGAGTGGATTTGATTGTAGATGATACCCCAGAAGCTATTCTTCTTTCATGCTTTGATCCTTTGCGAAGAGAAGTTGCTCGATTGAGTTTACAACGACTCGTTACAGACGGGCGTATACATCCAGCTCGTATCGAAGAAGTAGTAGAAAAAACACGGCGTCAATTAGAAGATCAAATTATAGAAATAGGAGAACGTACTGTTATTGAATTGGGTATACATGGGTTACATAAAGATCTTATCCGTATTGTAGGTAAAATGCGTTTCCGTTCTTCTTATGGACAGAATTTATTGATGCACAGTCGTGAAGTAGCAAACCTTTGTGGTATTATGGCTGCTGAGCTTGGATTAAACCCTAAACTAGCAAAACGAGCGGGTCTTTTGCATGATATTGGAAAAGTACCTGATGAAGAAACAGAGTTGAGCCATGCGTTGTTGGGAATGAAGTTGGCAGAAAAGTATGGTGAAAACCCGGCTGTATGTAATGCTATAGGCGCCCATCATAATGAAGTAGAAATGCAATATATAATCTCTCCAATTATACAAGCTTGTGATTCCATAAGCGGTGCTCGACCTGGCGCACGTAGAGAAATTATGCAACAATACTTACAACGCATAAAAGAATTAGAAAATTTAGCAGTTGGCTATCAAGGAGTAGAAAAAGCCTATGCTATACAAGCTGGTAGAGAGTTGCGGGTAATTGTGGAGGCTGATAAAGTATCGGATGGTGATAGCGATAAATTAAGCTTTGAAATTGCTCAAAAAATTCAAACTGAAATGACCTACCCAGGACAAGTTAAAGTAACAGTTATCAGAGAAAAACGAGCTGTGAATGTAGCTCGATGATTATTTTGGAGATTATTTAGTGAAGCCTTACCTTTGCCATCCTTAATTCTGAATCATGGACGCTGTAAAATTTGTACACGAGCAATTAGTTGCTAAAAAAGATTTACCGAAATTTAAAGCAGGTGATAACATTACGGTAAACTATAAAATTATAGAGGGAAATAAAGAACGTATTCAGCCTTTTAGAGGCGATGTCATTAAATGTCAGGGAAAAGGCGCAACCACAACTTTTACAGTACGTAAAATATCTGATGGTATTGGCGTAGAAAGATTGTTTCCATTATACTCTCCAAATATTGAATCAATCGTATTAAATAAAGTAGGAAAGGTGCGTCGCGCTAAGTTATTTTACTTAAGAGAAAGAGGCGGTAAAAGCGCTCGTATTAAGGAAAAAAGAATGTAAAAAATACTACAAGCGCATAGTAAAGTGTCATTATGAGTTTGTTTCGTAATGACACTTTTTATTGAACCTTTAGCGTAAAGTAATTCAAACACGTAATATACTAGCGATTGAATTTGCTTTGCGTTCTGCGGTTTAGCAATCACTTACTAAAAAGAATGCGCAGAGGATGATGCGCTTATTTATGCAATACGTAAACCCTTACTTGGACGAGTCTTTTGGAGCACGAAACGTTAATCTTCTTTATTTTTACCTCTTTTTTCTTTCCACTCTTCTTTCATTTTTTCCTTTAACTCCTTAAATTTAACTTGCTGTTCTGTATTAAGTATAGCCATTACTTTACTTTGCTTCTCTTCATGCAATGCTTTTAATTGTTCTTTTTTTTGTTCTTTAGATAAGCTACTATTCTGCATGATAGTCTTTCTTTTTTCATTGGCCTCTTTATGAATAGTTTTCCATTGTTCAACCTGACTATCGCTTAAATTCAATTCTTTTTTAATCTGCATCGCTATTTCATGCTTGCGTGCTTTTTTATCTACTTGAGCATATGCTTGTACTGTTATAACAGCACATAACATCAAAAACATTTTTTTCATATTATTTATTTTAATTAGTTAAAGAATGATGATATGACAAAAACTTTATTTTAAAGTTTAACGGTACAAATAAATTTTATATACTATACATTCGTACATCATATTATTTTTATGTTAAACGATAAAATAGCGAATCTTAGAAAAGAATATAAAATGAAAATATTGGTTGAGGAAGAAATTCATTCTAACCCTTTTGATCAATTCAAATTATGGTGGCAGGAGGCTATTAATAGTAGTGTAGATGAAATAAATGCTATGACGCTTGCTACCTGTGATGTTGATGGCAAACCCTCTGCAAGAATCGTTTTGTTAAAAGATATTACCAACGAAGGGTTTACTTTTTTTACCAACTACGAAAGTCGAAAAGCAAATCAATTAACACATAATGACTCTGCTGCGTTAGTATTTTTTTGGTCGGCTTTAGAAAGACAAATTCGCATAGAAGGTGTTGTGTCAAAAATAGAGGAAAACACAAGTAATGCATATTTCAAAACACGCCCACTAGGTAGTCAAATAGGCGCTTGGGCATCGCCACAAAGTAAAATTATTCCTAACAGAAGCTGGCTTGAATTGCAGGAACAACAAACAATGAAAAAGTTTTCTCAAATAGAAATACCCAAACCCCCTTATTGGGGAGGTTATATTGTAAAACCCACTTTAATTGAATTTTGGCAAGGCCGTCCTAATCGTTTACACGACCGCATACAATACACTCTGCAAAGGAATCAACTTTGGAGAATAGAGCGACTTGCCCCTTAATTTTTACACCTCAATATAGTTTTTCCACAAAGCAATGGCCTCCATGGTTTCTTTAACATCATGCGTACGTAATATATGTGCGCCTTGGGTAAGTGCTAGAGTTTGCAATACAGTAGTTCCATTTAGGGCTTCTTCTGGCGTAGTGTTTAATGTTTTATAGATCATTGATTTTCTGGAAAGCCCCACTAATAAAGGGCAATCCAGCATATGAAAAATGGAAAGCTGTTGTAACAATTTAAAATTATGCGTTATCGTTTTAGAAAAACCAAATCCCGGATCAATAATAATGTCTTTTATACCCGCCTTTCTACAAGCATTTAATCGCTCAATGCAATAATCCAATACTTCTTTAACCACATCTTCATACACAGCATATTGTTGCATGGTTTGCGGCGTACCTTTCATATGCATGGCAACATAAGGAACCTCCAAATTTGCAACGGTTGAAAGCATGGCGGCGTCTAAATATCCAGCGCTGATATCATTTACTAGATGAGCGCCAACTTCAATTGCTGCTGCTGCAACACGAGCATAAAATGTATCAATGGAAATAAAAATTTCTGGAAATTTTTGAGCTATACCCTCAACAATAGGAAGAACTCGCTGTAATTCTTCTTCTGCGCTAACCAATATGCTTCCTGGTCTTGTACTCTGACCGCCAACATCAACAAAAACTGCTCCTTCATTAATCATTCGTTCAACTTTATGTAAAGCCTCTTCTATATTCATTTTTCGGCTATCGGACACAAATGAATCGGGTGTAACATTAATAATGCCCATTATACAAGGGTTATCTAACACCACCAATCTTCCTTTACAATTTAAAGTATATATATGCTTATTTTTGAATGATTCTTTCATTATTATGCAAAATACAAACACAGTACAACAATACGATCAAGTTATTACTCAATGTAAACATATATTTATCCAAAAAACACAGGATTATGGAACAGCCTGGAGAGTGTTGCGTACTATTTCTATTGTAGATCAAATTTTTATAAAAGCACAACGCATTAAAACTATACAAGAAAAAAAAGCACAACAGGTTGAAGATGGCATTGCTTCTGAATTTCAAGGTATCATTAATTATTGTGTAATAGGTTTGATACAATTAGAAAAAGGAACAGATATAGTAGAAGATCTTCCTGCATCAACAGTTTCCGTATGGTATGATGCAAAAATGAACTTCGTTAAAAATGTTATGCTACAAAAAAATCATGATTATGGTGAAGCTTGGCGATCAATGAGTCAAGAAAGTTTTGTTGATTTAATATTGATGAAAATTTTGCGTGTCAAACAAATACTAACGAATGAAGGAAAAACATTAGCAAGCGAAGGAATTGATGCCAATTATGTGGACATGCTTAATTACGCTGTATTTGCACTAATATTGATGATGTAGAATGTACTTATTTCATTTCACAAAACAATAAGGCATGAAAATATTTATAACTACTATTCGAACACTTGTTGGGATACTGTTTATTTTTTCTGGATTGGTGAAAGCAAATGATCCTCTCGGATTAAGTTATAAAATTCAAGAGTTTTTTGATGTATGGAAGGTTTATTTTTTAAATAAGTATACACTTTCTTTTTCTATTGCCATAATTAGTTTCGAAATAGTTGCCGGTATTGCTGTTTTATTAGGTTGGCAAAAAAAAATATTTCTTTGGTGTATTTTATTGTTAACCCTATTCTTTGCTTTTTTAACCGGCTATGCCGTCTTTTCTAATAAAATAAAAACATGCGGCTGCTTTGGAGATTGTATTCCTTTAACCGCCCAGCAATCTTTCATAAAAGATCTTATACTACTTGCATTGGTTCTTCTTTTATTAGCATATAAACGATATTTAAGTCCATTATTTAAAGCCTTCATTAGTATGCTTGTTGTAATTATAACGTTAGCAAGCAGTCTCTTTTTCCAATGGTATGTATTAAGACATTTGCCCATAGTAGATTGTTTGCCTTATAAAAAAGGAAATCACTTGCCTACATTAATGCAACCACCGCTTGGCTCTGTTTCTGATAGCTCCGTTATAACATTTGTCTACACTAAAAATGGAAAAGAAATAGAATTTACTGCAAATCAATTTCCACAAGATTTTAATGATCGTGTATATCATTTCAAAAAACGGTATGATAAACTTATTAGAAAGGGGAATGCAGAACCCGTTATTCAAGACTTTTCACTTAATAGCTCAATAAGTGGCGTAGATTCTACTAATGAGATCTTGCGTTACTCAGGAAACACCCTTATTTTATTTGTAGAAAATATAGATGATAATAGCCTTTGGATAAATGATATTAAAGAATTATATGATTTGTTAAATAGGCGTTCTGGTTGGTTATTTATAATTGCATCTAATAATACAAAACAAGTACTTGATTTAATAAGCCAAAAAATACATGTGCAAATTCCGTTATTTAATTGCGATGCGACGGTTATTAAAACAATTGCCAGGGCCAACCCAACATTATACTTGTTGCAAAAAGGCTTTGTAATAAATAAATGGAGTTATGTTGATTTTAATGAGGCTATCAAGAATATTAAAACAAGCATACGAAAAAACTCTTATTAAAAATTTATATGATAATAGACATTATAATAATTCTAATAACGCTTTTCGCCTTATTCAAGGGGTATAAAAAAGGATTTATTGTAGCGCTCTTTTCCTTTGCTGGATTGATTGTTATTATGGCTGCAGGAATTCCTTTATCTATTCAAATGGCCAAATATTTTGGAGGCGATAAAAACAACGCTAAGCCATGGTTGCCAATAGCAACATTTGTGTTGATTTCGATTATCATAATGCTTTTAATGAAATGGATTGCCGCTTTGGTGAGTACAGCATTTAATTGGACGTTATTAGGTGGAGTAAATCGATTAGCAGGAGCATGTTTGTTTGTATTTATTCATCTTACCATTATAAGTCTTTTAGTTTTTTATGCTATAGGCTTTAATATTCTATCTGTTCATACCATACAAAGCTCTTATACTGCGCATTATTTGGAATGGTGGGGATCTAAGAGTATTCAACTTTTATCTGTTATACTTCCCTTTTTAAAATCATCTTTTTCAGAATTGAAAAATTATTTTACGTCTGTAATTTCTTAAAGGGTTAAACAATTTTTTCATAATTATAAATAATACTTCTGGGTACGCTGCTTTTTGCAAATATTGTATTTTGCAGACATGTTTACCGGAATAATAGAAACAATAGGCAGCATTATAACTATTGAACAACAAGAAACCAATAAAATTTTTTGGCTTAAATCTGCTATATCAGAGGAATTAAAAATTGATCAAAGCGTTGCACACAATGGTGTTTGTTTAACGGTAGAAGAAATTAAAAATGGAATGCATCGTGTAACAGCTATACAAGAAACATTATTGAAAACTAATTTGAATACTTGGAAAATAAATGATCCAATTAATTTGGAAAGATGTGTTCTTTTAAATGGAAGAATGGATGGACATTTTGTACAAGGCCATGTAGATACTACGGCAACTTGCATACAATGTGAAAATCAAAATGGAAGCTGGTTGTATAGATTTAAACTTGATGAACAATTTGCATCATTAATTATTGAAAAAGGATCTATCAGCATTAATGGAATTAGCCTTACTATATTTAATGTAACACAAAATGAGTTTTCTGTTGCTGTTATTCCATACACATTTGATCATACTAACATGCAAGCAATCGCTAAAGATAGCTTAGCAAATATAGAGTTTGACATGGTAGGTAAATATATTCATCGATATATGCAATTAATGAATGGAAAGAATTGCATTCAATAAAAAGAGCTTTTATTATCGTTCGGGTTTAACCAAAGAGTCATTATTAACATTTTCATTGCTCTGCACATTAACTCATGCTTTAAAACATATGGCTATAAAAAAGTATGTTTTTTAAATGATGCATGAAAAACTAATACTTTCGATAGAAGAAACCATTTAATCAACATTATATTTATAACTCTAAACGACTTTGTTGTATGAATAAATTTTAAATGAACTTTTTTTCAATTCTATTTTGCGTTAAGCTACTTTTACAGTTTTAGGCATTCCAAAAGCTGTAAGCTTATTTAAGATTTTGCAATTTAGTGCTGCTTCTATCATTTGATTTTCTAATTTTTTAGCTTGTAACTTGTCTCCAAAAATAATTTTATAGCGATACATGGTGTTTTCTACGATGCTTCTTT
>Ga0116193_1001520_pt1 | contig 19017 bp, 11 predicted proteins | sample AD_UKC115_MetaG_FD_89892 | JGI IMG/M metagenome (GOLD analysis project Ga0116193, IMG submission 89892) | Active sludge microbial communities of municipal wastewater-treating anaerobic digesters from Hong Kong - AD_UKC115_MetaG | ecosystem: Engineered > Bioreactor > Anaerobic > Digestate... | reverse complement strand
TTCACCCTCGATGCACAAAGTTATCTGAAAGGTTCTCTAAAAGTGAAAGGGCCCAAAGAGTACAAGGTTTATGTGGACAGGGAAGCATTGAACGGTGAAAGTCTGACGTTGGAACCCAATCGTCATCAGGTAGTTATCCGTTTCGTGACGGCGCCGGGTGCGAAAGATTCCGTGAAAGTATCTTTCGAATCTCAATCCAAGGCTTTAGTAAAGGCCGACAACAGCAGCGAACGTCTTTATACTACCAGCGATTGTTTGGATGGACTCCGTGTGGTGGGTGCTTCCCTGTCGCCCAACGGGAAATACATGATTGTGTATTACCGTCAGGTAGAGCATGGAGGCAAGTCTCGTTCTTTCGTGCAAGTGAAGGAAGTGGCAGGAGGCAAGATACTTGCCGAGAAAAACGCTTCGGCAGATTTGCAATGGATGCCTAAGTCGGGTCGTTATCTCTATGAAGAAACGGTGGGTAAGAACAGGAGCATTTACAGTGCCGACCCGGTATCGGGAACCGTCCAACTGCTGGCACGTGATTTCCCGGATGGCAACATAACGGTGTCTCCGGCAGAAGATTATCTCATTGTGAGTGAGGTCGTGGAAGGCCCTAAGGAGAAAAAGGAAATATATGAGATACTGACTCCCGATGACCGCCAGCCGGGCTGGAGAGACCGCGTGGCCCTTACTAAGTATGATTTGAAAACAGGCCTTTATCAAAGGCTTACTTACGGACATACTTCTGCATATCTGAATGATATTTCGGCCGATGGGAAAAGATTGCTTTTGTCAGTCTCCCGTCCTCGTATCACCAAGCGTCCTTTCGATTTGATATCTCTATATGAACTCAACCTTGAGAATATGAAGGTCGACACATTGCTTTCCAACCAAGGATTCATCAGCAGTGCTCTTTATTCGCCTGATGAAAAGGATTTGCTCGTTTCCGGCTCTCCCGAAGCTTTCAACGGAGTAGGCCTGAATTTGGACCCGGGGCAGACGGCCAGTATGGTGGACGGACAACTTTTCATCTATAACCGTTCCAATGGAAAAGTCATTCCGGCGACAAAGAATTTCAATCCTTCCGTGGAAGGCTCCGTCTGCTGGTCGAAGATGAACGGACAGGTTTATTTTCTGGGTGCCGACAAGGATTGTGTCCGCATTTATGTAATGAATCCTAAGACTGGAAAGATAGAATCATTGGGTGCACAAGAAGACGTGGTAAGTGGTTTTGATGTTCAATATGCCAATTCCCGCCATTATCAAGTGAGCAAGACGGCAGAGTCCTCCGGACCGAGTATGGCTTCTTCCTCGCCTTCCATCGTCTATTGGGGACAAAGTGCTTCCAACTCCTTGCGCCTGTATCTGTACAATATAAAGAATAGAAAGTCTGTTTGTCTGGAAGATGATTCGAAGGAAATCATGAAAGATATAGTCCTCGGTGAATGTAAGGACTGGAATTTTGTATCGGAACATGGAGATACCATCTATGGACGTTATTACCTTCCGCCTCACTTTGACGCTTCCAGAAAATATCCTATGATTGTGAACTATTACGGAGGTTGTTCTCCTACCGGACGTACGTTGGAATCCAGATATCCGCAGCATGCTTATGCAGCACAGGGCTATGTGGTCTACATTATTCAGCCTAGCGGAGCGACAGGTTTTGGTCAAAAGTTCTCTGCACGCCACGTGAATGGCTTCGGACTGCTTACTCCGGATGAAATCATTGAAGGAACAAAGAAATTCTGTGCAGAACATGCGTTCGTGAATCCGAAAAAGATAGGGTGCATCGGGGCTTCCTATGGTGGCTATATGACTCAGTATCTGATGACGGCTACTGATATTTTTGCTGCAGGAATCTCTCATGCCGGTATCAGCAACCAGACCAGTTACTGGGGCGAAGGTTATTGGGGATATTCCTATAGCGAGATTGCTGCAGCCAACAGTTATCCTTGGAGTGATCCGGATATATTCCATAAGCACAGTCCTTTGTTTAGGGCCGACAAGGTACATACTCCTTTGCTCTTTCTGCATGGGGCTGTCGATACGAATGTGCCGATAGGGGAAAGTATCCAGATGTTCACTGCTCTGAAGATGCTGGGCAGGGAAACAGCATTCGTGGTAGTGGAAGGACAAGATCATCATATCTTAGATTACAACAAACGCTTTTTGTGGCAGAACACGATTTTTGCATGGTTTGCCAAATGGCTGAAGGATGAACCCGATTGGTGGAATGCTACCTATACACCGAAGGATTTTTAATATTAAAAGCCGGAATTTTTGATAATAGCAAAGAATTTATTTGAAAAAAGTTTAAATCTTGAACGCCGCAGATACAACGGTCGATTTTAGTGTTATATTTGTGCCTTGATTTTATATCGAATGTATAACTAAAAAGGGAGATTTTAATTATGAAAAAAATTTTATTTGGAGTAGCCTTGATGGCTGCAATGGTATTGGGAACAATGACTGCAAACGCTCAGACTTCTGTAACAAAGACTAAAACAGAACAAGCTGTAAAGCAGAATGTAAAAGCTGTGAAGAATGCTGCTAAAGCTGATGCAAAAGCTTGCTGCAAGGATGCTAAGGGTGCTGTTAAGGATGCTAAGTGTGCCGCAAAAGCTGACATGAAAGCTTGCTGCAAAGATGCTAAGGAAAAGGCTTGCGACAAAGCTTGCAACTGCAAAAATGGCTGTAAGAAAGGTTGTACCAATGCTTGCGCTAAAGTAGGTAAAGCTGATGCTGCTGCCGCTAAGGCTTGTGCAAAGGCTGGATGCGATGCAAAAAAAGCTTGCGACAAAGCTGCTAAAGCTGTAAAGGTTAAATAAATTACTTGAGCAGAATAAAAAAAGAGCGGTGATTCATTCACCGCTCTTTTTTTGTATCTGCTAGAAGAGGCTCCACGAAATGGTCAGACCTGCCATAACTATGGAAACCATGCTCATCAGTTTGATGAGGATGTTGAGGCTCGGACCGGAAGTGTCCTTGAACGGATCGCCTACAGTATCACCTACGACGGTTGCTTTGTGCACTTCACTGCCTTTGCCGCCGAGGTTACCTTCTTCTACATATTTTTTGGCATTATCCCAAGCGCCGCCTGAGTTTGCCATAAAGATAGCCAATACGAAGCCGCTGCTCAATCCGCCAATTAACAGACCTAATACACCGGTAACGCCCAGCACGCATCCGGTAACAATTGGAGCTATGATAGCAAGCAGCGATGGAAGTACCATGGCGTGTTGGGCTCCTTTTGTGGAGATTTCTACGCAACGCTCATAGTCGGGATCGGCTTCACCGGTGAGAATTCCCTTGATTTCGCGGAATTGTCGTCTGACTTCTTCCACCATCTTGCCAGCAGCTTTGCCTACTGCATTCATCGTGAGGCCGCAGAAGAGGAATGCCATCATGGAACCGATGAACATGCCGCCTAAGACTTTCGGATTCATGAGATTCACTTCGTAGTAGTTCATGAAATCGGTGATGCTTGCTGTCTTGATATCGATGACTTTATCACCCATCTGAAGAACAGTTTCACCCAAGCGTACCAGACCTTGGCGGATTTCTTCTATATAGGAAGCTAAAAGAGCCAAGCCTGTAAGTGCTGCAGAACCTATCGCAAAGCCTTTTCCTGTGGCAGCGGTAGTATTGCCCAAAGAGTCCAGGGCATCCGTGCGCTTGCGTACTTCTTCACCAAGTCCGGACATTTCGGCATTTCCGCCCGCATTGTCAGCTATCGGACCGTATGCATCGGTTGCAAGAGTAATTCCCAAAGTGGAAAGCATGCCAACAGCTGCGATACCTATTCCGTAGAGACCCATACCGACATTGTTGAAGTCGAATCCGGAAGCAAAAAGATAGGAACAGATAATACCGATGACTACTACTACAACCGGAATACAAGTGGAAAGCATGCCCAGACCGATACCGCTGATAATAACGGTAGCCGGACCAGTTTTACCTGCTTCACTGATTCTTTGTGTAGGGCGGTAGGACTGAGAGGTGTAATATTCGGTGGAACGTCCAATGATGACGCCGACAATCAGACCGGTTACAACGGAACATCCTATCCATGCCCAGTTTTCCAGTTGCAGGAGCCACAGAATCAGAAATGAACCGATGACAATCAATACGGATGCAAGATTGGTACCTACACCCAAGGCTTTGAGCAAAGTCTTCATACTGGCATCTTCTTTTGTCCTCACGGAATAGATTCCTATGATGGAAAGTACAATGCCAATGGCTGCAATCAACATCGGAGCAATGACAGCTTTGTATTGCATTCCCATACCGGCGGCTGCGAATGCGGAGGCTCCCAAGGCTGCAGTGGATAGTATGGAACCACAATAGGATTCATAAAGGTCGGCACCCATACCGGCAACATCACCCACATTGTCGCCTACGTTATCGGCGATGGTGGCAGGATTACGAGGATCGTCTTCGGGAATTCCGGCTTCTACTTTTCCTACGAGGTCAGCACCTACATCGGCGGCTTTCGTATAGATACCGCCACCGACACGGGCAAACAAAGCTTGGGTGCTGGCACCCATACCAAAGGTAAGCATCGTGGTGGTGATAAAACAGAGTCGTGCTGACTCAGACATGTCGACAGGGGCAAACCAGTTCAGAATCAGGAACCAGAATGATATATCAATAAGGCCGAGACCGACAACTACAAGTCCCATAACCGCACCGCTTCGGAAGGCTATACGCAAACCTCCGTTGAGTGACTCACGGGCTGCGTTGGCAGCTCTCGCAGATGCATAAGTAGCGGTGTTCATTCCAAGATAGCCGGATAATCCGGAGAAGAAACCTCCGGTGAGGAAGGCAAATGGAACCCAGGCGTTCTGAAGGCCAAAGAAGGCCATGATAGAGAACAGGATACACAAGCAGATGAATACGAGGGCGACAATCTTGTATTGTTGCCTTAGATAGGACATGGCGCCTTTGCGCACGGCAGCGGCGATTTTCCTCATTTGAGGGGTTCCTTCTTCCGCTTTTTTCATCTGATGATGAAAATGCCAGGCGAATAGAAGCGCTAGGACAGCAGCTGATGGTATCAGCCAAAAAAGTGGACTATTCATAAATCATAAGTATTAGAAATTCAATCCCGAAAGTAAACAAAAAAAGACCGGAAAAACAAATGTTTGCCGGCCTTTTTTCTGTAATATTATGAATTTACTTAACTTCCCATGTTTCGTTTGTCATTAACAGTTCATGGAAGTTGTGATATTTCTTCTTATCTTTCACTTCTTCAATCTGTTCATAGACGGCATCATTATAGGTAGGTGATGCTACATCGCGGATTACGCCTAATGCAATCGGAAAGTCCGGACCTTCCATCAATGCCAGTTTCAAATGAAGGGTGTTATCTTCACAATGTGCATCGTGAATCAGGATATCTTTTTCTGTGATACCGTTTTCACCGAGTTTTACGACTTTCAGTCCAAAGCCTTCCTGCATCAACCCGAATTCTTTGTTTTCTCCGAAAAGCATGGGCTTTCCGTGCTCCAGATAGATGGCGTTCTTAGCACGTCCTTCCTTCGTATAGACTGAAGCGTGAGTCCCGTCATTGAAGATGACGCAGTTCTGCAGGACTTCTACTACGGAAGCTCCCTTGTGGGCTGCTGCAGCTTTCAATACTTCTACAGTAGCAGGAGCATCGGTCGCTACGCAACGAGCAAAGAAATGTCCGCGTGCGCCGAAGCAGAGTTCTGCAGGATGGAATGGATCTTCAACTGTGCCGTATGGTGATGATTTGCTTACGAAGCCACGCTCCGATGTCGGAGAATATTGTCCTTTGGTCAAACCGTAAATACGGTTGTTCAGCAGAATCATATTCAAGTCGATGTTGCGGCGAATGGCATGGATGAAATGATTTCCTCCGATTGCCAAACCGTCACCGTCGCCGCTGATTTGCCAGATGGTAAGATTGGGATTGGCGACCTTGGCTCCTGTGGCAACTGCTGCGGCACGGCCGTGAACGGTTTGCATGCCGTAGGTATTCATATAATAAGGTAAACGACTTGAGCAGCCGATACCGGAGATGACGGCAATGTCATGAGGCGCAACGCCTATTTCCGCCATAGCCTTGTGCAATGAAGCCAAAAAGAAATGGTCACCGCATCCAGGACACCAACGTGGTTGTCCTTTTTTATAATCTTTTGCTGTATATTCGCTCATAATTTAGTCCTCCATGATTTTAGTGAAAGCTTTAACCAGTTCTTCTACTACAAACGGTTGGCCTTTGACTTCATTGAATTGATATGGGGTGAAACCGTCAATCTTCATTCTCAGATAGCCTGCAAACTGTCCCATGTTCTGTTCTGCAACAACAACTTTCTTGTATTTCTTTAAAACTTCTGCCGTGTTTTTTGGCAGCGGATTGATAAATTCGAAGTGGGCCAAAGCGACTTTCTTTCCGGCTTTGTTCATTTCTTCCATTGCAGAATACAGATGTCCGTAGGTGCCTCCGAAACCTACGATTAGAAGATTAGCGTCGGCATCTCCTTGAACTTCGACATCGGGAACTTCGATGTTTGCAATCTTTTCTGCACGGAGTTTTGTCATCAGATCATGATTCTCCGGATCGGTGGAGATTGCGCCTGTTTCGTTGCTCTTTTCCAGTCCGCCTATGATGTGGGTAAAGCCTTCCATTCCCGGAATGGCCCAATAACGGGAACCGTCTTCCGTACGTTTGTATGGAGTCCAGTCGGCAGCCATTTCAGGTTTCACATATCTAGGCTTGATTTCAGGGTAATTTTTTAAATCAGGGAGCTTCCATGCAGAAGAACCGTTTGCAATAAATGCGTCGGTAAGCAAAAGGACCGGAGTCATGTGTTCCAAGGCTATTTTGCAAGCCATGTATGCTGCATCGAAACAATTTCCAGGAGACGTTGCTGCAATGACAGGTATCGGGCTTTCACCGCTACGTCCTACCAGTGCCTGCATTAAATCGGTCTGTTCGGATTTTGTTGGCAGACCGGTAGAAGGACCGCCTCTTTGAACATCCACGATGACCAAAGGCAATTCCATGATGACGGCCAGGTTGGTTGCTTCTGATTTCAGACACACACCCGGACCGGATGTTGATGTTACAGCCAAAGCACCTGCAAAAGATGCTCCGATAGATGATGCGCAACCTGAGATTTCATCTTCACATTGCATAGTAATTACACCCAATGACTTGTGCTTGGCCAATTCGTGAAGAATATCTGTGGCCGGCGTGATAGGATAGGAACCTAGGAATAATTTCAGTCCTGATTTCTCTGCTGCTGCAATAAGCCCATAAGAAGTGGCCTTGTTACCGCTGATATCCATATATAAACCCTTGGGCTTTTCACCCTTGGTTTCTATCTTGTATGTGTGATCAACAGAGGCATGGATGTTGTGACCGTAGTCATATCCTGCATGTATAACTTTGATATTGGATTCTGCAATGGCAGGTTTCTTGGCAAATTTCTCGCGAAGCATGGTCTCTGCAATGGTTATGTCGCGGTTGAAAAGCCAGCAAACCAAACCGAGAGCGAACATATTGCGGCTCTTCAGAATAGTCTTGTTATCCATGCCGGTATCTGCCAGACAATCTTTAACCATTTGGGAAATAGGTGCTGCAATGACATCGTTCTTAATGCCCATTTCTTCGATGGGATTGTCAGTCTTGAATTCTGCCTTGTCCAAATCTGTTTTTTCGAAACAGTCCGTATCCATGATGATGCAAGCCGTTTTCTTGCAGAACTTGTATTGCGTCTTTAATGCTGCCGCATTCATCGCTACCAATACATCACATTTGTCACCTGGAGTATAAACTTTTTCTGCTCCTATATGAATTTGAAAACCTGATACTCCGGTGAGTGAGCCTTGCGGAGCACGAATATCTGCCGGATAATCCGGAAAGGTACTAATGTCATTTCCTACAGTTGCGGAAATGTTGGAAAACATGTTGCCGGCCAACTGCATACCGTCACCGGAATCACCGGAGAAACGAACGACCACTTGGTCTAGTTCTTTTACTTCCAATTTTTCTGCCATTTTATTATATATATTTATATTATATTTAAGATAGGTGCAAAGGTCGCTAAGTTAAACGAGAAATCAAAACTTTTTATTGTTATTCTTTCAATTTTAAGATTAGGACTAATGTTTATACTTTATTCATTCAGAATGTTTCTTATATAGTTGATATTCAACTATATTGTAAGTAAAAATAAGAAATTTCTTTCTTTTGAATTTGAAATAGTTGAGTAATGTTATTCCTTTAATCTATGTTATGGTCATTTTCGGGAAAGTTTGTATGTATTTCAAGACAATAAAAGGAAAAACAAAAAAAAATTGTATATTTGCAGGCGAATTAAGAATGCCCCTGTAGTTCAACGGATAGAATAGTGGTTTCCTAAACCATAGATCCGAGTTCGATTCTCGGCAAGGGTACAAAAAAAAGCTGTGTCATCGACACAGCTTTTTTTTTATATCGTCATGCTTTTATACTTTAACAATTGCTTTTTTCGTGGAAACGGGAGTTTCTTCTTCCCTGATTGCTTTCTTTCCCATAGTTAGGTATGCAATAGGTGCTGCTATGAAGATGGAGGTCAAGGTTCCTATGACTACACCAAGAATCATGGCAAAGGCGAAACTTCTGATGCTTTCACCACCCAACAGGAAGATACACAGCAATACAATCAATGTGGTTGCTGATGTATTGATGGTACGGGTCAGCGTCTGGTTCAATGAATCATTGAACAATTTGAAATGGTCTCGTTTCGGGAACAAACCCAAATTCTCACGGATACGGTCGAATACAACCACCTTGTCGTTGATTGAATAACCGATAGCCGTCAGGATGGCTCCAATGAATGTCTGGTCAATTTCCAAAGAGAATGGAACCCAGCCGTAGCAGATGGAATACGCTCCGATAATCAATACCGTATCTACAGCCAGTGCAACAGTTGAACCGACACTGAATGCGACATTGCGGAATCGAATCAGAATGTAGACGAAGATGGCTGCCAAAGCCAGGATGACGGAGATGATTGCTCCTCGTGTAATATCTTCTGCGATACTTGGTCCTACCTTTTGTGAACTGATGATTGAACCTCCTGCACGATTTTCACGGTCGATGAAACGTTGGTAAGTGACATCTTTGTGTAACAGTTTGGCATCGTACAATGATTGATACAAGAACTTCTCGATTTCTTCATCCACACTGGTCGTAGTTTCTTTGATACGATAATTGGTTGAAACACGTATAGTCTTATGATCTGTTCCTAACGCAATGGCACTTACATAGTCATCACCGACTTTCTTTTTCAGCAGGTCACGAACGGTTTCCGGTTCAACCCTTTGTTCGAACTGAACAACGAAGTTACGTCCTCCTGTGAAGTCGATACTTTGACTTAAGCCTCTGACTGCCAGTGAAATCAATCCAATCAGTATGGCTATGCCAAATATTGTGAATGATTTCTTGTACATACCCATGAATTTATAATAGGTATTGGCAAGGAAGTTTCTTGAAATATTGGTAACGAAAGTCAGGTTCAACCATTTGTCTTTGTTCATGAAGTGTTCGAAAACCAGACGAGTGATATAGACTGCTGTGAAGAAGTTACAGATAATACCAATAATCAAGGTTGTAGCAAATCCTCTGATAGGACCTGTACCGAAATAGAACAGGATGATACCTGTGATGATGGATGTCAGGTTGGAGTCAAAGATTGCAGAGAAGGCGTTGGAATAACCTGCTGCCAATGCAGACTTAATGGCTTTTCCTGCTCTCAACTCTTCCTTCGTACGCTCATAAATCAACACGTTGGCATCGACCGCCATACCGAGGGAGAGCACCATACCCGCAATACCGGACATGGTCAATGCCGCCTGGAAGGACGTTAGAATACCTAAGGTGAAGAAGAGGTTGAGTATCAAAGCTCCGTTGGCAATCATACCCGGAATGAATCCGTAGAGCAAGCACATGTAAAGCATCAGCAATACGAATGCTACAATGAATGACATGATTCCCTGATTGATGGATTCCTGACCTAAAGACGGGCCGACTGTATCTTCCTGTACAATACGGGCAGGAGCAGGCATCTTACCTGATTTCAATACGTTTGCCAAGTCTTTTGTATCTTCAGGAGTGAAGTTACCGGTAATTTGTGAGTTACCGCCTGTGATTTCACTGTTTACATTTGGAGCGCTGTATACATAACCATCCAATACAATGGCAATGGCTTTGCCAATATTTTGTTTGGTCAGCTGGGCCCAACGGCGAGCACCGTCAGTATTCATGGACATGGATACGCTTGGCTTGCCAAACTGGTCGAATTCGTCTTTGGCATCTGTGATTACATCACCTTCCAAAGGTGCGCGTCCGTTGCGTTCCGTTACCTTGATGGCATATAATTCGAAAGTCTCAGCTTTCTTGTCGAAATCGGCTGCTTTAACACCCCATTTCAAGCTTAAATCCTTAGGTAAGGTGTTTTTAGCAGTAGCAGATGCCAATATTTTATTTACTTCGGCTGTATCTCTGAAATTTGCATAACCTACAATACATCCGTATCCGTTTGTTACCTGAAGAACGGAAAGCAAAGGATGCTCTTTCTTCATTTGGGCAACAGCAGCTTTTTGCTCTGTACTTACTTTCTTGTTACCACCCTTCAAAATAGCCTTCAAGCTGTCGGCACTGTTTTTCTCAGTCTTGGCTTGGGCAACAGCTTTTGTGCTGTCTTTAGGAGCAGCTGCAGTAGCAGTTGTGTCGGCTACGGTTTCTCCATCACGCAATTTGTTGTCAAGAGAACTCAAGAAAGGTACGATGTCTTTTCCATCATAAGTCTCCCAGAATTCCAAGTTAGCTGAACCTTGCAGCAATTTGCTGACACGGTTTGGTTCCTTGATACCCGGCAACTCAATCATGATACGTCCCATCTTGCCTTCCAAAGCCTGAATATTAGGCTGGGCAACACCGAAACGGTCGATACGTGTACGGAGTACATTGTATGAGTTGTCAACGGCTGCTTTGACTTCATCGCGGAGAACTTTCTCTACTTCTGCATCGGAACTGCGGGTTGTTACTTTGTCTTTTAACTGCTGGGTGGCAAAGATTTCGGATAATCTTCCGTTTGGAGCCAGCTTTTTGTATTCATTTGCAAACAATGTGATGAAATCAGTCTGACTGGTTACAGATTTTTGAGCTGCAATGTCAACCGCTTTATTGAAAATCGGGTCTGACTTGTGATCAGCCAAAGCTTTAACTACATCGGGAACAGAAACTTCCAGGATGACGTTCATACCACCCTTTAAGTCCAAGCCCAAACCAATTTCCATCTCACGACACTGTTTGAATGTATAGCTGCCTAACCACACCTTCTCATTCATGATGGAGTCAATGTATGCCTGTTCTTTCTCAGGTCCCAGAGCTGCCGCTTTTTTCATCTGATAGCGGGTCACAAATGAGAACGATAGATAGAAGATGCACACTAAGGTCAGCAATACTGCCAATACTTTTACAAATCCTTTGTTTTGCATTTTTCTTTAGTTATTTATTATTGTTATTTGTTTCCAATCATGTTACAAGGGTGCAAATATAGCTTTTTTTTCACATTCTAACAGCAAGAAAGGCAATAATTTAAGATTTTATGTTTTAAAAACGTTGGTTTTCGTAAAATAAGAGGTTTTTATTTTTCTTTTTCTTGAATAAAGCACCAGATAGGGTAGTGATCTGAATTCTTAATTCTGTCATCTACCGTGCAAAGGTATGACTTGAGATTCTTGCTAATGAGAATGTTATCAATACGGAAATAGAACCCGCTTTGATGGTACGATATGCCCATCCCGTTGCCGGACTGGGTAAAAGCGTCAGTGAGTCCTTTTTCCAGAAGATGATGTGTATATGAGAGGGAACTGTCATTGAAATCTCCACAGACAATCAAAGTGGATGATTTATTGTTCTTGATTATGTCAGCGACCTTCTTTGCTTGTACGGCCCTGATTTTTACAGCTTCGGCCAATTTCCCCACGAGATATCTTGAATGACTTTTTATTTCTTTTTTTTCACTTTCCAAAAGGAGGTCACGATACATTTTTTTATCTTTAATTGTCAGTTTATTGGATTCCAAATGATTATTGATAATCATGAGAGTGTCGTCATCTTTTTTTATTTTATAGATGATGCTCCCGTTTGCTTTGCTGGGATATTCTACCGGTATGGCTTCCAGTATGGGGTAGCGTGAGTAGCAACCCAGTCCGTTAAGTCCGTTTGCTAGTGAAAGATGATGCCGATAGGGATATTTGGATAGAGCTTTGTCAATGTCTTTTTTTTGGAGGCGGGATCCTAAAATATATTCTTGCAGACAGATAATGTCAGCATTACAGTCTTGTAAATAAACTAGAATTTCATTGGGGGAATCTTTTTTGTTTGGTTTGTCGGCTTCGAATGCCATTACATTGTAGGACAAAAATTTAAAGCAATCTTCAGAAGGGTTGGGACGGAAAATGTTGATGGGCATGTATTCCCTGCATTGATGGTAGCATACCAACAGTGCCAGAAAAGGAAGCAAGGCATATTTCCATTTGTATAGGAGCCAGAAGAAAAGGAACAGAATATTGGTAAAGAAGAATATGGGGAAAGCAAGTCCTGCATTTGTCAGATAAGGATGATGTAATGGATCCAAATAGGGGCCATAGGCACAAATTAAAAGCAATAGAGCCAGGGCTGCATTTATTGACAGCAGTATTCCGGAAAACACATTGCTTATAATTCTTAATTTCATGACTTATCTTTTACTGGCATCAAACAATTTCTTTTTTTCTTCTGACGAAAGGCTCCCGTATCCCGATTGCTTTATTTTTTCCAATATACGGTTGATGTCCGCTTCATTTTCTTTCTTTCGGGTATTGAAGTCATAATCTTGTTGCTTACCTCCATAGTGGACCTTCATTTTTGGTTTTCTTTGGGCAAGCTTTGACAGGGAAAGGGGTAAGTCCAAAATCTGGTTTATCCATTTTGTGACATCATGTCCTCTCTTGATTCCAAGTGCAAACCAAATGCCGGCAAGCACTCCGCCCAAATGTGCCAAATGACCGCCGGAATTATTTGTCAGCATGAAAAGCAAGTCGAAAATCACCATAAATACTGCAACGTATTTCAGACGGATAGAACCGATAAACAAAAATTGAACGGAATAATCAGGTTCCTTTACGGCTGTTGCTGTCAGTATGGCAAGAACGGAGGCTGATGCCCCCAATAATACGGATTGATGTACGACAGGGATGAAGTATGGAAATAAGTTGAGGGAAAGAATATAAAACAAGCCTCCACACAGTCCTCCCAAGATATATAATCCGCGAAGATGCTTGGCTGAGAAAAACTGCAGAAACAATTCCCCAAACCAATAAAGGCATAGCATGTTAAAAAGAATATGCCATATATCAGTGTGCAGAAACATATAAGTGACAATTGACCATGGTTGTACAATCAGACGACTGATGTCAGCTGGCAGTACGAAATACTGAATGAAATTTCCACCTTCCATTCTGAAAAGGGTCAGTATTAAATTCAACAGGAACAGAACGATGAATATTCCTGAATTGATATAGATGAGTTGAATCAGTGTAGAACTCCTTTTATAGGAGTCTTTCATGTTAGAAAATGTCAGGCTCATGATGTTTTCCTTTTTTACGCCAGTAGATAATTAAGATTAGGCCGAACAACATTCCACCTAAATGAGCAAAGTGTGCAACTCCATCACCTCCTTCAAAACCTAGAATCAATTCCAAAACGGCATATCCTATTACAAAGAATTTTGCTTTGATGGGTACTGGAAGAGGAAAAATAAAAAGTTTTTCGTTAGGAAATAGCATACCAAAAGCCAATAGGATACCGTAGATGGCACCCGAAGCTCCAACCGTTGTCATCATATTCAGATATTGCTGCATGGGGATGATTCCCATACCCGTATTGACTCCTGAATAGTTTGAGAGCGAAAAGTAATAATTGGCATATTGTACGATTTCTTGAGTAAGACCGGCACCCAGACCACAGACGATATAGAAAAACAAATAGCGTTGACCACCCCACACTTGTTCAAGGATCCTTCCAAACATCCAAACCGCAAACATATTGAAAAAAATATGTTCGAAATTGGCATGCATAAACATATATGTAAAGAACTGGTAAAGTTTAAAATCGGAGGCTAGGAAAAAATGCAGTCCTAAAAGATTTTCCAAATCGATGCCATAGCGTGTAGCTACAAAAGCAGCAAGAAAAAATATGGCGTTGATAATGATTAAGTTTTTAGTTACTGGTGGAGTATTGAAATTCATATTAATTCTTTTTGATTTATATAATGCTGCAAAAATACAAATAAAATCCGTTTTTTCGCGTAGTGTAAGTGCAATACTGATTTTTTTTGCACTTTTTGCACAATTTTTTTTTAAAACTGTTTGATTAATAAATAATTCCCCCTATATTTGTGACAAATTATGCAATTAGAAGGTTTGAATTATTATTTATTTATAAACATATTAATTAATCTTTCGTATTATGAATAAGACAGAACTTATCAACGCTATTGCAGCCGGAGCAGAATTGAGTAAGGCTGATTCGAAAAAGGCACTTGATGCTTTTATCGCTACTGTTTCAAACGCATTAAAAGATGGCGATAAGGTAGCTTTAGTTGGTTTTGGTACTTTCTCAGTTGCTGAGAGAGGAACTAGAACAGGTATTAACCCTGCAACAAAGCAGCCTATTACTATTCCTGCTAAGAAAGTTGCTAAATTTAAAGCAGGTGCTGAATTAGCTGAAGCTATTAAGTAAGGCTTTTATAGTAGAAAAAGATAAAAAGGAGATGCATTTTTCGAATGCATCTCCTTTTTTATGATTATCTTTGCGCCCAAATAACTTATTAAAAATATGAAGATTGAACAAAGAATAACAGAATCTGTTTTGAACGGAATTAGAATCCTTTATGGCAGTGAAGTAGCAGCAGCTCAAGTACAGTTACAAAAAACCAAAAAAGAGTTTGAAGGACATTTGACTTTGGTAGTTTTTCCTTTTCTAAGGATTTCTCGAAAATCACCCGAACAGACTGCTCAGGAATTAGGAGATTATCTTTTGAAGAATGAACCGTCTGTGGCTTCCTTTAATGTGATCAAAGGATTCCTTAATCTTACCGTTGCATCTTCATGTTGGATAGAATGGCTTAACAGTATCCATTCTGATGATAATTACGGAATCGTTTCATCCAGGGAGGATTCTCCCTTGGTCATGATTGAATATTCATCTCCTAACACTAATAAGCCGCTACATTTAGGCCATGTAAGAAACAATCTGTTGGGAAGTTCTTTGGCAAAAATTGTTGCTGCCAACGGAAATAAGGTGGTGAAGACAAATATTGTGAATGACCGCGGTATACATATATGTAAATCCATGCTTGCATGGTTGAAATATGGGAATGGGGAAACTCCTGAGTCTTCCGGTAAAAAAGGAGATCATTTGGTCGGAGATTATTATGTATCTTTCGATCAGCATTACAAGGCTGAGATAGATGAGTTGATGAAAAAAGGGTTGACGGAAGAAGAGGCGAAAGCTCAATCACCGTTAATGAAGGAAGCTCACGAAATGCTGGTGAAGTGGGAGGCAAAGGATCCTGAAGTTCGAGCTTTGTGGAAAAAGATGAATGGATGGGTTTATGCCGGATTTGATGAGACTTATAAAAAGATGGGTGTTACCTTTGATAAAATATATTATGAGTCGGACACGTATCTGGAAGGAAAGGAAAAAGTGGACGAGGGGTTGAAAAAAGGCCTGTTTTATAAAAAAGAGGATGGCTCGGTTTGGGCTGATCTTACTGCGGAAGGCCTTGACCAGAAATTGTTGCTTCGTTCGGATGGAACTTCCGTTTATATGACGCAGGATATAGGTACGGCAAAAATACGCTTTCAGGATTATCCTATTAACAAGATGATTTATGTGGTAGGGAACGAACAGAATTATCATTTTCAAGTACTTTCCATATTGCTTGACAAATTGGGCTTTGAATGGGGAAAAGACCTTGTTCATTTCTCTTACGGTATGGTTGAACTTCCTGAAGGGAAAATGAAAAGTCGGGAAGGAACCGTAGTTGATGCTGATGACTTGATAGAGGAAATGATTCAACAGGCAAAGGAAATGTCTGATGAGATGGGTAAATTGAAAGAGGCAAGTAGTGAAGAGGCAGCAGAGATTGCTCGTATAGTTGGCTTGGGAGCCTTGAAATATTTTATATTGAAGGTAGATGCACGAAAGAATATGACTTTCAATCCGAAGGAATCCATTGATTTCAATGGAAATACCGGGCCTTTTATTCAGTATACTTATGCTCGTATTCGTTCTATTCTTCGTAAAGCGAAGGAGGAAGGTATTGAAATACCTGAGTCTTTACCGCTGAATATCCAGTTGAATGCAAAGGAGGAAAGTCTGATTCAGAAATTGGCAGAGTTCAATGAAGTTGTGAAACAGGCAGGCCTTGATTATTCTCCTTCCATCATTGCCAATTATTGCTATGACCTTGTGAAGGAATATAATCAGTTTTATCATGATTTCAGTATTCTCCATGAAGAGAATAAGGATGTAAAACTGTTCAGATTGGTATTGTCTTCCAATATCAGCAAAGTTGTTCGTTTGGGAATGGGTTTGCTTGGAATAGAGGTCCCGGAACGTATGTAATTTTTGAATTGCATGGCTAAAGCTAAATTCTATACTGTTTGGAAGGGGTGTATCCCAGGTGTTTACAGTTCATGGATTGAATGCTGGAAGCAGGTTCATGGATTTGAAGGTGCGGTTTATAAGTCTTTCAATACAAAGGAAGAAGCGGAAGCTGCCTTTAATTCCAATCCAAGTAGTTATGTGGGGGCCTCCGGCCGGATTACGACATCCGCAAAAAGAGTGGTGCAACGGTCTGGTTCGGAAAAGCATGAAACAGTGAAACCTTTGCCTTTGGGCGTGACCGAAGTTTCTTTGGCCGTAGATGCAGCTTGCAGCGGAAATCCGGGTAAAATGGAGTATAGAGGTGTTTATTTGGTAAACCGGCGGGAAATATTCCATTATGGTCCGGTGTACGGAACAAATAACATTGGTGAGTTTTTGGCAATTGTTCATGCTTTGGCACTTTTAAAACAAAAAAATCTGGAAATGCCTGTTTATTCGGATAGCAGAATTGCCATAGGATGGGTGAAACAGAAAAAGTGCAAGACAAATCTGCCTCGAAACGAAAAGACCGAAGATTTATTCTCGATGATCTCCCGGGCGGAAGATTGGTTGAAATGCAATGTATATTCAAATTCCATTATAAAGTGGGAGACTGACAAATGGGGAGAGATTCCGGCTGATTTCGGAAGAAAATGATAAATGATTTTTAATCAAATATATAGTGATGTGGAAAAGGTTTAAGTATTTAGCTTGTTATTTCATCGTTTTGATGATCTTCTATATATTGCAAAAGCCCGTCTTTATGCTTTATAACGGAAGTTTGTCTAAAAACTATGCTTTTTCAGATTATTTACAGGTGATGTTCAGTGGGATGAAACTTGATAGTACAATGGTTTCTTACCTTATCCTTTTTCCGACTCTTTTGATTTGTTTGAGCGTATGGTATGAAAAATTGCCTTGGATGAAAATACTTAAGCCATATTATCTGCTTATCGCTTTTTTCATTGTAGTGACATTTGTAGTGGATATGTCTCTTTATTCATTTTGGGGCTTTAAGCTGGATGCTACCATATTTAATTATTTGGATTCTCCATCAGAGGCCTTCGCCAGTGTTTCCATAGGGTATATACTATTAAGGCTCGTCATTATTTTACTATTAATAGCTTGTGCTTATTGGATATTGGCAAAAATTCCTTTACAAATTGTCTCTATATCGAGGCTTAAAGAAAAGGTAGCAGGTAGTGTGGAACTCATTATTCTGCTGGGAGTCTTTTTTATTATGATAAGAGGCGGATTTGCGGAATCCACATCGAATGTAGGCCGGGTTTATTTTAGCAGTGATATTTTTCTGAATCATTCTGCTGTCAATCCCGGATTCAGTTTTTTATATTCGCTAGGCAAGGATCAGAAATTTGAAAATGAATTCAACTTCTTTCCGGAAAAAGAAAGAGCTCGCATATTCGATGGATTGTATCCGAATGATGGAGAATTGACGGATACTTTGCTGACTGTCAAAAGACCTAATGTCTTGATTATTGAATGGGAAAGCTGTGGAGGCATTTTTATTGAATCCCTTGGAGGTCTAAAAAACGTAACGCCGCAATTTGACCGGTTGGAAAAAGAAGGGATCTTTTTCACGAATTATTATTCTAACAGCTTTCGGACAGATAGAGGCACGGTCTGTGCTTTCAGTGGATATTTGGGCCTGCCTACCGCTTCCATTATGAAAATGCCGGTTAAGAGTCAGACTTTATCTTCCATAGCTAAAAGTTTGTCCGATGTTGGATACAAAACGGATTTTCTATATGGCGGCGATATAGATTTCACCAATATGCGGAGTTATCTGCTGGGTAACGGGTATCAAAAAACCACCAGTATGGAAGACTTTTCTTTTAAAGAACAGCATAGCAACGTGTGGGGGGTGAATGATGACATCACTTTTGATTGGTTGTATAATCAATTGCTGCAACGCAAGGATTCTTTGTGGCATACCGGGTTCCTTACATTGAGTAGCCATGAGCCGTTTAAAGTTCCTTATCATAGGTTGCAAAATGAAAAACAGAATTCGATAGCTTTTACTGACGACTGTTTGGGACGTTTTATAGATAAATTGAAGAAAACAAAAATCTGGGATAATCTTCTTGTAATATGCATTCCGGATCATAGTATGCAGTATGAAGATGTGACAGTACACAATCCGATGTTTTATCATACTCCGATGTTGTGGTTGGGAGGGGCAGTCAAACGCCCGCTGATTGTCCGTAAACTTGTCAATCAATCGGACTTGGTCGCTACTTTGATGGGGCAGATGGGGCTTCCTCACAAGCAATACCCTTTCAGCAGAAATGTAT
>Ga0116193_1001519_pt1 | contig 19017 bp, 17 predicted proteins | sample AD_UKC115_MetaG_FD_89892 | JGI IMG/M metagenome (GOLD analysis project Ga0116193, IMG submission 89892) | Active sludge microbial communities of municipal wastewater-treating anaerobic digesters from Hong Kong - AD_UKC115_MetaG | ecosystem: Engineered > Bioreactor > Anaerobic > Digestate... | reverse complement strand
GCGCCGCACGCCTTTCCGGCCAATCTCGACCCGTTCAACGTGACGGCCTACATCACTCGCAATCACGGCTACATGGTCTACGACACGTTGTTCGCGACGGATGAGAAGGGCGCGATCAAGCCACAGATGGTGGACAAATGGGTGGTCAGCCCGGACGGCAAGACCTACACCTTCACACTGCGTGACAAGCTGGAGTTTCACGACGGTAAACCGGTGACTGGCGAAGATTGCGTCGCCTCAATCAAACGCTGGGGCGCGCGTGACACCTTCGGTCAAAAGCTGATGACGTTCGTCGACAGGATGGAAGCCGTTGACGCCAAGACCTTCCGCATCCTGCTGAAAGAGCCGACCGGTATCGTGCTCGATGCCTTGGGTAAGCCGTCGTCGAACCCGGCGTTCATCATGCCGGCCCGTGTGGCAGCGACCGACCCGTTCAAGGTGATCGACGACTACACCGGCTCCGGCCCGTATGTCTTCAAGAAGGACGAATACAAGCCTGGCGTGCAGTCGATTTATCTCAAGAACACCAAGTACGTGCCGCGCAGCGAGCCGCCGTCCGGACTCGCCGGCGGCAAGAAGGTGTTCGTTGACCGCGTCGAATGGCTCGCGCTCAAGGACGCGCAAACGCAGCTCAACGCACTGCTCGCCGGCGAGATCGACATGATCGAGCAGCCCGCGTTTGAACAGTACCCGCAACTGCGCAAGGACAACCGCGTCAGCATCGTCGACACCGGCACCGTGAACTATCAGTACGTGATGCGCTTTAACCATCTGGTGCCGCCGTTCAACAACCCCAAGGTGCGCGAGGCGGCGCTGTGGGCGATGAATCAGGAGGCCTTCCTCCGCGCCCAGGTGGGCCCGGAGAACGAAGGCATGTTCTTCACCTGCCCGAGCATGTATCCCTGTGGCACCCCGCTGGCGAGCCCGAAGGGCAGTGACTTCATGGTCAAGGGCAACATGGCCAAGGCGCAGCAACTGTTGAAGGAATCCGGCTACGACGGCAAACCGATCGTCGTGATGCGTCCGACCGATTTGCAATCGATCCACAAACTGCCGCTGGTGGCAACGCAGCTCCTGCGCCAGGCGGGCTTCAAGGTGGACCTGATCACGATGGACTGGGGCTCACTGGTGGCACGTCGCTCGAAGAAGGATCCGGCGGACCAGGGTGGCTGGAACATCTTCCTCACGGCTTGGGTGGGGGCGGACATCATGAATCCGCTCACCAGCGCCCCGCTGGGGGGCAATGGCGAGAAGGGCTGGGCTGGTTGGGCCAGCGACGCCGAGTTGGAGAAACTCCGCGACCAGTACGCCCGGGCGACGACTGAGGCCGACAAGAAGCGCATCGCCGAGCAGGTGCAGGTGCGCGCCACGCAGGTGGGAACGCACGCGATTCTTGGCGAATACAAGAACCCGGCGGCGGTGCGCAAGAACATCACAGGCGTGCTCAAAACGGCAGGCTCGGCGTACTGGAATATCCAGAAAAACTAGCTTCTGTAGCATCAGCTTTGCCCTGAACCCCGCGTTCTGCCTGGGCTCAGGGCGTAAAAGCGGCTGCTATCGACTTTACGTCCAATCACCGCGAAAGCCCCGCTCCGGCGGGGCTTTTCGCTTGAAGCTGAACATGGATTCCCTGACTTTCAAATCCGTTCGTGAACTGTCCGCGCTGCTGGTGTCCCGGCAGCTTTCTTCCCGCGAGCTGCTGGACGCCTGTCTGGCCCGGATTGATCGCGTCAATCCGCAGGTGAACGCCATCGTGACGCTGGACCGCGACGGCGCGTATGCCAACGCGGACGCAATCGATGCGCGTCGCGCGCAGGGGCTGCCCACCTCGCCGCTGGCCGGCTTGCCCATTGCGATCAAGGATCTCGAGCCGGTCAAAGGCATGCGCACGACCATGGGTTCGCCGATCTACAAGGACTGGGTCCCCGATTTCGACTCGATCATGATCGAACGCTTTCGCTCACACGGCCTGAACATTCTCGGCAAGACCAATACCCCGGAGTTCGGTCTCGGCAGTCAGACGTTCAATACCGTGTTTGGCGCGACCAAAAACCCGTGGGACACGAGCAAAACTTGCGGCGGGTCGTCGGGCGGCGCGGCCGTGTCGGTCGCGACTGGCATGCTGCCGTTTGCCGACGGCTCCGACATGGGCGGCAGCCTGCGCAACCCGGCGAACTTCTGCGGTACCGTTGGCCTGCGCCCATCGCCGGGCCGCGTGCCGACGTATCCTTCGCTCAATCTCTGGGGAACGATGGGCGTGTTGGGCCCCATCGCGCGGACCGCAGAGGATGCCGCCTGGCTGCTGTCGGTGCAGGCGGGCGACGACCCGCGGGTCGCGCTGGGGCGCTGTGGTGACCCGACGATGTTCCGTGAGCCGCTGGACCGCGACTTCAAGGGCGTCCGCATCGGCTGGAGCCCGTCGCTGGGCGGCTTGCCGGTGGAACAGGGCGTTCGCGACGCGCTGCAGAAATCACTCTCACGCTTCGAGGCGATTGGCGCCGTCGTGGAAGAGGCAGCGCCCGATCTGTCGATTGCAGATGACGCTTTCCAGGTGCACCGCGCACTGCATCTGGTCAACTCGCTCGGGGCGCACTACCGTGAGCGGCGACATTTGCTCAAGGACACTGCGGTCTGGAACATCGAGCAGGGCCTCAAGCTTACCGGCGAGCAAGTGGCGGCGGCACAGGCGGCGCAGTCGAAGTGTTTCGAACGCATGCAAAAGTTTCTGACCCGTTACGACTACTTCATCTGCCCGGTCAATCAGGTGCTGCCGTTCGATGTAACCACGCCGTATCCGATGGAGATTGACGGTGTGCAGCTCGGCAATTACCTCGACTGGATGAAGTCCGCTTGCCGCATCACCATGACGTCGCACCCCGCTGCCAGTGCGCCGGTTGCCTTTGCCGACAACGGCTTGCCGGTGGGCATGCAGATCGTCGGTCACTTCGGAGCAGAGCTGGAAGTGTTGCAGCTCGTACATGCGGTGCAGCTGCCTCTGGCCGAGCGTACGCCGCCCCAGTGAGGCGGAGGCATGCCAGCGTGCTATGCCGCTGTCGTCGGAAATGTCCTTTTTGTGAGTAATCTTGACATCGCGCGCTGAATCGCGAGCGATCGTAAGGTTTGTCTGTCCCTTGATCCGCATAATGGCACGGATGGACATTGGGGCAGTCGAGTGGAATCAGTGACGGTCACGCCGGAGCAGTACCGCGAGCACTATTGGGCGACCGACGCAGAGCAGTGGCGATTTGCACTGGTGCTGTTTCTGGTGCCGACCGTCCTGTTCGTCTGGTTCGACTATCAGCTGAACGGTACCTCGTGGCTCTTCTACGGCTTCGTAGCAATGCGCGTGGCGATGGCGGGGTACTCACTCTGGCTGATTCTGGCGCTACGCAGGCTGCAAAACCGGCGGCTGCTGGAGCGCCTTCTGTTGCTGTGGACGCTCTGTGGCATCACGGTCTTTGCTCTCAACGCGCTCGGTCGTCCACCTGAATTTTTTGGTCACTACGTGTTCGAAGTGTTTGCGCTGATGCTGTTTTTCTCGGCGATGCCCATGCAGCCAGGAGCACAGTTCGGCGTGGGCATCACCTATCTCGTAGTCGCCTTGCCGATTCTCTTTTTCTACAAGACGCCACCGACCCCGGTGTACACCAGCAACACTGCTGCTGTCATGCTGCTCACTGTCATCAGCGGCTACCTGATCGCGCGTCGGATACGTGACTATCGTGTGACCGCTCTCGTCGCGCAGCACAAGCTCGAGCATCAGGCCCGCACTGATGCACTCACCGGCATCGCCAACCGCCGGGCGTTCCTGGATGCCGCACAACAGGAGCTGTCGAGAGTCAATCGCAATGAGTCGCCGCTGACGGTGTTGATGCTCGACATTGATCACTTCAAGAAAGTCAACGACCGTTTCGGCCACGACGTGGGCGATGATTTACTCGTCGAGTTTGCGCGACGGATTGAGAAGGAGCTGCGCGGTTATGACCAGTTTGCACGCCTCGGCGGCGAAGAATTCGCAGTCATGCTGCCTGGCTGCAACCTCGCTCAGGCGGTGGCGACCGCCGAACGGTTACGGCTGGCCATCGGCAGCCAGCCGTTTGCAGTGCGGGGCAACATCGTGCCGATGACTGTGAGTATCGGTGTGGGCATCATGCACGACTTCGAGATGACGATCGGTGGCGTGCTTACTCGCGCAGACAACGCGCTCTACGCAGCAAAAGACAACGGTCGCGACCGCGTGGAAGTCGTCGAATAAGGCAAGGCGGCGGGGTAACGCGAAGTTGCAGCGCAGTCAGGATTGCGCCACGGGCGTAATCTTGACGCCGTTAGCCTTTTCCTGTGCTGTCACCAGCGCCGCCACCATGCCATCACCCAGCCCCATTGCACAGGCCTGCACCAGGGCCTGATGTACCGCCTCGCCCAGCCAGCTGGCGAGCGGCATGCTTTCGGTGAAATGGGTGTAGTAGCGCAAATCCTTGCGCGCGTTGTCGAGCTGGAACTTGAGGCCCTGCATATCGCCATCCAGCGACCTGGCCATCGCCTGAAACAAACCCGAATTCACGCCACCAGCGCTGACGACGCGCGCCAGCTGCTTTGGGTCAACCCCGGACTTCACTGCTGCCGCAAACGCTTCTGCCGTGGCCGTGCAGATCGCCTGCGCGATGAAGTTGTTCATCAGTTTCACCTTGTGGCCAGCCCCGGGTGGGCCGACGTGAAAGATGTTTTCGCAGTACATCCGGAGTACCGGTTCGATTTGTGCGAACACGGCGTCGGTCGCCCCCACCATGGTGTTGAGCTTGCCCAGCTCGGCCTCTACCGGCGTCCGTGCCAGCGGGGCATCGACAAATTCCACGCCGTGCTGCGCGAAGCGCTCGCGCAGCGCCGCCGTGCTGGTCGGTTCGGCCGTTGAGGTGTCGATCACAATCAGACCGCGCCGCGCCGCTTCGACGATGCTGTCCGTGCCGAAGCACACGGACTCAACCTCCGGAGAACCGGTAACGCACAGAATGACGATGTCAGAAGCGGCGGCAACCTCGCGCGCAGACAACAGCTCGACACCGCCCAGAGCGACGAGGTCGGCGCCAGCGTCAGGCGCGCTGCGGCGCTTGAGGAAGGACAGTGGCTGACCTTTGGCAACGATGTTTTTGGCGATGCCGTGGCCCATCAGCCCGATGCCGATAACGCCGATACGCGCGGGGGCAACAGTCATGAAGCTGGTCCGGGAAATTTCAGTCGGCGCTACCTAGAAGCGATCCCGTTCCCGGTTCACGGAGTTGTCATTGCTCGCCGCAGTGCCGAGCAGTACGGGCTTCAGGCTATCGTCGATTGGTTTCGGTCCCAGCCAAATCTGCAGCAAAGCCTGGAAGAAAGATTCGTCCGGAAACGTTTCTCCGATTTTCTTGCCGTTGACGAGGATGATCATGCCGGTACCCGGTACCAGGTCAATGGTAATGCTTTCTCCCTTCTTGAGTGAAGGGATGGTGCCAAAGATAGCGCCGAGCTTGAGCAGATTGTCAAAGTGCTTTTGCTGCTCGGCTGGCGGCAAATTGGCACGCATGCCGCCAAGCAGGCCCTTCGAGAAGTCGTTCGAATTGACCTCGCGCAGCAAGGCAAGATGGATGCGTTTGGCGCCTTTAAGTGCGCCGATTTCATTGCTCGTATTCCGCTTCTGGGGCAAATACAGCGACGCCACGTAAACGCGTACGAAGCCAGCGGCCGCGTAGCGAATCCCGGCGCCATTGAGGACGAGTTCCTGATTGGCAACACGGACCTTTTCGTCCACCTTCAATCCGGCAACATCCAGCGCGGCCGCGCTTTGCGGGACAGACGTCAGAGCAGCCAGCGCCAACGCCGCAAACACCGCGCGTTTGGTAGGCCTTGCGCACACAGTCTTTTGCATAAATCCTCCGTTTTCGGGTGCGGGCGTCACAATCGTTGTGTGCGCCTCAGACAATTGGAAACCGCCGTAGTTTAGGAAGTTTCGGCCGGTTGTGCCTTGATTCGGCGCCGCCGGTTAACCAAGGCCGATTCGAACTAGCGGGCCGTTGCCAACACGCAACACTTCCGGGGAATCGCCGGTCAGGTCGATCACCGTGGTCGCCTGCTCGGGACTTTGCCCGGCATCGAGGATCAAACCGAGGCTCGGGGGCATGCGCTCGGCGATCGCCTCGGGGTCGTTCAACGCGACTTCCTCATCAGGAGGTATCAGAGTGGCAGAGAGAATTGGCTCGCCGAGTTCTGTCAGCAGCGCCTGCACAACGGGGTGGTCGGGTACCCGCAGACCCAGGGTAGCCCGCTTTGGATGAAGCAGTCGTTTTGGCACCTCGCGGGTACCTTCCAGGATGAAGGTGTAGGGCCCCGGCGTTGCCATTTTCAGCAGCCGGAAAGCGCTGTTGTCGACACGGGCGTATTTGCCGAGCTCGGACAGGTCGGCACAGACCAGCGTCAAATGATGCTTGTCGTCAACACCCCGCAATTGCCGCAAGCGGCGCAGCGCGTCGGCATCGCCAAGATGGCAGCCGAGTGCATACGAGCTGTCGGTTGGATAGGCAATCACGGCGCCGTCGCGAAGCATCTGCGCCGCCTGCCGGATCAGGCGAAGCTGGGGATTGTCCGGGTGAACGTAAAAACGTTGCGTCATAATATGCGTATTCTAGCGATGAATAAGTGAGGGCGAGGACAGAAGACAAGTAACGAACGACGAGTGACGCAAGGTGACGAACCCGCGTCGCTCTAACGCTGCGGCTCGTCCGATTGACTTATTTGGCCGCCGCGCATCGCTTTTTTCCGTCATTCGTCCTTCGTCGTTCGTCTTTCGTCCTTGACAATCCCATGAACCTGCAACAAATCAAATTCGTGTGTGCCGTCGTCGAAAACGGCTTCAGTGTTTCCGACGCGGCAGTGGCGTGTTACACAGCGCAGCCGGTGGTCAGCAAACACATCAAGACGCTCGAAGACGAGCTTGGCCTCAAAATCTTCGAGCGTCGTGGCAAGCGCTTCACCGGACTCACGCAGGCCGGCGAGGAGGCCTATGCCATCGCCAAGCGGCTGAACGGCGACGCGTCGAGCCTGAAAGCGCTGGCTTCCGATATGAGCAACGCCAAGGAAGGTGTGCTGACCATCGCCACTACGCACACCCAGGCGCGCTACGTGCTGCCGCGCGTGGTGACGCAGTTCGGGGCCAAGTACCCCGGCGTCAAGCTCAAGCTGAAGCAGGGCAATCCCAAGCAGTGCGCCGACTGGGTGGCCGGCAGTGAGGCGGATTTGGCCATCGCCACCGAGGCGCTGTCGCTCGACCCATTGCTGGTGACGCTGCCCTGCTATCGCTGGAACCGCTGCGTGATTGCGCCACCGAAGCACCCGCTGGCGAAAGAGAAGGTGCTTTCCATTGAGGCCTTGGCCAGGTATCCGCTGATAACCTACGACACCGCGTTTACCGGCCGCTCCCAGGTTGATCGCGCCTTTGCCAGCGCCGGGTTTACGCCCAACGTCGCCCTGACCGCGCTGGACTCCGACGTCATCAAGACCTACGTCCGACTCAATGTGGGGGTGGGCATCCTCGCGGAAATGGCTTACGAGGCGAAGGTTGATGCCGACCTAAAGCGTCTCGACGCGTCGCACCTCTTCGCGCCGTCGGTGACCCGCGTCGGTCTGCGTCGCAACGCCTTCTTGCGTCGCTTCGCCTATGATTTCATTGTGATGTTTGCTCCGTCGCTCAAACGCACGGAAATAGAAGAGGCCGTATTTGCCAAAGCTTGATGTACCGGATTCTGAAGTCGCTCCGGTACCTCCGACAACTCCTCACGAAGCATCCGCCGCTAACGCCGAGCTGATCGCCCGCTATGCCGACGGCCGCGAGCGACTGAAGCTGACCTGGCTACTGGCGGCATTGTCGATGCTGGGGCCGTTTTCGATCGACACGTATTTGCCTGCCTTTCCGGCGATGGAAGCAGCCCTTCCTGCGACCGAAGTGCAGATGCAGCTTACGCTGACGGTGTATTTCATTGGCTTTGCCATCGTCTCGCTGTTTCACGGCGCAATCAGCGACTCGATTGGTCGCAAGCCTGTCATCCTCGGCACCATCGCCGTGCACGCGCTTGGCTCGGCCGGCTGTGCGTTAGCCCAATCAATCGAGTCGCTGCTGGCGTTCCGTGCTTTGCAGGGTTGCTTTGCCGGGGCTGGTTTTGTGGTGGGACGCGCGATCGTGCGTGACTTGTTCGCCGGTGACGAAGCGCAGCGGCAGCTTTCGCGGATCCAGATGCTGTTTGCGCTGGCACCGATTGTGGCGCCCATTCTCGGGGGTTGGCTGGTCGCGCAGTTGGCATGGCCGGCGATCTTCTGGTTTCTTGCCGCCTACGGTTTGCTGCTGATCGTCTGGACGCAGCTTGGACTGGTTGAAACGCATCCGGCGGAACACCGGCTGCTGCTGGCAGTCAAGCCGCTGGCGCTGACTTACTGGCGGATGTTTTTCAATCGGGAGTTCCAGTTGCTGGCGGCGATTCCGGGCATCAATTTCGTCGGGTTTTTTACCTATATTGCCGGTGCGCCCGCGTTTCTGATCCGGCATCTCGGTCTGCGCAGCACCGACTTCGCCATGCTTTTCATCCCGGGGATCGCCGGGATCACGCTGGCCGCCTGGTGCTCCGGGCGGCTCGCGGGCAAAGTCGACCATGAGCGGCAGATGCGCTGGGGCTTTAGTGTGATGATCGGTGCCGCGCTGGCCAACCTCGCTGTCAGCCTGTGGCTGCCGGCAGGCGTTGTCTGGAACATCGCCCCCATCGCGATCTATACCTTCGGCATGGCGCTGGTCACCCCCGGCATCACACTCAAGCTGCTCGACGCCTTCGCTCACGCCCGCGGCAGCGTGTCGGCGCTGCAATCGTCCACCCACGTCGGGATGATGGCTGTGACCACTGCGGTGATTGTGCCGTTTGCCCAGCAGAGCCTGCAGCGCTTTGCGGTGGTGATGCTCGCTTCGGTGGCGATCGGGGCGGCGTTGTGGAAAATCTATCTCACGACGCACCCAACAACCCCCGCTCCTCGACTCGATTGCGACCCATGAAGAAATTGCTTTCCCGTGCTTTGTTCGTTCTGGTTCTGGCGCTTGGTGGTGCAGCCTTGCTGCCGCAGCAGGTTGCCGCGCAGGTGAACAAGGGCCTGCCGGTGGTCGAGTTGACCATTGGTAAAGCCAGGCTCAAGGCCGAGGTGGCCGCCGACAACAACAGTCGTACCGTCGGCCTGATGAACCGTTTCTCGCTTCAACCCGACCATGGCATGTTGTTCGTCTTCGCCCAGAGCCAGCCGCTGGGCTTCTGGATGAAAAACACCTATGTGCCGCTGTCGATCGCTTATATCGACTCGAAGGGGGTGATCCTGAACATCCTCGACATGAAGCCGCACGACGAGTCCACTCATCCGTCCGCAGGGTTGGCGCTCTTCGCGCTGGAGATGAAGCAGGGCTGGTTCAAAGAGCGTGGAATCGGCGCCGGTGACCGCGTAGACGGGCTGGACAAAGCGGGCAAGGCGAAGCAGTAGGCCAGCCATTGACTACCCGCGGCGCACTGCACAACGCAAAGCCCGGCTAACAGCTTTTTTGTTTTTTCCCCGCTGCAGCGGGCATAACGCGTAGAAGTTCGAGAAGTCGACTTCTGTAAAAATCGGGCGCGAAGCCGCGTATCATAACCATTTCAATAAAAAGCTGGGTGCGCTGCTCGCCGGAATAACTTGCCGCGCTACCACCACTGGCCGTTGCCGGCGGCCCGACATGAAAGAATGCCGTCATGCAAACCGAAGTGATCCTGCCGAAACACGTACCGATCGCCTACAGCACGCGCGGCGATGCTGTCGAAAACGTCTTTTACGGCTCTGTTGCAGTGGTCGGTCGTGATGGCAAGCTGATTGCTCACGTCGGCGATATTGAGTACCCGGTCTTCACCCGATCCGCGCTGAAACCCCTTCAGGCGTTACCGTTGGTGGCCAATCCCCGCTTTGGCGAGTATGGCCTGACGTCTGCCGAAATCGCGCTCTTGTGTTCCAGTCACAACGGGGAGGCCGTTCATGCCGAAACCGCCGCCCGCCTGCTGGCCAAGGTTGGGCTGACTGAGTCGGCTCTGCAGTGCGGCAGCCATACGCCGTACTGGTATCAGTGGAACAACGAACGACCGGATCCGGACAAGCGCTGGAGCCCGCTGTTCCATAACTGCTCAGGCAAGCATTCAGGCATGCTGCTGCAGGCGAAGTTGCTCGCCACGGCGGCGGATCATTACCTGGACCCGGAGAGTCCGGTGCAACGTGCGATCCGAGATGCCGTTGCCTATGCTTGTGGCGCCGAAGACGCTGCGGCAATGCCTTGGGGCACCGACGGTTGTAGTGCGCCGAACTTTGCGGTGCCGCTCGCTGGGCTCGCCCGGGCGTTCGCGTGGATGACGCGTACGGAGGCAGACCCGCGCTACGGCGCTGCCCCCAAAACGCTGTTCGACGCGATGTCCAGGCACCCCGAGATGGTGTCTGGAGCGGGGCGCAACGACCTGGCGCTAGCCGCCGCCGGGCGCGGCGACTGGGCTAATAAGGTAGGTGCCGACGGCGTGCAGACGCTGGCCAGTCGTTCCCGTGGAATTGGTATCGCCGCCAAGGTCAGTGACGGCAACCTGAAGGCATTGATGGTGGCTTTCTGTAGCGTTCTGGACCAATTGGAGATGCTGGACGACCAGGCACGAGCAGCGCTCGCCGGGTGGGCGCGGGTACCGATCAAGTCGATCCGCGGAATTGAAGTTGGCGCCATCGAACCCCATGTACTGCTCAAGCGCGGGATTTAGCTTGCCCCTGCGCAGGCAAAAGTGAACTTTGCCAAAGCCTTCCAGTCAGTAATCTGAACCGGTCGCGCGGGAGCCAGGAGCTGCCCGGCAGACAGAATAAAAAGGGGAACTCGCCGATGAGCGACCGGGTGGTCGATCAGGAACTTGTTGAACGTGTGCAGGCAGGCGACAAACGTGCCTTCGATTTGCTCGTCCTCAAATACCAGCGCAAGGTGCAGCGGCTGGTTGCCCGCTTCGTTCGTGATCAGGGCGAGATTGACGATGTGGTGCAGGAAGCGTTTATCAAGGCGTATCGCGCCCTGCCGACGTTTCGCGGCGACGCAGCGTTCTACACGTGGATTTATCGCATCGCCATCAATTGCGCGAAGAATTATCTGGCCAGCCCCGGTCGTCGCATCATCCCGCAGAGTGACCTGCTGTCCGAGGACGATGATGATGCGGAATCTTTTGACCGCAATGATGGTCTACACGACGTTGCTACTCCCGATGCCGAATACGCCAGCAAACAGATTGCGGAAACGGTCAACCGGGCGATGGCGGCACTGCCGGAAGATTTGCGTACGGCTGTGACGCTGCGTGAAATTGAGGGCTTGAGTTACGAAGAGATCGCAGAGGCGATGGATTGCCCGATCGGAACGGTGCGCAGCCGCATCTTCCGGGCGCGAGAGGCGATTGCGACCGAACTGCGACCGCTGTTGGGAACACGGGAAGACAGGAGATGGTAGGAATGAACGGCAATACGGAAAGCGGCTCGGGCAAGACTGACCTGCCGCTTGCGACCCGGGAACAAATTTCACGCTGGCTCGACGGCGACATTGCATCGCATGAGGTCGAGCTGGCCATGGCCACCCTGTCAAAACAGGATGGTCGCTATTGCTGGGCCGAAATGCACTTTGTGGGTGACTGCATCCGCGGTCTGGAAAGCACGCCGCAAGGCTGCGCCGATCGTATTCGCGCGGCGATCGCGGCGGAGCCTGCGATCGTTGCACCGCTGGCTCGTCAGACCCGCGAGGCGCGCGAAGCGGCAGAACACAAGCAGCGTGGCGTAATCGCGGCGATGAGTTCGATGGGACGCGGGGGGCGAGCCTGGGCCACGGCTGCCGCTGTCGCTGCGGTCGGTTTTGTCGGCACAGTTGTTTATAAGGATATGGCGGCGCCGGGCGGATCGGAATCGGTTGCCACCGGTCCAGCGACGATCGCGGTCACACCCGCAGGGGCTCGCGCCACGCAGGACTTTACTGCTTACGAACAGGCACACCGTGAGAGCGCCGACGTCGCCAGCATGTCGCCGATGCGTCAGTATCTGCGGCCGGCGGTCGTAGTTCAATCGCAGTGAAGACAGTCGCCAGGGTATGCGAGGACCAGTCGTTACGATGATTCCGCTATTACAACTGTTCAATCCAATGTCGAGGTTCAGGCAATGCCTGGCAGCGGTGCGGATGACTCGCGTCCCCGTGCTGGCAGTGGCGTTGGCTGGAGGGTCGGGGGCCGGCTTTACCGCCCCTGTCTTGGCGCAAAGCAACGTCGGGTATCCGATGCCGTCAGCAGCGACGGGAAGCCACGCGATACCTAGCGTCGGCCAGATATTGCAGCAGGCGGCCAACGCGGCCGTAACCCTGAGTTATTCGGGCACGATCACCTATCAGCGACGCGGTGCGGCTGAGACTTCGCGGATCGTGCATTTGTTCGAAAACGGGGTGGAAACAGAACGCATAACAACGCTTGATGGCGCCCCATACGAGGTAATCCGGGTCAACGACGAACTCACGTGTTACCTGCCAGAGGCGCGCCTAATCCGCGTTGAGCCTCGAACTGGCAGACAAGGGTTCCCTTCCTTGTTGCCGCTGCAAATGAGCACTTTGGCGCAGCATTTCACGGTCAAGAAGCTGGAGGTTGAACGCGTGGCTGGGCATGACGCTCAAGTCTGGATGTTCGAGCCGAATGACGAATTTCGTTTCTGGCACAAGCTGTGGACGGAGTTGAAGACGGGACTTTGGTTGCGCGGACGCGTTCTCGATGATCGGGGTACCGTCATAGAGGAAATCACGTTTAGCGACATTCGTATCGGCGGTCGTATAGATCGCGAGCAACTTAAACCGACGCTCGCAAGTAACGTAAGCAACTGGCGCGTTGACCGGAAGCTGCCCATCAACTCAATCAAGAGTGATACCGGCTGGACAGCAAAGGCGCTTCCGCCAGGATTCGTCAGAATCAGCGAAAGTTTTATGCGGGCACTTCCCGGACGCACCGAGCCGGTATCGCAGCTGGTGTATTCCGATGGTTTGACGTCGGTATCCGTATACGCCTCGCCACCAGTTCCCGGCGCGGTACCCCTACTTGGTGCGAGTGTTCAGGGCACGCATCAGGTCTACACGCGGCAAACCAGTGAGCAGCTTATTACCGCCTTTGGCGATGCACGACCGGCGACAGTGAAGACGATCGCCAATGCCCTGGCGCGCCGTTGACGATTGTCGACTGGGTACTTGCATATTCGCGAGCCATTCCCAATTTCGAGATCTGGAACGGCTCGGTTAGAGTTTTCAGGAGAAAGACCGTGAGAAAGTCAATCATCGCATCCCTTTTGGCTGTTGGCGCACTGGGCGTCACGGTTGCTGCGTTTACTTCGCCGCACGGTGCTGCAGTCGCCCAGTCGCAGATCGCGGCGCAAGCAAGCGTGTCCGCAGCCGCCCCGCAGGGACTGCCAGATTTCGTTGCACTGTATGAGCGCAACAGCCCGTCCGTCGTATCAATCAGCGTCAGCAGCACGCCCGGGCGCAATCGCGCTCGCGGCAACGATGACAACGCAACGCCGGATCGCGACGACATGGAGGAGTTCTTCCGCCGATACTTCGGGCAAGGGCAGGGTCGCGGCGCGCCGCGAAACTTCCGCCGCCAGGGTGGCGGGTCCGGGTTCATCATTTCCCCAGACGGCATGATCGTTACCAATAGTCACGTGGTCGAGGACGCTGATGAGGTTTTGGTGAAGTTGACCGACAAGCGCGAATTCAAGGCCAAGGTTCTTGGCTCTGACAAGCGCTCCGACGTAGCGGTCATCAAGATCGACGCCTCCGGCCTGCCTGCCGTCAAGGTGGGCAATCCGGCCAGCCTGAAGATTGGCGAATGGGTAGCTGCGATCGGACAGCCGCTTGGCTTTGAAAGCACTTTGACCACCGGTGTGGTAAGCGCCAAAGGCCGCGCCAGCCGCGGCAACGACGCGACCGGCGACCTGGTGCCGTTCATCCAGCACGATGCTGCTGTCAATCCAGGCAACTCGGGTGGCCCGCTGTTCAACACGCGCGGCGAAGTGGTGGCAATCAACTCGATGATCGCGACGGTAAGCGGCGGCTTCCAGGGGATTTCGTTTGCCATTCCAATCGATCTGGCGATGGATGTGGTTGGGCAACTGCGTGCAGGCGGCTCGGTTAAGCGCGGCATGCTGGGCGTCAACATTGGACCAGTGACACGGGACCTCGCCGATGCATTTGGCCTCTCCAAGCCGCAAGGCGCGCTGGTAGCAGGCGTCACCAAGGGCAGCGCGGCCGAAAAAGCCGGAATGAAGGAAGGCGATGTAGTCCTCAAATTCAATGACCGCACCGTTGAGGACTCCCGCGATTTGCCCCGATATGTCACCTCTGCGCGCCCGGGTACACCCTCCAAGGTCCAGGTGTGGCGAGATGGCAAGACCGTGGAGCTGAATGTGACGCTTGATGAGTACAAGGACACGACACAGGTAGCATCGGTCCAGTCCAGCTCGTCTGGCAAGAAGGAGCCTGCCAAAGCTGATTCCACCAGCGACGAACGGCTTGGCCTGATGCTTCGTCCTCTGACTGACAAGGAACGTGAGGCGTCAAAACTTGCCAGCGGCGGTGCGGTGGTTGCGGATTTGTCCGACAAGTCAACGGCTGAAGCGCTCGCGAAGGGCGACATCATCGTGGGCGTGACCCGCAAGGGGCGGTCGACAGCCGTCACCGGCCCCAGCCAACTGGCCGAGTTGATCAAGGGCGCTGAAAAGGGCTCCACGCTGGCATTCCGCGTCAAGCGACGGACTGACCGCGCCGGTAGCGAGTACAACGAGTTCTTCGCGCCGGAGAAGCTTCCGGACTGATTTCCGCCAGGCGGCACGCCGGAGCGCGATGACACGCTAAAATCATCTGTTAGCCATGAAAAGGCCAACGGGGGCGACCCAGACGTCGACGCCCGGTGGCCTTTTCCATTTTTCTCGCATGCAGAACATACGCAACTTTTCGATCATCGCGCACATCGACCACGGCAAATCGACCTTGGCTGATCGCTTCATCCAGCGCTGCGGCGGGCTCTCGGATCGCGAGATGACCGAACAGGTGCTGGATTCGATGGATCTCGAAAAGGAGCGCGGCATTACGATCAAGGCGCAGACCGCTGCGTTGACGTACAAAGCGCGAGACGGTCAGGTTTACAACCTCAACCTGATTGATACTCCTGGCCACGTCGATTTTTCGTACGAAGTATCGCGTTCGTTGTCAGCATGCGAAGGTGCCTTGCTGGTAGTTGATGCATCGCAGGGTGTGGAAGCCCAGACTGTCGCCAACTGCTACACCGCTATCGAGCTGGGCGTAGAAGTGGTGCCGGTGCTCAACAAGATTGACTTGCCCAGCGCCGATCCGGATCGCGTGAAGGAAGAGATCGAGGACGTGGTCGGTGTTGACGCCACCGATGCGGTCCCGTGCTCCGCCAAGACCGGGCAGGGGATTGACGACATCCTTGAGGCGGTTGTTGCCAAGATTCCTCCGCCGTCTGGCGATCCCGACTCGCCACTTAAGGCGCTGATCATTGACAGCTGGTTTGACAATTACGTCGGTGTCGTGATGCTGGTGCGGGTGTTTGACGGCACGCTGCGCCCAAAAGACAAAATCAGCTTCATGGCTACCGGGCGCTCGCATCTGTGTGAGCAGGTCGGTGTGTTTGCACCGCGCTCAACGCAGCGCGAGTCGATTTCCGCCGGGCAAGTGGGCTTCGTCATTGCTGGTATCAAGGAACTTGACTCGGCAAAAGTCGGCGATACCATCACTCACACGCAAAAGCCTGCCGCCAGCCCGCTGCCCGGGTTCAAGGAGGTCAAGCCACAAGTGTTTGCCGGCCTCTATCCGGTTGAGGCAAACCAGTATGAAGCGCTGCGCGAGGCGCTTGAGAAGTTGAAGCTCAACGACGCGTCCCTGCACTTTGAACCGGAGGTGTCGCAAGCGCTTGGTTTTGGCTTTCGCTGCGGATTTCTTGGCCTGTTGCACATGGATGTGATCCAGGAACGGCTGGAGCGCGAGTACGACATGGACCTCGTCACTACCGCACCGACGGTGGTGTATCAGGTTGTGCAACGTGATGGTACCGTGACCAATGTCGAAAATCCGGCCAAACTCCCGGATCTGTCTCGTGTTGAGGAGATCCGCGAGCCGATCATCACCGCGACGATCCTGATGCCGCAGGAATATGTTGGCCCGGTAATGACGCTTTGCAACGAGAAGCGTGGCACCCAGGTCAACATGCAGTACATGGGCCGGCAGGTGATGCTTACCTACGATTTGCCTATGGCCGAAGTAGTGATGGACTTCTTCGACAAGCTGAAAAGCGTATCGCGTGGCTATGCGTCGCTTGACTACGAGTTCAAGGAGTTCCGCGCGGCTGATGTCGTCAAGCTGGACATCCTGATCAACGGCGACAAGGTGGATGCGCTGTCGGTGATGGTGCACCGTGCACAATCGGCCTACCGTGGCCGACAGGTAGCCGCCAAGATGCGCGAATTGATTCCACGGCAGATGTACGACGTGGCAGTGCAGGCCGCCATTGGCGCTCAGATCATCGCGCGCGAGAACGTGAAGGCGATGCGCAAGGACGTGCTGGCCAAGTGCTACGGCGGCGATATCACCCGCAAGAAGAAACTTCTCGAAAAGCAGAAAGAAGGCAAGAAGCGTATGAAGGCCGTTGGTTCGGTAGAAATTCCGCAAGAGGCTTTTCTGGCCATTCTGCAGACGGGCGACAAGTGACTGGCGCTCGTGGCTGGCTGCTGGCGCCGATGGCTGACCTGTTGTCGCATCGCGTCGTCCGACTGCCAGTTGTTGCCAAAATGGCCTTAGCTCAGTACACGCCGCATATCGAACTGCGCGTCCCGGCCCCGTGCCTCAATCGTTTTTGATCGAACAGACATGAAGTACCTTCCGTCGATTGCTCTTGCCATACTGGTTGTTACCGCACTTCGTGGCGTGTTCAGTGGCGCTCCCGTCAACTTTCCGCTTTTGCTGCTGCTCGCTGTCGTGGTGTGCGGTATCGCCTGGGCCGCCGACAAGTTTTTCCTCGCGAAGCGCCGGGCTGCAGGCGAAGAACTGCACTGGGGCGTGGAGGTGCCAGCCTCGATCTTTACCGTGCTGCTGGTGGTCTTTTTGTTGCGCTCGTTCCTGGCCGAGCCTTTTCGCATTCCGTCCAGTTCGATGCGTCCCGGCCTGGTGACCGGTGACTTCATTCTGGTCAACAAATTCAGCTATGGCATTCGTTTGCCGGTTCTGGATAGCAAGGTGGTCGATACCGGCAGTCCGGCGCGCGGCGATGTTGCCGTGTTCAAGGCACCACACGAACCCGAAAAAGACTACATCAAGCGCATCATTGGTCTGCCGGGCGACACCATCGTCTACAAGGACAAGAAGTTGACCCTTAACGGGCAACCGGTGTCGCAGGTGGAAGACGGCACGTATAGCTACGTTGAGTTCGGGCAATTCCTGACGACGATCAAGTTCAAGGAGAAGCTGGGCGACCACGAATATCTGATCGCGCAATTCCCGCAGTTTCCGTCTTTCATTCCGAGTCAGAAATATCCCAGTTCGCCGGTGCCGACCTGCAGCGATGATGGCAGCACCGTCACCTGCACGGTGCCTCCCGGTCACTACCTCGCGATGGGTGATAACCGCGACAACAGTCTGGACGGGCGCTATTGGGGATTCGTCCCCGACAGCCACCTGCGTGGCAAGGCGTTCTTCATCTGGTTCAACTGGGACGATATTTCGTCGTTTGCTTTCAAGCGCGTGTTTCGCGGCATACAATAATTTGTGATTGAACTACCGGTAAGGGCGCCTGTGAATTTCAAGCACCAGCGCGGTCTGAGTCTGATTGGATTCATTTTCATCGCGGCAATCGTTGCGTTCGTAATGTTCACGGCGTTTCGTTGCGTGCCAGCTTGGACGGAGTACTTCGCGCTCAAGAAGGTCCTGCAACAGGTGGCTAATGAGTTTGGCGTGGACGCTCAGCCGCCGGCGATACGGGCTTCCTTTGATCGCCGTGCCGTGATCGATGATTTGCCAGTTCGCGGGAAGGAATTGGAGATTCGGAAGGACAACGGGCGTATCGGTCTGTCGATCGCTTACCAACGCCAGGTTCCAGTCGTTGGCAACATGAGCCTGCTGTTCGACTTCGATGCGTCCGCGACAGGTAACCGTTAGTTGAGTCTCGAAGCATCCCTTGGTTACACCTTTCGCGAACCGCGCTTATTGCGCGAGGCGCTGACCCATCGCAGCTTTGGGACGCCGCACAATGAGCGGCTTGAGTTCATTGGCGACGGTGTGCTGAACTGCACCATTGCGCTCGCCTTGTATGAAAAATTTCCGGAACTGCCCGAGGGGCAGCTGTCTCGCATGCGTGCGAACCTGGTTAGCCAGCCGGCACTGCACTCTCTGGCGCAGCGTCTCGACATCTCTCAGCATATTCGTATCGGTGAAGGCGAAGAGAAGAGTGGTGGTCGAGAACGGCCATCCATGCTTGCCGACGCGCTGGAGGCCATTTTTGGCGCCATCCTGCTCGACTCCGGGTTTGATGCCGCTCAGGACGCGATCAACCGCCTGTACGTGACGCGAATCGCACAGGTTAACCCGCGCGAGGGCGGCAAGGATGCCAAGACCCGGTTGCAGGAGTTCATGCAGTCGAAACACCTGGCCCTGCCCACATATACCGTTGAACGTGTGGACGGCGAAGCGCACGCGCAGGTGTTCACCGTTCGCTGCAGCGTACCGCAGGTCGATCAGGAAGCCGTCGGTCGTGGTTCGTCGCGGCGTGCGGCGGAACAGCAAGCCGCCAACGCCGTGCTGAACAAACTTGGGGTCTGATATGACGGAACCCGCCACGCTCCACTGCGGGCAGATCGCGGTGGTCGGCAAGCCGAACGTAGGCAAGTCCACCCTTCTGAATC
>Ga0116193_1001517_pt1 | contig 19038 bp, 15 predicted proteins | sample AD_UKC115_MetaG_FD_89892 | JGI IMG/M metagenome (GOLD analysis project Ga0116193, IMG submission 89892) | Active sludge microbial communities of municipal wastewater-treating anaerobic digesters from Hong Kong - AD_UKC115_MetaG | ecosystem: Engineered > Bioreactor > Anaerobic > Digestate... | reverse complement strand
ATGGCTCTTTTATGACCACGACGCTTTTTAATTCTTAAATAAATGAGGGGCTTAGATTATTGAGTACTTAAAAAAAATAATACTACTGTAGGGACTACAGGAAGTTACGCCTATGGAGATGGAGAATACGAAGTCTATGAAGTAGGAATCTCAACACTTTAGTGATGAGAAGTTCAAGAGAATTTCATACATAGTGAAAAATTATTCCTTAGGGTCTGGATTTGAAGTCCGGGTATTATGTTTTTTAAGTGTTATTGAATACCTTTTGATTCCAATAACTTCAGGCTTTCAGCAACATTATGCATTTTACATATTTTTATCTATTTTTGAGTATTTTTCAGCAAACGACTGTATAATCGACTGTAAATTATTATGTTCAAACATCGGATATTCCTTAATCTATGAAATTCAATAGCTGTCCGAAATATATTTCTACAAATATGATTTTAACTGTCTATTTTCTTTCCAGCAATTCTATCAGCCTATCCATTTTGTCTACCAGCCGATCAATTTTGCCTATCAGCTGCGCGCGATAGTTACTTTCTTGTTTGCGGTAAACCATCAACATTGCCATGATGATGATTAGCAGTACTATATTTAGCAGCGGGGACATAAAATAAAAATCCATCAAATCACCTCCCTGGCTTGCTTCGCAATTCATTTATACAGTTATTACAAACCTTTTTCCCTTGATAATTGATCAGATCTTCTGCATTATTGCAGAATATGCAGGCGGGTTCATATTTCCTAAGAACAATTTTTTCATCGTCTGTGAGAATCTCAACTGGATCATCATGTTTAATATCTTTGGCTTGTCTTACCTCCATCGGTATGACAATGCGGCCAAGCTGATCTAGTTTTCTTACAACTCCTATTGATTTCACCATTTCGACACCTCCTTTATGGATTACACTTCTTACATGCCACATAACCGGCTGAGATGGCTGCTTCTCTGGAGTTAAATATAACCTGGTTGGATGGAATAGGCAGTGAGCTACAAGTTGATCGGTGGAACTTCTTTGAATTCTTGTTCCCAATATATTTAGTTGATTTCACCACCGGGATAACTGAAGCTGATATTGATGTACTGGGTTCAGTGTTGATGCTGTATGTGCCGCCATCAGTAGTAACGGTAACGGTAATGGTACCCTGTTCGTCTGTGCGATAGATCTTGGCTCCTGCTGACTGTAACCTGGTTAATACCTCATTAGATGGGTGGCCATAATCATTATCCGCTCCTACAGAGATGATTGCTGCTTTAGGGTTAACCCTGGCAAGGAAACTGTCACTGGTGGAAGATGTACTGCCATGGTGGCCGACCTTCAGAACTTCTGCTGACAAATCTTCATATAGATTTGACTCCACCGGACTTTCAGCGTCTCCCATAAACAAAAATTCAATATCGCCAGTATCCAGTCTGCAGACTACCGAATAGTTATTGATATCTTCCCAGTATTCATGGCCTGTCAGTATTTTAAGGGTAGCAGTGCCATAGGTAAAAGATTGATAGGCAGACTGGGCATAGTTGGCGCCTTCGGCCTGCACTTTTGTGAAAAATCAAATAGAGTATCACAAATGATGGACAAGGTTTGGTTCTCATCGCACGCTATTGCAGCTTTATATAAAGACAAGACCTCTGAAAATCCATCCTTAAATTCTTGGTCATAGTGGTATCTAATCATAAACTCAAACACAGAAAGTAATTCACTACTTGTCCAATATAGGGAAGCTTTCTCTGGATGGTCAAAGAATGGGGAAAGCGTATCAACAACAGCTTTTTTTATGTCTTCAGTCGAATATCCTTGCTGTGTTAAATCTTGCAGCATATCAATTATTCTACTCATTATATTATCACGTTCCTTTTAGGCGAAGATAGCATAAGCTATGGCTAACATGGCCAACAATCTGACATTCTTTTTGTTGTCTACCACTAGGTTTTAAGAACAATATTTATACTAAACCCGGTTACTGTCAAATTCATTAGTTTCATAAGATTCAAGCCTTTATGGTTTACACCGCTTGCACGGCATATATCCAGCTAACATTCCCCCGAAACTCAAACATATTTACTACTTCAACATATAATGGCATAAGCCCTTCCAATATATTCAAAATTAGAGGATTTTGTCTAAATGAACAGAATCAAATATTATGCCTTTTTGAAAAGCATCGGCCAATGACATATATGTGCATATAGTCAGTGCCTTCGGCTTTTCCTGCTTTCGGTTTAGAGGATTGCAGTCAAATTGTTTTTCTTCTTTAATTGGAGGATAATGCAAGAATGAGCACACCATACCATGCATGCTATTACTCTCATGAATTGATGCGCAGAACATCTGGTGAAGATGTAGATAAACTATCTTTGTCACTTTTTGATGCAAGTGTCGATTTAACTCCACATCAGGTGGAAGCCGCTTTATTTGTTTTTAAATCTCCCTTGTCCAAAGGTGTAATTCTTGCTGACGAAGTTGGCCTGGGCAAAACAATTGAAGCAGGTCTGGTAATTTGCCAGCTTTGGGCTGAAAGGAAACGCCACTTACTGGTTATTTGCCCTGCTTCTTTACGAAAACAATGGAGCATAGAGCTGGAAGAGAAATTTAATTTGCCTACATTGATTTTAGACAGCAGAACCTATAATAGAGGTATCCAGGATGGCAACAACAATCCTTTTGATGCAAATACAATAATAATAACATCCATCAATTTTGCCAGCAGAATGAAAAATGATATACGTAGTATCGCTTGGGATGCAGTAATCATAGATGAAGCGCATAAACTACGTAATGCATACCGTCCCAGTAATCGTATGGGGCAATCAATAAAATGGGCTTTAGAAGATCGTAAAAAAGTGCTGCTTACTGCAACCCCATTACAGAATTCATTGTTGGAACTATATGGCCTTTCAACCATCATAGATGAATATATATTCGGAGATATAAAATCTTTCCGCAGTCAGTATATCAACGATGGCAATATTGAAGAACTGCGTGAACGTTTGAGTTATTTTTGTCAGCGAACTTTGCGAAGGCAGGTCCTTCAATATGTCAGGTTTACGGAAAGAAGAGCTATAACCACTCCTTTCAGACCCAGTAAAGAAGAACAGGATTTATATGAATCCATTGCAAAGTTTCTGCAGCGGGAAGACAATTATGCCATTCCTTCCAGACAAAGAACACTAACAACACTTATTTTATGGAAATTACTGGCTTCTTCTTCTCATGCCATTGCTGGCACATTAATGACTATAAGAGAAAGGCTTATAAAGCTAAAGAAGGGTTTGGATGTAACAGAATATATTGCCGAAGAAATTATCGATCTGGAAGAAATGGAGACAGATCTGCTTGAAGATGAAGCAGAATATGATACTGAAATTGATGAAAGTACCGATGATAACCAGGATGATAATAAACCAAAGATTTTTGATATAGAAAAGCTTAATAAAGAAATCGCCGAATTGGATGAGTTTATCTCACTGGCAAAAAACATTGATATCGACAGCAAGAGCAAAGCTTTATTGACAGCATTGGAAGTGGGAATGGCTGAGATGGAAAAAATGGGTGCCAATCGTAAGGCATTGATTTTTACTGAATCCAGGCGAACCCAGGAGTATTTATATCAGTATTTGGAAGCTACTGATTACAAAGGTAAAATTATACTTTTCAATGGAACAAATGCCGATCCCATGTCAAAGAAAATATTCGACCAATGGATAATAAACAATCAAGGAACAGACAGAGTCAGCGGTTCCAAAACGGCTGATAAGCGGTTGGCCCTCCTTGAGTATTTCAGAGATCAAGCAGAGATCATGATTGCGACTGAGTCCGCAGCCGAAGGAATGAATATTCAATTCTGCTCGCTGGTGATAAATTATGATCTACCTTGGAATCCTCAGCGTATCGAGCAAAGGATTGGCCGCTGCCACCGCTATGGGCAGGAGCATGATGTAGTAGTTATAAACTTTTTAAACGATACAAACAGAGCCGATCAAAGAGTTTACCAATTGCTGCAGGAAAAGTTTAATCTGTTTAACGGAGTTTTCGGAGCTTCAGATGAAGTATTGGGTACCATTGAATCAGGAGTAGATTTTGAAAGAAAAATATTGAATATCTATCAGCAATGTCGAACTCCGGAAGAAATAGAAACTGCTTTTACAGTGCTGCAAAATGAAATGGAAGAAGTAATCAATTCACGCATGGCGGAAACCAGATCTGCATTGCTGGAAAACTTCGATGAAGATGTTCATCAACGCTTAAAAATGCAGTTAGACAGAACACAGTATTATCTGGATAGAGTAGGATATCAATTTTGGCAGCTTACCCGCTTCATACTGAATGGACAAGCCGAGTTTAATGATGAAGAACTGTCTTTCAAATTATTAAAAGCACCCTCTAAAGGAATCAATATTGGAAACTATATGATGATTACGAAAGGCAGAGCGCACAATAGTAAAGCCAATTTGTATCGATTATCACATCCACTGGGTAAATATGTACTTGAGCGGGGGCTTATGCAAGCCACATCGCCTGCAGAATTATCCTTTGATATATCAAATCACCCCACTAAAATTTCAATCATCGAAGAAATGAAAGGAAAAAGCGGTTATCTGGTGCTATCTAAACTTAGCATTGAATCACTTGAACATGAGGATTATCTGCTCTTTAATGCTTATACAGATGAAGGACAGGTTTTGGATCAGGAATTCTGTGAACGCTTATTCCAGACAAGAGGAATTACATACCATGATTTTGTTATCCCGGAGGAACATAAAAACCGATTGGATATAAACGCCAGAACTCATGCACAGGGCAGGCTAAATAGATCTATGGAATTAAACAACAGGCATTTCCAACAAGAAAGAGACCGCCTTGAAAAATGGGCAGATGATATGGTTTTGGGTGCTGAAAAGGAACTGAAAGATACCAGGGCGAAGATTAAGTCAATGAACCGTCAGGCTAGAAATGCTATAAGTATTGAAGAACAGTTGGAATGTGAGAAAAAAATACAGGAACTCAATCGTATATTACGCCGCCAGAGACAGCAAATATTCGATTTAGAAGACGAAATTGTGGAGAAACGAGATCATTTAATAAAAGAAATTGAACAAAAGTTGGCCAGTCAGACCAAACATGAAGTGCTGTTTTATTTGCGCTTCCATATCGTATAAATCCAATTGTAAGGGGAGGACGAACATGAAAGATAATTATTCAAAATTAAAAGCGCTTTTGCAGGAAATGTTTCAAATGGATCAGGCTGATCTGGATTTTGGCATTTACCGAATCATGAATCAGAAAAGGGCAGAAGTAGAGGAATTTCTGGATAAGGACCTATTGCCCCAGGTCAAAGAAGCCTTTGCAGAATATACCTCCGTTGATAGACTCCGTATTGAAGAACAACTTAAGAATTTAAGAAAAACTTTAGAAGACGCAGGAGTAGAGCCTGAAACATCACCAAAGTATAAAGAACTGCAGCAGGAACTATCTGATTCAGTTGATATAGAGGCTTTGGAACAGGAAGTCTATTCAAATTTAGTATCTTTCTTCAGCCGCTATTATGATAATGGCGATTTTATGTCCAGACCGCGTTACAAAGATGGAACATATGCCATCCCCTATAAAGGGGAAGAAGTCAAACTTCACTGGGCAAATGCTGACCAGTATTATATAAAGACCACGGAATATTTTCGTGATTATACTTTTGTCCTTCCTTCGGGACAAAAAGTGCATTTTAAAATCATTGATGCCAGTACCGAACAGAACAACAATAAAGAAGAAAGCGGCAAAGAAAGAAGATTTATATTGTGTGAAGATAAACCTGTTTGTGAAGAAAATGGTGAACTGATCTTCCATTTTCACTATAAGATAAATCCCGGTAAACAGGCAAAGCTGAATGAAGCAGCGGTTGATTTTATAAAAGAAAATGCAGATAAAGATCCTATAAAAAAATATATTGAGATCTTCGCTCCTGCTCCGACAGAATCCAATCCAGCGCGAACTTTGATTGAAAAACACATCAATGACTATACAGCCAGAAACACTTTTGACTACTTCATTCATAAGGATCTGGGAGGCTTTTTAAGAAGGGAACTGGATTTCTATATAAAGAATGAAATTCTATTTATAGATGACATTGAAAACAGGCCCCCCTTGTATTTCCAGCAATCCATGTCTAAAGTAAAAGTCATCAAAAAGATTGCCCTGAAAATCATTGCTTTCCTGGAACAGTTGGAAAATTTCCAGAAGAGGCTATGGCTGAAGAAAAAGTTTGTGGTGGAAACCAATTATTGTATTACCTTGGACAGAATACCAGAGGAACTCTATAGAGAGATAATTGCCAATAAAGAACAGATTGAGGAATGGAAACGACTCTTTGTCATCGAGGAAATGGAAGGTTATAAGGAGCCACTGACAAATAAGTTTTTAAAGGATAATCCTTTCCTTGTTTTAGATACAGCCTTCTTTGCTCAGGAATTCAAGGATAAACTGCTGGCCAGTATAGAGGATATTGAAGAAAAAATGGATGGTTTACTGATACACAGCGAAAATTTCCAAGCGTTAAACTTGCTTCAGGAGAGATATAGAGAACAAATTAAATGTATTTATATTGATCCACCATATAATACCGTGCATTCTGAAATATTATATAAAAATCAATTTAAACACTCGTCATGGTTATCACTAATTGCAAATACAACCAGAATGCTTCCTGCTTTTTGGAAGGATAATTTTTCCTTTGGTTTAGCAATTGATGATTTTGAGTTAATAAATCTGGTTTCCCTATTAGATAGCTTATTTCCAAAATTAGATAGAAATATTGTTGTTGTCAATCACCATCCTCAAGGAGCAGGCGGGAGGCTTTCCAGAACCCATGAATATTATATTTTACTAAGCAATCCAGATGCTCCATCATATTTAGGTGCACCCTTGGATGATTATCAAGAAGACCGAAACTTTATGAGGAGTGGAACAGCTGAAAACAATTTTAGATACGGAAGATGGAAGAGTTTTTATGCTTTATTATTAGATCCAAAAACAAATAGAATTGTAGATGCTGAGGAACCTGTTCCTTTAGGGGAAAAATATCCAACAGAAAACACAAACGAAGGTCATATAAGATTATACCCTATTAATAGTAATGGTGAAGAACGGGTTTGGCGTTCAAGTTATTCAACAGGTAAATTTCGAGCTAATAATGGAGAATTGACTGTTTCAGATAGAGGTACTGTATATCAAACAATAGAGCATGAAAAAAAGCGTGAAGTTTTATTTAGTAATTGGACTGATAGTAAATATAACTCTGGTGTAAGTGGGGCAGGTCTAATAAAAGAAATGGGTTTTGGTGGTCTTTTTGATTATCCGAAATCTATTTACACACTTGAGACAGGATTATGGGCACAAACATACGCTGAAAGTGATACCATTATCCTCGACTACTTTGCAGGTTCAGGCACAACTGCTCATGCTGTAATAAACCTTAACCGTAAAGATCAAGGTAAACGAAAATATATTATGGTAGAAATGGGAGAATACTTCGATACCGTATTAAAGCCCAGAATTCAAAAAGTTATTTACTCCACAGATTGGAAAGATGGGAAGCCTCTCTCCCGTGAAGGCTCAAGTCATATGTTTAAATATATCAGGCTGGAATCTTATGAAGACACTTTAAATAATTTAGAGTTAAAGCGCACTGAAATTCAGCAGCAGACTTTGGGAGAGAATGCCGAGATAAGAGAGCCGTATATACTCTCATATATGCTGGACATAGAGAGCCAGGGCAGCAATTCATTATTCAACCTTGATCAGTTCGAAGATCCTTTTAATTATAAACTTAAGATCAATAGAAACGGCGAAAACAAGACAGTTTCAGTAGATTTGGTAGAAACCTTTAATTACTTGCTGGGGTTGAAGGTGCAGCAAACAGAATTTATCAGGGAATTTAAAGTAGTGCGCGGGGAACTCCTGAACGGGGAAAGGGTATTGATTATCTGGCGTAATCTCCAAGAGAAAAGCAATGAGGACTTGGATAAATTCTTCGATAAGCAAGGTTATAACACCCTGGATTTTGAATTTGACCGCGTTTATGTTAATGGCGATAACAATCTGCAGAACATCAAGAAAGATGAAGAACGATGGAAAGTCTTTCTGATAGAGCAGGAGTTCATGCGCTTGATGTTTGATGTTCAGGATATTTAGGAGGTGGGCAGATGCCGAGAGCAAACCGGAGAACCAATACTAATACTGCCGCCTTAAGGTTTGATGAAAGATTAGTTCTGAACCAGTATTTATTGGCACTATTTGAAGTAAAGAGTTTTGATGACCTGGCAAAAGATTTCAAAGATGAAAAATTAGAAGGCTGGGATGAGAACAATATTTCTTATTTTTATCATCAGTTAACTAATAGCAGGCTGTTTGGTTTTACTTATCTCAGCAATGAAGCTTTGCTGCAGTACGACCAGAATATTTTCCGCCATACTCAGGCCATACAGGGAAAAAGGCCAGAAAAGATCAAGTGGAAATATTTTCAGTACCTGACCTTGTTATTTGCAGAGATCTATTTAGATAGACTTTTCCGAGATCGAAACGGATTGCTGGCAGATCTTAATCAGCATGTCGATATGTTTAACCAGGAAAAAAACGATGGGGACAAGATTGCCCAGTATGATGGTGATGACTTGAATAAACTGGCTTTCTGGAATGCAACCGGTTCAGGTAAAACACTGATAATGCACGTGAATATCCTTCAGTATCAGCATTATCTTAATTTACACGGCAGAAATAAGGAGCTTAACAGAATCATATTACTGACACCAAACGAAGGGCTCTCCCGGCAGCATTTGGAAGAATGCAGTTTATCTGGACTGCCTGCACGTTTGTTTGATAAAGAAGCCAGCTTATATGGCTCATCTGTTTCCCAGGCAGGACTCTGGGATTCTGGCAGTTATGTCTATCAAGCACTGCTCATCGGGGATCAGAGGAAACACATTATTGAAATCATTGATATACATAAGCTTAAAGATGACTCTGGTGTTAAAACGATAGCAATTGATTCTTTTGAAGGGAATAACCTGGTTCTGGTTGATGAAGGGCACCGCGGTTCCAGTGGCATAGATTGGAAAAGCCGTCGTGATAAACTATGTGAAAACGGTTTCTCCTTTGAGTATTCGGCCACCTTTGGACAGGCGATGAAGGCAGCAAATAAACCCAAGCTTACCCAGGAATATGCAAAGTGCATAATTTTCGATTATTCATATAAAAGGTTTTTTAAAGATGGCTATGGCAAAATGTATAACATTTTAAACCTGGCAGAAGAAAGGCATGAAGAACAGCGCAATCTATATATTACAGCCTGTTTACTGACTTTTTTCCAGCAGCTTTGCATCTATATGGAAAACCGAGCTGAAATGGTGCCATTTTATTTAGAAAAACCATTATGGATATTTGTTGGCAGCAAAGTAACTGCAGTTCGGACCGATAGAGGCAGAAAAGTATCCGACGTAGTAGATATACTGTTGTTTCTGAATGATTTTTTAGAGAATCAGGACAAAACGATAAACAAACTAAATCTGTTACTGAACGGCAAATCAGGATTACGCGACAGTGCAGGAGCAGAGATATTTGCCGATAGTTTTACTTATTTGATCAAACATTATGCTGATGGGGAGCAGCTACTGCGGGATATTTTAAAACTATTGTTTAATAATGCCAGTCCCGGGGCAAGACTGCATGTTGATGATCTAAAAGGGGCCGATGGAGAATTAGGTCTTAGAGTCGGTGATGGTGATTATTTTGGCGTGATCAACGTTGGCGATGATAGAGCACTGTTAAAACTTTGTGAAGAAAATAATCTCAATATTTCAGAAAGGGAATTTGCCAGTTCTCTATTTTCCAATATAAACAGCCGGGATTCAAAGATAAATATGTTGATTGGCTCAAAAAAATTCAGCGAAGGTTGGAATAGCTGGAGAGTCAGTACAATGGGGCTGATGAATGTAGGGCGAAATGAAGGCTCAGAGATTATACAGCTCTTTGGTCGAGGAGTCAGACTGAAAGGGTATAATATGAGTTTGAAGCGAAGCAATGCTATGCATATTACTGAAATGAAGACGCCTGAGCATTTACCTGATCTGGAAACCTTAAATGTCTTTGGTGTAAGAGCTGATTATATAAAACAGTTCAAAGAATATCTGGAAGAAGAAGGCCTGCCATCCGATAATAAACCTTTAAAGTTTGAGCTAAAGGTTATTCCCACAATGCCTGATACCAAACTGAAAGTGTTGAAAGTCAAGGATGGAGTGAATTTTAAAAAAGATTCAAAAAGACCAACATTATCGCTGCCAGCTGAATATGAATACCGGAATCCTGTTGTTGTAAACTGGTATCCTAAAATACAGGTTATAGAAAGCCAGCGTAAGAACTCAGCCTCGACCAGCACACTTGAAGTAAATTCTTTTAACCGCAGTCATATTGCTTTTATGAATATGGACCAGATTTATTTTGAGCTGCAAAATTATAAGAATGAACGAACCTGGTATAATCTTAATCTTGATCGGAAAATACTGACCCAGCTGCTACTTGATCCTGATTGGTATATACTCTACATCCCAGCACATGAAATGATATTTGATAATTTCAGTAAGGTAATGATGTGGCAGGAGATTGCGGTAACACTTCTTAAAAAGTATTGTGAACGCTTCTATAATGGTAAAAAAGCTGCATTTGAAGACGATAAGATTGAATACGTTTATGTACAAGATTATGAGAAAAAGAAAGTAAAGGAAGGCAAAAGCGGCAATATACCGTCAGAGTATACATTTTCAGTGGACCCCGGTGCTACCAGCTTTATTGCTCACCTGGAAAAGCTTATAAAAGCAGTAAACGAGGGAAATTTCAAAGGGTATCCGGAATTTAATGGATGTGATCCGATTGTCATTGACAATCATCTATATAAACCCTTGATATTCCTTAATAATAGTCAGGTGAAAATCAGCCCTGTCCCGCTTAATGAAGGAGAGAGACGCTTCATTAAGGATTTCAAACAAAACTATGATGAAAATCTGGATAAATTTATAGGAAAAGAGGTCTACCTGTTGAGAAATCAATCCAAGGGGAGAGGTATAAGTTTCTTTGAAGCAGGTAATTTCTATCCAGATTTCATTCTTTGGTTAATTGAAGGTAATAAACAATTCATTTCCTTTATAGACCCAAAAGGATTGCGCTATGTTGATGGCTGGGAAGACCCCAAAATAAGATTTTATCAAACCATCAAAGAAAGACAAAAATCTCTTGAATCAAAGTCAGAAGAAGTTATCCTTAATTCATTTATCATTAGTGTAACACCATATAACGATTTGAATTGGCGAGGAGATCATAGTAAGAATGAATTTGAAGAGCATCATGTGCTCTTTCAAGAAGATGGGATTCAATATATTGAAAAGATGTTTGATATTATAGGATAAATCGGGTATTGCAAAAATAATCCAGTAGTTAATAATAATTTAATCGGTGGGATATAGGTTAGTAGTAGGGAAGTTGGGGAAACTCCTTACGCCCCCCCTCTTGACAATAACCGATAAAATGGCAGGCTTCGGACCTGCTTTTTGCTTTCTAAAATGAGTGGTTGACATGCTGGGCGGGTGGGTATAATCTAATTATATAATACGCGTATGGGTGAAATATAAGGAGGCTGATTTATGTTATTGCAGAAGCGCGACCAAGCCTGTATATGGGCTAAGCATTGCGACCAAAGTTTGCGCGCGGCGATCACTGATTTAGATCCCGGGCAGCGGATTAATCTATTGGTAAATAACTCACGAACCATCTGGGCAAGGATGAATGATGGTAAGGATGGACGCCCCACTTATGGAATCAAGATCGTAGACGGAAAATCTGCCTGGCAGATGATATCGTTAGGCGAAACCTGCGATATACGTTTGCTTCAGAAGACAAATTCTGTACCGGAGCCAAGAATCTTGATCAACCGAAAAAGGTCTGCTGCAAAAAAAAAGGTGCTGCCAACGTTAACGTCAGGTTCCGGTAGTGCCCTTTTTCATTCATATGTTTTTGCCGATTACTCCGGTGCTGCTGACTTGAAGGGGCAGAAAAAGTCTATTAAGCTGGCTTACGCAGAAGCAAATGCAGAATGTCAATTAGCTACAGAGACATTGACCAGAGATAGTCTGGTAACAAAGATGCTTGGTTATTTACGAAATGCTACAGCGGAAGGCAAACGCATATGTTTTGGGTTCGACCACCAATTTGGTGTTCCATTTGGGCTCCTTGAAGAGATCGGACTTTCAAACCTAAGCTGGCGAGAAATACTGGATACCATGGTTGAAGGTCGGGGAGTTCCAGCTCTGCAGCACCCATCTATATACGCTACACAATTTAACGACTGGTGCATAGGTAGCGGCAAGCTCCCTTATTTCTACTCAGCAACAAAGGCATCAATATACGGCATTCCTGACAGTGACCCGCGAAAGGGAGAAGTGGAGACTGTTACTCGCCTGACCGAGCGTTGTGACAGTATATTTGGCAGTGGTAAACCTAAGCCGTTTAACCGGGTGGGTGATAATGGCTCTGTTGGTGGCCAGACAATCATGGGACTCATAAAGCTTCGTGAATTGCTTAATGTATGTAAAACAGAGGGTATACCAGTAAAATGCTGGCCATTTGATGGTCTAGATATCCGCAGTTCATCTTATGAAGGATCCCATGTTTTAATTGAGCCGTATCCTGCAGCTATTCGCTCAACTGGAGTTCCATATACTGATGCAAACGATGCTATCGCTTGTGTTCAATTGATCCAGCGTTTTGACCGGGCAGGCAAATTCGCTGATTTGCTGGATTTAAGTTGTTTATCTGATACCTACAAAGATATCGTGTTACTCGAAGGGTGGATTGTTGGTCATTCACCATTATCTCTATATGGTCTAAAGAAGTAGGAAGAGAAATTAGCATAAAGCAGCAGGCTTAAAAGGCCTGCTGTTTTTGCTTAACTAAATTTGTACCACTTACGCTATTCGCGCCTTCTTCTTCTTAATCTGCAGATACGGATTTTTTAATTCTTCTAATTTACCCAACATAAATTCATATATATCAATTTCATATACTTGTCTGACACAACGGCTTTTTTGGCCCTTTTTTGATCGAGGCATTATCATCGCAGACTCCCAGGCATCGATTGCATTGTCAGCTTGAAAGTAACGGGTAATTTCTACTTCTCTTCTACATCCAAGATGACCGCAGGCGACTACTACTTTAAAAAACATTTGTATCTCCTCCATTTGAACTGGACAAATGTCCTGCAGCAATCATTTCTGCTAATGCACAATATCCTATCCCATAAGATTTGGCGCATTTTTTTATTATTTCTACAAAGGTACGATAATCATATATATGCTTGGAAGCTAAATTTCTAATATCCTGTTCAATAATCTGTCTGGTTTGATTATCACAATGTACCTTCTTTATCATTGGATATACCATAAGCTTAAAAAGTGTACTCATTCTTACACTGAAACCTTTAACTAAAAAGTAAGTGTCGGCATGTTTCGCAATCAAATCAAGCAAGTCTTTATAAAATGCAGGAGATTCTACCATAAATCTCATCAATTCGGTTTTGGCTCTCAATAATTCTGGTTTATCCACTACAAAATCCCCCCTTAAATTTTTAACACCAGGGTCATTATTGTTGAATTAACCAGCGCTGATCTTAAGAATATTAAAACCATTTTTTTCTGTTATGTCTAAGCCAATAATTATCCTTATTCAACGATTAAACAGCACTTCCCTGGTGGGGCATAAAAAACGATTTTAAATTCAAATTGCATAAAATTACTATAAATTATAAAATTAAATTTGACATTTCTGATTAGATGCGAGTAACTTATGGTTATAAACCCATGCTTTAGGGGATAACAAGGAGAACAATAATGCCCTATGATCCCAGATCAACAGAAATGAAGAATTATTTTAAGAGTATTTCATTGAGTTCTCTCTTCATATCAAATCGAACCGTAAAGGCCTTAAGAGCATCCAATATAACCACATTGGATGAATTACTTAACCTTGATAGAAGCGTTATAAGTTCAATCAGGGGTATCGGGGCAAAAGCCTTGGGCGAAATAATTGACATTAGAAGATTGGCTTTTATTGAACCTCGCGCTTCATATGACCTGGATCAATTGTTAATCTACATTAGAGAAAGGATGCCGGGATTAAACGGCCGAACTGACCATGAGATCTTGCATTTGAACATTTCTGATATTTTACTGATATATAACAGTGATCTACATTACTCCTATGGCTTGCTAGCAATCGCCCAGAAAATTACTCAGCATTTACCATATTTCGGAACCCCATATCCGTTTTTAAACCTCCTTGCTAGTATAGATCATATTACGAAAGACAGGAGCGTTTCGGGATTGATTGATTATCTCTTTCAGGATTTTTCAGAAGTTGAGAGAAAAGTTTTATTGAGCAATTATGATGGTAAGCGTCGCACATTCGCGAAATTAGGCAGAAGTTTGAAATTGAGTCGTGAGAGAGTTAGACAGATCCATCAAATAGCAACAGAAAAATTTGATAGTCCCTATCAGAAGCAAAAACAGGCTGGCTTTATATTTTTCATTAAGGCTGCTTTATATGAACATTATAAAAACAACGTAATTAACGAGTTACATCAGCATTATTTTCGTGGTAATAGTAAAAAACGTCTGCGCGAGGTTACAATACTCGTAACAGATCATTCCAGCGAATATGGACCTTTTATTTCTTTAAAAAAGCCTATGAAAAGCCTTCCGACTGTAAGACCGAATAATCGTACTAGAATAACATATTTTTAAAGTATTTCAATTGATCCAGAGTTTTGACCAGGCAGGGAAACTTGCTGCTTTGCTGGATTCAAGTTGTTTATCCGATGACCCAAAGATATTGTTGCTCGAAGGGTGGATTGTAGGTCATTTACCATTATCTATATATGGTCCAAGGAAGAAAAATGTTGTTCGAAAATTATCCCCGATTATTAAAAACAAATATACATATATTTATATAAATATTTATTGACCCTTTGTTTATCTTTATGTTAGCCTCAGATTGGAGGTGATCCATAATGGAAGTGAAATTAGAAAGTCTGGTTCCTTACGAACAGATCAAGAATGACGCTGGAGCTGTATTTGATCTTGTTGAAAAGAATGGCCGCGTGGTTTTAATCAAGGACAATCTCCCCGCATACATTATCATGAAGTTTGATCCCTTATTGGAACCAATCGAAAAAGAGGTCGCCCAAAAATTTCCCAAATACAAACTCCATGAGGCTATGAAGATCGTTCTTCTAGAAGCGGAAAATAATACAATGCATGCAGCGGCGCTTGCTGATGAGATATTTAAAAGAAATTTATATCTACAGAAAAACGGATTAAAAGCCAAATATAATCAAATACGTGCCCGGTGCGGACATTATCCAGCTATGTTTGAAACTTTGCCCGGAAATATGATCAAATTGAAGGCAGTAGCAGGAGAACATCCTGAATTATGAGGCTAACAAAAAGCCCTATGTGATGGAAAAACCATATATATAATCGGTGGGACATAGGATGGTAGGATGGAAGTTGAGAAAACTCCTAACGAACCCACCCCCTCTTGACAATAACCGATAAAAAGAAGTTTTCGGGGAAGGGTTTGTTGACAGATGCCTCTATATCTACTATGGTATTATTGTAGCTGTATCCCTTGCGGAAACGGCTATTTTTTTATGCCTGTGTCGCAGTTAGATCAGCTACCTAGCTGCAAATATAGTATCGCCTTCGCTATGTGGACATGGGCGGGATGATGAGAAGGCTATTTAAGCAGGTCTACGCGGACCTGCATTTTTTTGTGCCCATTTACAGAGAAGGCATGAACGGTGAGAGGCGTTCACATTTGAAAGGAGGTGAAATTATGACAAAGAACATGACAGAACTGAGCAAACAGTATGCAGATCTAACAGCCCTGGCAGACAAACTGCAAAACAAAGATCAGCTCAGCGCCGCAGCCATGCAGACGCTATCCGGGATCTTAGCAAAAATAGCAATCCTGGAACTTATGCTGTTTGGCGAGGCAAATATCTACTGCAGCAGCAGAAGAAATGAACAAGCTGATGATGCCCCATTTTAATTTTGAAAGGAAGTGTTGCAGATGCATGCAAACGTACTTGTATCAACAAAGGACATGAAGTATCAGGAATGGTTGAAGTATCGCAGACTAGGGATCGGAGGTAGTGATGTGGCTGCCGTCTGTGGCCTGAGTAAATGGAAGTCCCCAGTGGAAGTATGGTTAGATAAGACAGGCCAGATTGAGCCTGCACCAGCAGGTGAGGCAGCCTATTGGGGAACCCTCATGGAGCCCATTATCCGACAGGAGTTTGCTGATCGTACAGGATTCAAAATAAGACAGGTCCATGCCATACTTCAGCACAAAAGGTTTAAATTTATGTTGGCAAATCTTGATGGCATAGTCACTGATCCAAGTTTAGGCGGCGATGGCATATTTGAGGCCAAAACGGCCAGTGCTTATCGAGCAGCAGAATGGGAACAGGGCGTGCCCGAAGAATACCAGTTGCAGGTTCAGCATTATATGGCAGTAACGGGGCTTTCTTTTGCCTGGGTCGCGGTTCTGATTGGAGGCAATCAGTTTGTGTGGAGATTGATTGAAAGAGATGAAGGGATTATCGACCTTCTCATTCAAATGGAGAGCCGCTTCTGGAAACTGGTCGAAACAGGTGTGGCTCCTGAGATAGATGGATCTCCTGCCTCCACCGAACTGCTTAACAGGCTCTATCCTGAGAGCAAACCCAAATCGATCATCGACCTGCCAGTGGATTCTTATAAATGGGTCCAGCAGTTTGAACAATTTCAGAGAGAAGAGAAAGATGCTGCTTTAAAAAAGGAGGAGGCAGCTAATCATCTCAAGGAATTGTTGGGTGACAGTGAAGTCGGGTTGATACAGGGAAGAACGGTCACCTGGAAGACTATGAACAGTGAGCGTTTGGACAGTAAGGCATTGAAAGCGGCTCATCCTGAAATCGCTGTTGAGTTCATCAAAACCTCGTCGTATCGTCGTTTTACAGTGAAATAAAGGAGGAATGAATCATGAGTATGAATTTAGAATCAAAACTGCAAAACCAATGGGAAAAACTTAACGGAAACAAAACCATAGATCCAGAAGTCGTAGAAAGTCTGCCTGATAACACTGTTGATGTTGTCCCCGACTTTGCTATTACTCTTGCTGAAGCTAAAGAACGTATTTTCCTGCTGCAAAAGTTCGTTGCTGAAATGATGGTCCCCGGTGTTGACTTCGGGTATATTCCTGATGTCAATAAGCCCAGCCTGTTCAAACCAGGAGCAGAGAAACTATGTGATATCTTTGGTTTTTCGAAACAAATTGCAGTTATCGACCGTGTGGTTGACTGGGAAAAAGGCATGTTCGCCTACGAAGTCAAAGCTACCCTGATCAATAAAAGGACAGGCTATATAGAGGCTGAAGGCATCGGCTCCTGCAACTCATTGGAGAAGAAATATAAACAACAGGACGGATATACAATATCCAACACCGTTCTTAAAATGGCTAAGAAAAGGGCACTCGTTGATGCAGTGCTCTCCGCAACCAGATCTTCAGCCATTTTCACTCAGGATATCGAGGATATGGAAATAAGACCTGAAAAGCCTAATACTCAGCCGGTCTTTCTTGAAGCTAAGCCCGGTACAAGCAAACCAGAAGGGCAAACAAAGCCAAAGCAAAGCAAGCCGGCTTCTGAAAAACAACTGGGTAAGATCTACTATCTGGCAAAAGAGATAGGTCTACCGTCTGAAGCCGCAAGGGAACTGATGCTTGACCGCTATGGGGTAGAAAATAGTAAACAGCTCAACAGCAAACAGGCTTCAGACTTTATTCAGTATCTCGAATCTATAAGTCGCAGCTAAACGGATAATAAAAGATATGCAAAAGACAGGACCACAGCCGAAAAGAGGCTGTTTTTTTATGCCCAAAATGAAGGGAGGATTGATAATGGCTTGCTCAGAAAAGCGAAAGGCTGCAGAGGGGCTGCAGACCTTTCCTTAGAGCAAGCACTTAACTTTAGGATTAGCATATCAAAACCACATTAATCGTTCAAGGGGGGCTTCGGCCTCCCATTTTTTTATGAAAAGGAGTGATGAACAAACAGAGGTTCTATTTTGCGTTTTAAGCCACGTTTTATATTACAGAGATGAAAACCCATTACCAAACTATTCAGAGCTGTTCCAGAAAGAAAATTTTGTTTCTGGGGCAGCTTTTTTTGTTAAAAGAGAAAGGAGTTTGATCATATGAATCTCGATTATCGTTTAATGTCTGAATACGAATTATTGTCCTTAAGTCTGCAGGAAAGCCCTGACAGCTCAGTAGTAAAACAAATAGTCAGTAAAATTAATTCGATACAGGATATCCTTGAACTCACCATACAGGAGCTTGAACAGATCGAAGGTATGGACGGCGGAGTAGCTGAACAATTTTTGGCTGCCATGATGTTGGCCAAGAAGATCTATTCTGCACCCCCGAAGCAAAACATAGCTTTCATTTCCCCTGCTTCTGTGGCGGCCCACTATATGCCCCAGATGAGATACCTGGATCGCGAGATCTTTAAGTGCGTTTACCTTAATCGCAAAAATCATCTGATCTGTGAAGAAACCATCGCTGTTGGTGGTTTGTATGGGGCTCTTATTCATCCCCGGGAAGTCTTCAAGCCCGCCATTACTCGTAGTGCATGTAGTATCATCGGTCTGCACAATCATCCAAGCGGCGATCCAAGCCCCAGCCGTGAAGATATCGAGCTCACAAAAAGCCTGGTAGAAGTCGGAAAAATTATGGGCATCGACTTCCTCGACCACATCATAATTGGTGACAGCATCTACTGCAGTTTAAGGGAACAAAACCAAATGTAAGGGGGTGTATATAATGAACGATGAACGTATTAAAGAGGCTTCACAAAAACTTATAGACATGTTCTCCCGCCAGGACTTCCCGCCTGCTT
>Ga0116193_1001514_pt1 | contig 19066 bp, 18 predicted proteins | sample AD_UKC115_MetaG_FD_89892 | JGI IMG/M metagenome (GOLD analysis project Ga0116193, IMG submission 89892) | Active sludge microbial communities of municipal wastewater-treating anaerobic digesters from Hong Kong - AD_UKC115_MetaG | ecosystem: Engineered > Bioreactor > Anaerobic > Digestate... | reverse complement strand
GTGGACAGGCCGCCCAGGCCCTGCGCGCCGATGCCCAGGGCGTTGACCTTCTCGTACAGCTCCAGGCGCAGCTCTTCCACCTGATCCAGCTTTTCGCCGCGCGAGCTCTTGGCCTGCAGCTCGTACATGTCCAGGTCGTCCATCAGGCTTTCCTTGGCCAGCAGCACCGCCTTTTCGGCCGTGCCGCCGATGCCGATGCCCAGCATGCCCGGCGGGCACCAGCCGGCGCCCATGGTGGGCACGGTCTTCAGCACCCAGTCGACCAGGCTGTCGCTGGGGTTCATCATGATCATCTTGGACTTGTTCTCGCTGCCGCCGCCCTTGGCGGCCACGGTCACATCCAGTTTGTCGCCGGGCACCAGCTGCACGTTGATGACGGCGGGGGTGTTGTCGCGGGTGTTCTTGCGCGCGAACAACGGGTCGGCCACCACGCTGGCGCGCAGCGTGTTGTCGGGGTTCAGGTAGCCGCGGCGCACGCCTTCGTTGACGGCGTCCTCCAGGCTCTGGTCGGCGGCAAAGCCCTCGAAGCGCACGCCCATGCCGATCTTCAGGAACACGTTGACGATGCCCGTGTCCTGGCAGATCGGGCGGTGCCCCGTGGCGCTCATCTTGCTGTTGGTGAGGATCTGCGCCATCGCGTCCTTGGCGGCGGGGCTTTGCTCGCGCTCGTAGGCGCGAGCCAAGTGCGCGATGTAGTCGCTGGGATGGTAGTAGCTGATGTATTGCAGCGCGGCGGCGACGGATTCCACCAGGTCGGTGCAGCGGATGGTCGTGGTCATGGGGGTTCCTGACGAAAGGGCTAACGGGAAGGGAGACAATGCGGGTGTCAGCAAGGTTTTAGCCTCTGCTACCTTGCCAGCCGACGCAACCGCTTATTTTGACAGGGCCCGACCATGTCCAACCCGGATCAAGCCATGCGCGCCGAGCGCGACAGTTTTGGTGAAATCGAGGTCGCCGCCGAGCGTCTGTGGGGCGCGCAGACGCAGCGCTCGCTGCAGAACTTCGACATTGGCGGCGAACGCCAGCCGCGCGAGATCATCCGCGCCCTGGTGTTGGTCAAGCGCGCGGCCGCCACCGTCAACGAGCGCCTGGGCAAGCTGGACCCGACCAAGGCCGGCGCCATCGTGCGCGCCGTCGACGAGGTGCTGGCGGGCCGGCACGAGGGCGAGTTTCCGCTGGTGGTGTGGCAGACCGGCTCGGGCACGCAGACCAACATGAACGTCAACGAGGTGCTGGCCAACCGCGCCAGCGAGCTGCTGGGCGGCGTGCGCGGCGAGGAGCGCCTGGTGCACCCGAACGACGACGTGAACAAGAGCCAGTCCAGCAACGACACCTATCCCACCGCGATGAACCTGGCCGCGGTCGAGTCGATCGAGCAGCGGCTGCTGCCGGCGCTGGCCACGCTGCGCGAGACGCTGGCCGCCAAGTCCGCCGCCTTTGCCGGCATCGTCAAGATCGGACGCACCCACCTGCAGGACGCCACACCCATCACGCTGGGGCAGGAGTTCTCGGGCTGGGTGGCGCAGCTGGCGCACGGCGAGCAGCACCTGCGCGCCGCCCTGCCGCACCTGTGCGAGCTGGCGCTGGGCGGCACGGCGGTGGGCACGGGCCTGAACGCGCCCAAGGGCTACGCCGAGGCGACCGCCGCCGAGCTGGCGCGGCTGACCGGGCTGCCCTTCGTCAGCGCGCCCAACAAGTTCGAGGCCCTGGCCAGCTGCGATGCGCAGGTGCAGGCGCACGGCGCGCTCAAGGGCCTGGCCGCCAGCCTGATGAAGATCGCCAACGACGTGCGCTGGCTGGCCAGCGGCCCGCGCAGCGGCCTGGGCGAGATCAGCATCCCCGAGAACGAGCCGGGCTCGTCCATCATGCCGGGCAAGGTCAACCCCACCCAGTGCGAGGCCCTGACCATGCTGTGCGCGCAGGTGCTGGGCAACGACGTGGCGATCAACATCGGCGGCGCCTCGGGCAACTTCGAGCTGAACGTGTTTCGCCCGCTGATCGCCCACAACTTCTTGCAGAGCGTGCGCCTGCTGGGCGACGGCATGAGGAGCTTCAACGAGCACTGCGCCGTCGGCATCGAGCCCAACCGCGCGCGCATCGACGAGCTGGTGCAGCGCTCGCTGATGCTGGTGACGGCGCTCAACCCACACATCGGCTACGACAAGGCGGCTGCCATCGCCAAGCGCGCGCACCAGCAGGGCACCAGCCTGCGCGAGGCGGCCGTGGCCAGCGGCTTTCTCAGCGCCGAGCAGTTCGATGCCTGGGTGCGGCCGCAGGACATGGTGTGATGGATGCTATATCAATAATAGCTTCTGAAGCTGTATGGGTGCCGGCTGTAGGCATAAATGGCTTGAAATCGCAAGGCTGGGCTCCTCACCCCCGCACCATTTGGCGTATCGTTGACCCCGTGGGCCGGGCGCCCCGTCAGACATGTGTAAGAGCGCCGCATGATGATGCTCAAGTCAACGCGGGCATCCGCGGCGTTATGTGCAATTCATCAAGGAGACAAAAAGCATGAGTGCCATTGAATCGGTTCTGATCGAAAACCGCGTGTTTCCGCCCAGCGAGGCGCTGGTCAAGGCCGCGCGCATCTCCGGTATGCCGGCCTACCAGGCGCTGTGCGACGAGGCCGAGCGCGACCCCAACGGCTTCTGGGGCCGCCTGGCGCGCGAGAACCTGACATGGGACAAACCCTTCACCCGCGTGCTGGACGAGTCCGGCAAGCCCTTCTACAAGTGGTTCGACGACGGCATGCTCAACGCCAGCGCCAACTGCCTGGACAAGCACATGGGCACGCCGGTCGAGAACAAGGCCGCCATCATCTTCGAGGCCGACGACGGCGCCGTCACCACCGTCACCTACAAGGAGCTGCTGGCGCGCGTGTGCCAGTTCGCCAACGCGCTCAAGGCCCACGGCATCCAAAAGGGCGACCGCGTGCTGATCTACATGCCCATGACCATCGAGGGCGTGGTGGCCATGCAGGCCTGCGCGCGCCTGGGCGCCACGCACAGCGTGGTGTTCGGCGGCTTTTCGGCCAAGGCGCTGAACGAGCGCATCATCGACGCCGGCGCCGTGGCCGTCATCACCGCCAACTTCCAGATGCGCGGCGGCAAGGAGCTGCCGCTGAAGGCCATCGTCGACGAGGCGCTGGACATGGGCGGCTGCGACACCATCCGCAACGTGTTCGTGTACGAGCGCACGGCCAGCGCCTGCCCCATGAAGGCCGGGCGTGACAAGAGCTTTGCGGAAGTCCTCAAGGGCCAGGCCAGCGAGTGCGCGCCGGTCAGCGTCGAGGCCGAACACCCGCTGTTCATCCTCTACACCTCGGGCTCCACCGGCAAGCCCAAGGGCGTACAGCACGCCACCGGCGGCTACATGCTGTGGGCCAAGCTGACCATGGACTGGACCTTCGACCTCAAGCCCAGCGACGTCTTCTGGTGCACGGCCGACATCGGCTGGGTCACGGGCCACACCTACATCACCTACGGCCCGCTGGCCGCCGGCGGCACCGAGGTGGTGTTCGAAGGCGTGCCCACCTATCCCCACGCCGGCCGCTTCTGGGAGATGATCGAGCGCCACAAGGTCAGCATCTTCTACACCGCGCCGACGGCGATCCGCTCGCTCATCAAGGCGGCCGATTCGGACGAGAAGGTGCACCCGAAGAACTGGAACAAGTCGTCCCTGCGCATCCTGGGCAGCGTGGGCGAGCCCATCAACCCCGAAGCCTGGATGTGGTACTACAAGAACGTGGGCGAGGAGCGCTGCCCCATCGTCGACACCTGGTGGCAGACCGAGAACGGCGGCCACCTCATCACCCCGCTGCCGGGCGCCACGCCGCTGGTGCCGGGCTCGTGCACGCTGCCGCTGCCAGGCATCGCGGCGGCCATCGTTGATGAAACCGGCAACGACGTGCCCAATGGCGCGGGCGGCATCCTGGTCATCAAGCGCCCCTGGCCGTCCATGATCCGCACCATCTGGGGCGACCCCGAGCGTTTCAAGAAGAGCTACTTCCCCGAAGAGCTCAAGGGCTACTACCTGGCCGGCGACGGCGCCGTGCGTAGTGCCGACCGGGGCTACTTCCGCATCACCGGCCGCATCGACGACGTGCTGAACGTGTCGGGCCACCGCATGGGCACGATGGAAATCGAGTCCGCCCTGGTGGCCAAGAGCGATCTGGTGGCCGAGGCCGCCGTGGTAGGTCGCCCCGACGACTTGACGGGCGAGGCCATCTGCGCCTTCGTGGTGCTCAAGCGTTCGCTCCCACAAGGCGCCGAGGCCGACAAGATCGCCAAGGAGCTGCGCGACTGGGTGGCCAAGGAGATCGGCCCCATCGCCAAGCCCAAGGACATCCGCTTCGGCGAGAACCTGCCCAAGACGCGCTCGGGCAAGATCATGCGCCGCCTGCTGCGCTCGCTGGCCAAGGGCGAGTCGATCACGCAAGACACCAGCACACTGGAAAACCCGGCGATCCTGGACCAGTTGGGCAGAACCCACTGAGAAGGTGCGAACGAACCCGCCATGCCCGCTCATCCCGCCCAAACGCGCCCGCTCGGCGTTGCAAATGCTCGCCGTAGCCCGAGCTACGTCTGCGCTTTGCCCTTGCAGGGCGCAGGCCGGCCAGAGGCCAGCCTTCTTCGTGCCGTCCAATGGCGCGCAGGCGCCATTGGAGCCGCGGCACTCAGCCTTGATCGGCCACGTTTGGGCGGTCTGCTCGGGCACGCCGAATTCATTCACACCTTCTGACACCTTCTTGCGCCAAAGCAAAAAAAGCCTGCGCATCGCGCAGGCTTTTTTGTGGCGGATTGGAGACGTTATTTCAGGGTCAGAATCCAGGTGGCCAAGCTCTTGGCCTCGGCCGCGTTGACGTTGGTGTTGGGCGGCATGGGCACGGGGCCCCAGGTGCCGGTGCTGCCCTTCATGATCTTGTCGGCCAGCATGTCCGCGGCGCCGGCTTGGCCGCCAAACTTCTTGGCCACGTCCTTGTAGGCCGGGCCCACGACCTTCTTGTCGATGGCATGGCAGGCCATGCAGTTCTTTGCCTTGGCCATGGCTTCGTCGGCCATGGCGGGCGTAGCGGCGGCCACGGCGGTCAGGGCAGCCAGGGTGAGCAGGACACGCTTCATAATGTTTCCTTTATCGTGAGAGTAACTTGCCAGCTTTCAACGCGATTGTAGGATGACACGTTGACCCGGCTGGCAAATCCCCCACGGGGGACAGGAGGAATACACCATGTACTTGTTGGGCCTGGGCGTCATTTTGCTGCTGCTGAAGTGGCAGGAGATCGGCGTCGTTGCGGACTGGTCGTGGTGGTGGGTGCTGGCGCCCTTTGCCGGCGCCATGCTGTGGTGGACCTGGGCCGACTGGTCGGGCTACACCAAGCGCAAGGCCATGGAGCGCGACGACCAGCGCAAGCTCGAGCGCATCAACCGCCACCGCGAGGCGCTGGGGCAAAAGCCCAAGAACGCCACGCCGCCGCGCCGGCGTTGAGCCGGGGGTTCACGGTGCCAGGCGTTCGCGCACCCAGGCGTCATTTTCCAGCTGGTAGCGCAGCCGGTCGTGCAGCCGGCTCTTGCGGCCCTGCCAGAACTCCCAGCGGTCGGGCACCAGCCGAAAGCCGCCCCAGTGCGGCGGGCGCGGCGGCTTGAGCAGAAAGCGCGCGCCGTAGCGGGCCGCCTCGGCCGCCAGCCAGGCGCGCCCCGCGATGACCTGGCTTTGCGGGCTGGCCCAGGCGCCGATGCGGCTGTCCAGCGGGCGGCTGGCGTAGTAGGCGTCGCTCTCGGCGTCGTCCACCCTCTGCACCTGGCCTTCGATGCGCACCACGCGCTCCAGTTCGACCCAGTGAAACTGCAGCGCGGCAAACGGGTTGCCCGCCAACTCCTGGCCCTTGCGGCTGTCGTAGTTGGTGTACCAGACGATGCCGCGGGCGTCGAAGTCCTTGATCAGCACCACGCGCGTGCTGGGCCGCAGGTCGCTGCCCACGGTGGCCAAGGTCATGGCGTTGGGCTCGGGCACCTCGCCGCGGCGCGCCTCGTTGAACCACTGGCCGAACTGGGCCAGCGGGTCGGCCTGCGAGGCGGATTCGGACAGTTCGGCGCGCTCGTAGCTCTTGCGCAGGGATGCGAGGGAGTTGGAAGGGGCGGGCATGGTCGGCGATGGTATGCGAGCTTGGGGTGGTTCAGATGTCGAGTGGGTTGACATCGTCCGCTTGGCGCTTGACGTTGTCGGCATGGAAGTGGTCGCGCAGGCGCAGCAGGGCGTGGAAGAACGCCTCGCGCTCGGCGGGCGGCAGCAGCCGAATGGCTGCCGCCTGGCGCGAACGCGCGATCGGGAAGGCCTGGCGATGAAGTTCCTCGCCTTGAGTTGAAGCCGAGCACCAGGTCTTTTTGCGTGGCCCAGCGCCTTCGGTGTCCAGCACCACCAGCCCGCGCGTTTCCAGCAACTTCAACGTTCGGCTGACCAACGCCTTGTCCGAGGTGGATTGCTCGACCAGGTCGTTGAATGCGATGCGCCGCGCGTGTGCCACCAGCGACAGCAGCCGCCATTCCGACACGGTCAGGCCGAACGCCTCGGCGTAGGGAACGGTGACCGTTCGTCGCAGCGCATTGCCAACCTGGCTCATCAGCGTCGTGATGAAGACGTCCACGGTCAAGCCCGTCCCTTGTGGGTCGAGATCGGCCCAGGGCGTCTTGGCTTGGTTCGATTCCATCGTCATGGGCCGATTGTCCCGTGTCGCCACGACGGTTGAACTGGTCTATCTCATATTCGGGTTTTCCTTAAGTTGATTGATCAACAATAGGGTAGCAAAATTCAGTTGTTCCTTAAAAAAACGTAGTTTCGTATATGAAACATTTTTTGATTGGCTCAAGACCCCAGGAGACTCCGATGCCGTCCATTCACCGCCGCGCCTTCGTGGCGACCCTATCCGTTGGTCTCCTGATCGGTGGGCCAGCCATGGCGCAGGGGGACTATCCGCGCGCCAAACCCATCACGATCGTGGTGTCCTACCCGCCCGGCGGCGACACCGACGCAATTGCTCGTCTGTTTGCCGACAAGCTGAGCCAGCGGATCGGGCAGACCGTGGTCGTCGAAAACAAACCCGGCGCGGGCGGCACCATCGGCAATGTCTTTGTTGGGCGTGCGGCCGCCGACGGCTATACGCTGCTGTTTACGCCCAATCCGTTCACCACCGCCCCGATGGTGATGAAGCTGTCGGGCGCGGCCAGCTACGACGTGTTGGGAGGTTACGAAGCCATCATCAAGATCGCCACCCAACCGCTGGTCCTGGTAGCCAGCCCGGACAAGGGACTCAAGACCTTGCCCGAGTGGGTTGCCGCGGCCAGGAGCGGCAAGTCGGTGTCCTATGCCAGTCCGGGCGCGGGCTCGCCAATGCACATCGTCGGCGAATGGCTCAACAAGGCGGCGGGCGTGAGGTTCACCCACGTTCCCTATCGCGGTGTCGGGCCGTCGGTCACGGATGTGGTGGCCGGTCATGTGGATGTCGCTTGGGTCACCTTTGGAGCCGTCCGTCAGTATCTGGAAATGGGCAAGCTGATCCCGCTGGCGATTGGCGATGCACAGCGCTCGAGTCTGTCGCCCACGGTCCCGACCTTGACCGAGTTGGGTTACAAGGGCGTCGTGGTGGGTGCTTGGAACGGATTTTTCGCACCCAAGGGCACGCCGGCGATGGTCGTCAAATTGCTCAACGAGCACATGAATGCCATTTTGAAAGAGCCGGCAGTGGTGCACCAACTGGCAACCTATGGTGCCTTGCCGGCTGGCGGTGCGCCAGACGAACTCACCCGCACCAATCAGCACGAGTACGAGGTGATGGGACGGGCGATCAAGGAGCTCGGCATCACCGCCGGATGACTGGCAAGCGCCGGGGCAGGCCATGGCTCGCCTCGACGGGTGCCATCCCAACAACAGAGTCACGCCATGGAAACGTCCCCGCAATCGCCCTCATCCGATGCCGTGTCGACGCTGGGTGTCGGCATCCCTCAGGTGACGGCGCGCGCCAAGGTGCTGGGCCGTGCAATGTACGCCGGCGACATCAAGCTGCCTGGCATGCTGCATGGCCGGGTACTGCGCAGCCCTTATCCGCATGCCCGCATCGTCTCCATCGACGCTGCCGCCGCGCGGGCACTGCCCGGGGTCAAGGCGGTGCTGACGGGCGCCGATGCGCCGGCCCAGCTCTGGGGCGTCCATCACAAGGAGCGCGCAGTGCTGGCCAGGGACGTGGTGCGCTATTGCGGCGAGGAGGTCGCCGCGGTGGCCGCCATCAGCGATGAGGTTGCGCGGGATGCGCTCGACCTGATTCGAATCGAATACGAGGAGCTGCCCGCCATTCTGAGCCCGGATGAAGCCATGGACGTGGAGGCACCCGGCGTGCATCCCGGTCGCGACAACGTGGCGCACGAGATCCGCTTCGAGCGGGGCGATGTGCAGGCGGGTTTCGCGTCCGCCCACCTCGTGCACGAGGCCACCTACACCACCCATTCGCAATACCCCGGCTACATGGAGCCCATGGCCACCGTGGCCGCCCTGGAGCCCGATGGCCGGCTGGTGCTGTGGACCTCGACGCAGGCGGTGAACCTGGTGCGTCTGCAGGTGGCCGGCACGCTGGGCCTTGCGGTGTCCAACGTGCGGGTGATTCAGGCCACCACCGGCGGCGGCTTTGGCGGCAAGATCGTCGAGGACGACAACCAGCTGCTGGCCGGTCTGCTGTCGCTGAGCACGAAGCGGCCGGTGCGGCTGGTGAACAACCGCCTGGAGGATTTCCAGGCCTGCTGCGCCAGCGTGCCCGAGCGCATCACGCTCAAGCTCGGCATGACGGCCGAGGGCTTCATCGTGGCGAAGGACGTGCGCATCGTCGCCGAGTGCGGCGCCTACGCTGGCCTGGCGGGCGACGTGATGCACGTGAGCGCCATGCGCAGCGACAACATGCATCGCAACGCCAACGTGCGCTCACACGCCACGCTGTACTACACCAACAACCCGCCGCGAGGGGCCTTTCGCGGCTTTGGTGGTACGCAAATGCTGTTTGCGCTTAACAGCCACATCGACACGATGGCCCGCCAGCTGGGGCTGGACCCGGTGGTGGTGCACCAGCGCAATGCCGTGGAGGCGGGCGATGTCACCGTGCACGGCTGGGAAATCGGCAGCGCGGGACTGAAAGAGTGCATCGACCTGGCCACCGACGCGCTCGACTGGGAGGCCAAGCGCGCCCGGCCGCGCGTGAACGCTGGCGTGAAGCGCCGCGGCGTGGGCATGGCGGCGGCCATGCACGTCAGTGGCAACCGCACCATCGGCAACTGGGATGGCTCCACGGTCATCGTGCGCATTCACGAGGACGGCCAGGCCCTGGTGATCAGCGGCGAGTGCGACATGGGGCAGGGCGCCACCACCGTGCTCGCCCAGATCGTGGCGCACGAGCTGAGCTTGCCGCTGTCGCGCGTGCGCGTGGCGCCGCCCGACACCGACAGTGCCCCCTTTGCCGTCGGCACGCTGGCCTCGCGCGTCACCATGGCCGCGGGCAATGCCGCCATCCGCTCGGCGCGCGCCGCGCGCGACAAGCTGCTGGCGCTGGCCTCGACGCTGCTGGAAGCGCACGTCGATGATCTCGAGCTGTTCAATGGCACGGTGCGCGTGCGCGGCACCGATCGGGCCATGGACTTTGCCGCCCTGGCGCGCCAGCATATTTGGCGTCACGGCGGCGAAAGCCTGCAGGTGAGCGCCAGCTGGGACGCTCGCACGCAGATGCATGACGCCAGCCTGTACGGCAACATTGCGCCGGCCTATTCCTTCGCAGCCCAGGCGGTCGAGGTCGAGGTCGATACCGAGACGGGCCAGGTTACCGTGCTCGACAGCTACGTGGTCGATGACTGCGGCAAGGCGCTGAACCCCATCGCCGTGCACGGCCAAACCAACGGCGCCGCGGTGCAGGCCATCGGCTGGGCCCTATATGAGCAGCTGCATTACGAAAACGGCCGCCTGGCCAACGGCAACTTCGCCGACTACACCATGGCCACGGCTGAGGCCGTGCCCATGCTGCGCGGTGGCTTCGTCGAATCGAACGACCCCAACGGCCCTTACGGCGCCAAGGGCGCCAGCGAGACCGCCATCCTGCCGGGCGCGCCGGCCATCGCCAACGCGGTGTACGACGCGGTGGGTATTCGCATCACCGACCTTCCGATCACGCCCGAAAAGGTGCTGGCCGCGCTGCGTGCCAGGCCGCAAGACGCCGCAGGAGCCCTCCATGCGTGAGTTCGACTTTCTGGAACCCACGTCGGTTGCCGAGGCCAGCGGCATGCTGGCCGAGCTGGGCGAGGACGCGCGCGTGATTGCCGGTGGCACGGCCCTGATGCTGGCCATGCGCCAGCGCATGCTGGCGCCCACCCACTTGATCTCGGTGGCCAAGATCGAGCGCCTGCACGGCATCGATTTCGATGCGGCCCAGGGCCTACGCATCGGCGCCCTGGCGCGCCACAGCGACGTCGCGCGCTCGCCGCTGGTGCGCCAGCATGCATCGGTGCTGGCCAGCATGGCCACGCGCGTGGCCAATCCGCAGGTGCGTAACCAGGGCACGATGGGCGGCAACCTCTGCTATGGCGATCCGTCCACCGATCCGCCCGGCTGCCTGATGGCGCTGGATGCGCAGGTGGTGCTGGGCAGCGCGCGTGGCGAGCGGGTGCTGTCGATGCAGGAGTTTCTGCTGGACTACTTCGTGACGGCGCTCGAGCCCGACGAGTTGGTGCTGGAGATTCGTGTGCCGCCGCTGGCGGCCGGTACGACAGGGGTCTACACCCGCTACCTGCGCACGGCGGCCGAGCATCGGCCGCTGGTCAGCGTGGCTTTTGTGGCCCGACGCGAGGGCATGCATTGCCATGCGCCGCGCCTGGTGGTGGGCGCTTCCACGCCGGTGGCCACGCGCCTGTCGCGGGCCGAGGACCTGCTCGACGGGCAACGGGTCACGCCCGAGCGGGTGGTCCAGGCCGCAGACCTCGCGGCCGAGGACATCAGTCCGGTCGAAGACTTGCGTGGCAGCGCGGCATTTCGCCGCGAGATGGTGCGCGTCAACGTGCGTCGCACCGTAGCCGAGTTGTTGGGCCTCACGATGGAAGAAGGAGTGGTCCCATGAGCATCCACCGCATCGAATGCACCGTCAACGGTGAGTTCCACAGCGTTGACGCGCCTGCACGCCGCCTGCTGTCGGACTTCTTGCGCGACGACCTTCACCTGACGGGCACCAAGCGCGGTTGCGAGACCGGCGTATGCGGCGTCTGCTCGGTTCTGCTGGACGGCGAGGTGGTCAAATCCTGCCTGATGCTGGCGGTGCAGGTGATTGGCCGCGAGGTCACGACGATCGAAGGTTTGGCGCGCGGCGATGCATTGCACCCGCTGCAAGACAGCTTCATGCGCTGCGGCGGCTTGCAGTGCGGCTATTGCACGCCGGGTTTCATTCTGGCCGCGTGCGATTTGCTCAAGCACAAGCCACAGCCTTCCACCGACGAGGTGCGGCATGGGCTGAACGGCAATCTGTGCCGCTGCACCGGCTACACGCAGATCGTGGAGTCGGTGCTGCACGCGGCCGAGGAGATGAAACATGGAAATTGAAAAGAGGCTGACCGTGGCGGCAGCGCCGGCGCAGGTGTGGGCCCTGCTGCTGGATCCGCAGGTGATGGCCGGCGCCGTGCCCGGCATGAAGTCGATCGAGGTCATCAGCCCCACCGAGTACGTGGCGGTCATGCACCAGAAGATTTCCTTCATCAGCGCCAAGTTCAAGCTGCGCACGCGCATCACCGAGCAGCGTGCGCCGGAGTATCTGTGCGCAGAGGGGACGGGCGAGGATGCCTCGGTGGCCAGCTCGCTCAAGCAACGCAGCGAGGTCTTTCTCATGCCCACGGCGGATGGCGGCACCGAGCTGTGCATCAAGGTCAGCGTGGACCTGCTGGGCCGGCTGGGCACTTTTGGCCTGTCGGTCATGAAGACCAAGGCCGATAGGTTGTGGGAGGAATTTGGCGCCAATCTGAAGGCACGTATCGAAGCGGGCGATTTGCCTTCCGCCGCTTCGGCTCCGGGGGCGGTCGCTCCGGCTGCGCCGCAGCCGATCCCTGCACCTGGGGTGCCGGCATCCGCGGCAACCCCTTCGGCTCAGCCTACGCCAACGGTCGATCAACCGACCGCAAGCACCGTCGCATCCACTGCGGCGCCCACCGTCAGCGTCTCGTTGCCGGCTGACGTGGAGGTTGGTGGTCTTTGGTCGCGCCTGCTGGGTGGCCGGGGCCGACGATCGCTGGGTTCGGGCGGTTGGGCGGGGCGCTGCATCCGCGTGGAATTGCGCCAGCTTGATCGCACGGTCAGCGTGGAGTGGCCGATCGAGATGGCCGATCAATGCCGCGCCTGGTTGCGCGAGGTCGTGGGTCGCGCCTGATGATGCGCAGTCATTCGTCGGCATAGCGCAGCAGCTGGCTCAGCCGGGGGTCCTGAACGCCATGGGCGTGCAGGCTCTCCAGGGTCTGGCGCGCGTAGTTCAGCGTGCTGCCGTAGCGCCCGTGCGCGTGGCGGAAAATCTCGCGGTACTGATGCGGCGTCAGCGTGCCGGTGTACGAGGGGCTGTGCCGGGACAAGGTGAAGGCCAGCGCTGGCACCGGCCCATGGGGCGTACTGCAGGGCAGCCAGCGCGGGTCGTACACGGCGCTGGGCATTTCGCGCGCCCACAGGCGGTCGAACACGGTGTCGGCCTCGCGCGCGGGCACGCGATAGACCACACCGCGGCAACTGCCGCCGGGCAGCAGGGCGAACACCAGGCCGGGTTGCTCGGGCGTGCCGCGGTTGACGCGGCTCCACATGGCCAGCGCGCGGTGCCAGCCGTGCACGCGGGTGGGGTGGCGCTCGGCCGGGTTGAAGTCGGGCCGCCAGATCAGCGAGGCATAGCCGAACACCCACAGCTCGCCGTGCGCGCCGGCCTGCTGGCGCCATTGGGCGCGGGTGATCTCGCGCAGCTGCTGAGGGTCGCGCCCGGGCGGGCGCAGGTGCTCGTAGGGGGCGTAGGCGGCGGAATCGGGGCGCATGGGTTGAATGGGGGGCGAGGCGCGCGGGGGCTTGTTCAGCGTTGTCTTTATACAATGACGGGTTTGGAATTTCTGGAGCACAACAACATGTCAACGCAAAACGATGAGTCGCACGGCCTGGTTCTGGGCGTGGTGTTCGGCCTGATCGTGCTGGTCATCAGCCTGATTTTCGGCCTAGTGCTGGGTCGTGGCGCGGGCCAGGTGGTGCCGGCCGCCGCGGCCCAGGCGGCGGTCATGCCGCACGCGGCTGCGACCGAGACTGTCGCCAGCGACGCGGCCGTCGTGCAGGTGCAGGGCGAGGTGGTCAGGTTCTTCTTCGCCAGCGGCAAGACCGAGCTGGCGTCCGGCGCGCCGGACGCGCTGGGCGTCATCGTCAAGGGCGTGGCGGCGGGGCGCAAGGCTGTGATCAGCGGCTATCACGACGCCACCGGCGATGCGGCCGTGAACGAAGAGCTGGCCAAGCAGCGCGCGCTGGCGGTCAAGGGCGCGCTGGTGGCTCTGGGCATTGGCGAAGACAAGATCGAGCTGCGCAAGCCGGAATCGTCCACCGCCAGCGGCTCCAATGCCGAGGCGCGACGCGTGGAAGTGACGCTGGAGTAAAGGACCTGGCAGCAGCCTGCAGACGAGAACCCGGCGCCAGCCGGGTTTTTTTCTTAGCGCAGGCCGCCGCCGGCCGCGCTCTCGGCACGCTGGATCAGCTCGATCTTGTAGCCATCGGGGTCGGTGACGAAGGCAATGATGGTGCTGCCGCCCTTGACCGGCCCGGCCTCGCGCGTGACCTTGCCGCCGGCGGCCTTGATCTGCTCGCAGGCGGCGTGGGCGTCGGGCACGGCAATGGCGATGTGGCCGTAGGCGGTGCCCATTTCGTACTGCTCGGTGCCCCAGTTGTAGGTCAGCTCGATCTCGGCCTGGCCAGGGTTGCCGCCCTCGTAGCCGACGAAGGCCAGCGAGTATTTGTATTCGGGGTTTTCGGAGGTGCGCAGCAGTTGCATGCCCAGCACCTGGGTGTAGAAGTCGATCGCGCGCTGGAGGTTGCCCACGCGCAGCATGGTGTGCAGGATTCTCATGCCGTCATTGTGCCTGCGCGGCGTGGCTGCAGCGGCCGGTGTCAGCCTTGCGCGCGCAGCCGCTCGCGCAAGGCGGTCTTGAGCACCTTGCCATAGTTGTTCTTGGGCAGTTCGCTCACGAAGATGTAGCGCTTGGGGCGCTTGAAGCGGGCGATCTGCTGCAGGCAATGCGCATCCAGCGCGGCCTCGTCCGGCGCGGCCGGGCCGGCGGCGACGATGAAGGCCACCACGTTCTCGCCCCACTGGGCGTCGTGCTCGCCGACCACGGCCACCTCGAGCACGCCGGGGGCGGTGAGCAGGGCTTCCTCGACCTCGCGCGGGTAGATGTTGCTGCCGCCGCTGATGATCAGGTCCTTGCTGCGGTCTTTCAGCGTCAGGTAGCCGTCTTCGTCCAGCGCGCCCATGTCGCCGGTGAAGAGCCAGCCGTCGCGGATGGCCGCGGCCGTGGCCTCGGGGTTGTTCCAGTAGCCGGCCATCACGCTGTCGCCCTGGACCAGCACCTCGCCGATATCGCCCCGCGGCAGATCGCGTCCGTTGGCGTCGGTCACGCGCACGCGCACGGGGGTCTGGGCCGTGCCGATGCTGGCCAGGCGCTGCAGGTGGCGTGGATGCCGCGTGTCGGCCAGGTCGGCGCGCGCGAGCACGGTGCCCACCATGGGCGTCTCGCCCTGGCCGTAGATCTGCACGAAGCGCGGGCCCATCACGCGCAGCGCGCGCTGGATGTCGGCCAGGTACATGGGCGCGCCGCCGTAGACGATGGTCTTGAAGGCGCGCGCGCAGTCGGCGGGCGACAGGCCCTCCTGCTGCGCGTGATCGACCAGCCGCCCGACGATGGTGGGCGCGGCAAACAGCGACAGCGGCCCGACGGCGCGGCCCAGCGCGAACAGCTCGGCGGCGTCGAAGCCACCCGAGGCCGGTACCACGTGGCGGGCGCCGGCCATCAGGTGCGGGATCGCGTAAAGGCCCGCGCCGTGCGAGATGGGCGCGGCGTAGGCGATGGCGTCGCCTGGCGCCACCGGGTCGACGTCGACGTGGTAGCCCAGGCCCATGGTCATCAGGTTACGCCCGGTCAGCATCACGCCCTTGGGGCGGCCGGTGGTGCCGCTGGTGTAGAACAGCCAGGCGGTGTCGTGCGGCGCGCGCTCGGCCACGGGCACGGCGAAGGGGTCGGGCGCCTCGGCCAGCAGCGCGTCGGCGGCGGGCGAGTCCAGATCGACCTGCTGCTGCACGCCGGCCAGCGGTGTGTCGGCCACGTCGGCCGTCACGAAGGCCCAGCGCGCCCCGCAGTGGGCCGCGATCCACTCGACCTCGCGCGGATGCAGCTTGGCGTTGACGGGCACCGCCACCAGGCCGGCCCACCACAGGCCCCACAGCACTTCGAGGTAGCGCGGGTGGTTGTGCGCGAACAGCAGCACCCGCTCGCCCGGCTGCAGGCCGGCGGCGCGCAGACGCTCGGCCAGACCGGCGCTGCGGGCGGCCCACTGGCGGTGGCTGGCGTGCACGCGCTCGCCATGCAGGATGGCGTCGCCGTGGGGCTGGCGTCGGGCCTGCCGAATCAGCAAGTGGGCCAGACTCATGGGGGTCTCCGGGGGCTGTGGTGCTCCCGATTATGAGTCAAATCGTGCTTTTGTCCGCATAGAGTATGCGCGAACAGCTATCAAAATAATAGTTACCGCTCAACGCTACCGGCAGCTCAGATCGGGTGGCTGGGGCCGAACGGGTCGACGTAGCTGAGGTGGCAGGCCAGGCCGTCCTCGGCCGTCCAGCGGTACACACCGATCATGGGTGGTTCGAAGCAGATGGCCACCGGCGCTTCGGCGCGCAGGTCCAGCGCCAGCTGGTGCGAGCTGGATGGGGCCACCACCACCGGCGCGCCGCCCAGTTGCCCGACGATGGGGCGGTGCAGGTGGCCGGCGGCAATGGCTTGCACGCCGCCGTGCGCCGCCACCAGGCGAGCCAACTCGGCGCGACCCCGCAGCAGGCCGCAGGCGTCCATGGCAGCCATGCCGCTGACCAGCGGCGGGTGGTGCATGAAGATCAGCACCGGCGCGCCGGCGCAGGTGGCCAGCTGACGTTGCAGCCAGGCCAGCTGGTCGGCTTCGAGCGCGCCGTGCGGGGCGCCGGGTACCACGGTGTCCAGGCCGATCAGGTGCAGGCCGCCGTGCTCGACGTGCAGGCAGACGCAGTCGCCGGGCGCATCGGGCGCCACCGGCATGGCTGTTGCCAAGGCCTGGCGCGCGTGGGCGCGCAGGTCGTGGTTGCCGGGCACGGCCAGCACGCGTGGGCCGCCTTCGGACGGTGTCGGCAGGGTGTCGGCCAGCAGGGCGGCGATTTCGGCGTAGTCCTGCGGCCGGCCGCTGTCGGCCAAGTCGCCCGTCAGCAGCAGCACGTCGACGGCCGGCTGCAGCGTGCGCACGTGCGCCAGCGCGCGGCGCAGGCCGCCCTGGGGGTCGAGCCGGCTGGCCAGGGGCCCGGGATCGAGGCCGATGTGCGGGTCGGTGATCTGCGCGATCAGCATGGGTGAGGCCGATTGGGGTTGGGGTGGCAAGGCCGGTGTCGGGGCGGGGGGCGGCGGCGCTTACGCCGGCACGGTGTAGTTCAGCGCCATGCGCCCGCCGTCGACCATGACGATCTCGCCCGTCATGTAGCTGGCGGCGTCGCTGGCCAGGAAGGCCACCACGTCGGCCACCTCGGCGGGTTCGCCCAGGCGCTTCATCGGCGTGCGCATCATGATCTTGCTCCTGGCCTCGTCGCTGGTCAGCACGGCTTGGGCGGCCAGTTCGGTGGCGATGGTGCCGGGGCCGACGGCGTTGACGCGCACGCCCTTGTCGGCCAGCGCCAGCGCCATGGCCCGCGTGAGCTGGTTGAGCCCGCCCTTGCTGACGTTGTAGCTGGCGATGTTGGGAATGGCCAGCACGCTGTTGACCGAGCTCATGTTGACGATGGCGCCGCGGCCGGCGGCGGCCATCGCGCGCGCCACCGCCTGGCCGACCAGGAAGGCGCCCTTGAGGTTGACGCGCAGCACGGCGTCGAAGTCGGCCTCGCTCACATCCAGGAAATCGGCCGCCTTGAAGAGGCCGGCGTTGTTGACCAGCACGTCGATGCGTCCGTGCTGGCGCAGCACCTGGGCCACCAGCGCGTCGACCTGCGCCTTGTCGCCGACGTCGCAGTGCACGTAGTCGGCCTGCAGCTCGGCCGCCAGGGCCTGGCCGGCGGCGTCGGCCACATCGGCCATGACCACCCGCGCGCCCTCGCGCGCGAAGCGCCGAGCGCAGGCCGCGCCGATGCCTTGCGCGGCACCGGTGACGATGACGATGCGGCCCTGCAGGCCAAAGCAGATGGGGGCGGTGGTGACGGGCATGTCGGATCAGCGAGGCCGCAAAGCGCTGGACTGTACCACTTCAGTATGCAAGTTTCTGGCGCCGTTGCGGTCGTCCGCCGCGCCTATATTGCCACCCTCGGCTCCACGTGTGCGATGCTTGTCCATGACCACCCTGACTTTCACCGAACTCTATACGAGCGCCGATGGACGCGCCAGCTTTCGCGACCATCCGCTGGACCTGGCCGAGGGTACGCCGGCGGCGCGCCTGTCGGCCCTGCAGGCCTCGGGTGGTTGCCAATTTCGCCACAGCCCGGTGGGTTTTGCGAGCGACTTTCATTGCACCACCACGCCGCAATGGCTGGTGGTGCTGCAGGGCCGCATGGAAATCGGCCTGCGCGACGGCAGCGCGCGCGTGTTCGGCCCGGGAGAGTGCTTCTACTCCAACGACACGCTGCCGCCCGGCGCCCGCTTCGATCCGGCGCGGCACGGCCACCGCAGCCGGCTGATCGGCGAGGAGCCGCTGGTCACGCTGTTCGTGCGCGCCTGAGCGGCTGGCCCGCCCACCCGTTCACGGCTCGATCGCCTTGCCGCCCGGCATGCGGTGGGCGGTCTCGCAACCCAAAACCACGCAAAAAAGGCCTCCGAAGAGGCCCTTGCGAGTCGAGGCGCGGCGTGCGTCGCGTTCAGCGCCCGAAGCCGCCGCCCGAGCGCTTGCCGCCACCAAAGCCGCCGCCGCCGCCACGGTTGCGCTTGCCGCCGCCCTTGCCGCCCATCAGGTCGATGCTGGTGCGCATCGGGTCGGGCTGGCCGGCCGCGCCGTGGCTGGGGCCGCGCGGCGCGTTGCGGCGGCCGTGCAGGTTGGTCTGCAGCGGATCGATGTGGCGTGGCAAGGTGTCCTGGTCGCGGTCGTCATCGGCGTCGTCGAAGCCGCGGTCGTGCACGCGCGGCGCATGGGGCCGGCCCATGGCGCCTTCGGGGCGCATGCCCTGGCCGGCATTGAATCCGGTGCCCTGGCCCGCGTTCGGACCCGCGCCGCTCCCCTTGCCGCGACGGCGCTTGCGCTTGCGGGCCGGGTCGGCACCGGGCTGGCCGTCGGCGCCGCGCGGGCTGGCGCCGCCCTCGGCGTCATCGCCGGCACGCGGTGGCCGCGCGGCGCGCCCGGGCTGGCCCTGCGTGGCCTTGTTGTCGCGGATGCGCTGCATCATCTCCTGGCGCGCGGCGCGGGCGGCGGCCTGCATCACTTCGCGGCTGGGCGGTTTGCCCAGGCCGCCCCACAGCGTCTGGCGGCCCATGGCGATGGGCTCGGCGCGCTCGCCTTCCTCGGGGCCGTAGGCGTCCAGGATCTGCACCGGGATCTGCTGGCGCGTGAAGCGCTCGATCTCGTGCATGAAGCCCTCTTCGTCCAGGCACACCAGGCTCACGGCCTCGCCGCTGGCGCCGGCGCGGCCGGTGCGGCCGATGCGGTGCACGTAGTCCTCGGGCACGTTGGGGATGTCGTAGTTGACCACGTGCGGCAGCTCGTCGATGTCGATGCCGCGCGCGGCGATGTCGGTGGCCACCAGGGCGCGCAGCTCGCCGCTCTTGAACTCGGCCAGCGCCTGGGTGCG
>Ga0116193_1001511_pt1 | contig 19111 bp, 14 predicted proteins | sample AD_UKC115_MetaG_FD_89892 | JGI IMG/M metagenome (GOLD analysis project Ga0116193, IMG submission 89892) | Active sludge microbial communities of municipal wastewater-treating anaerobic digesters from Hong Kong - AD_UKC115_MetaG | ecosystem: Engineered > Bioreactor > Anaerobic > Digestate... | reverse complement strand
TTCAAAAGCTTTTAAAATAGTTTTTACCTGCCAAACAAAAATGCCAGCATTCCATAAAAAATCGCCACTGAGTAAAAAGGTTTTAGCTAATTCAAAGTCAGGTTTTTCTGTAAATGTTTTTACTTTATTAATTCCATCTGCAACTTCTATTGTTTCGTGCTGAATATAGCCGTAGCCTGTATTTGGATAAGTGGGTGTAATGCCTAAGGTAACTATAGCTTTAATATGTGTAACAAAATCTAATGCTTTTAAAGCAGTATTTTTAAACGTTTCTTCGTCTAAAATAATATGATCGCTTGGAGCTACAATGAGTGCTGCATCAGGGTTTTGTAGAATTAATTTGTAAGAAATATAAGCTATGCAAGGAGCAGTATTTTTTCTGCTGGGTTCTGCTACAATATTTTCTTTTTTAATTCTCGGTAATTGTTCTGCTACAATTTCAGAATATTCTTCTGATGTTACAACATAAATATTTTCTTCAGGTATAAATGAAGCAAACCTTTCAAAAGTCCATTGAATTAAGGTTTTGCCGGTATTCAAAATATCTAAAAACTGTTTAGGCAATGCGGTTCTGCTTTTAGGCCAAAATCTGCTACCAATGCCACCAGCCATTATAGCTACATAATAATTTTTATTCATAGTATTCTTTAATTCTGATTGCAAATAACGTATATATTTTTATACAATACCTTCTCTTACTAAATCGTGTAAATGTACAATGCCCAAATATTGGTTGTTTTCTGTTACTAAAAGATGACTGATGTCATACTTTCTAAAAATTTCCAATGCGTGAACTGCCATTGTATCTGGAGAAATTGTTTTAGGATTTTGGGTTGCTATAGCTTTTGCAGTAAGCTGCATAAATTGTTCATTTTTTTCCAACATTCTTCTTAAATCTCCATCAGTAATAATACCTGTTAAATTATTTTTTTCATCAATTACTGCTGTGGCACCTAATCTTTTTTGAGTAATTTCTAAAATTACTTCTTTCAAAGTTGCCTCTTCCTTTACCAAAGGTTTTTCATGAGTTTTATATAAATCATCTACCCTTAAATACAATCTTTTTCCTAAATTTCCTCCTGGATGATATTTTGCAAAATCCTTTCCTGTAAAGCCATTCAGGTTCATTAATACTACAGCTAAAGCATCTCCCATTACCATTTGAACAGTTGTGCTACTGGTTGGTGCAAGATTATTGGGGCAAGCTTCTTTGCTTACAGTTGTGTTTAAAATAATATCACTTTGTTTTGCCAAAAAACTTTCTACATTGCCTACAACAGCAATTAATGTGTTGCCAAAATTTTTAATCAGAGGTACCAACACTTTTATTTCAGGGCTTTCGCCACTTTTACTTATAATAATTACAACATCGTCTTTTTGCACCATGCCCAAATCGCCATGAATAGCATCTGCAGCATGCATAAATAATGATGGTGTACCAGTAGAGTTGAATGTAGCAACAATTTTTTGAGCCACAATAGCACTTTTACCAATTCCTGTAATAACCACTCTTCCTTTGGATTGATGAATACTATTTACAGCTTTTTCAAAATCATTATTTATAAAATTCATTAACCCTTGAACTGAGGCAGCCTCTAAAGCAATTGTTTCAAGTGCAATTTTAGTAATTGATGATACTGTCATATTCGGCAAAAGTAATAATCTATGTTTAACAACTTTACTACAATAATTGAATAGCTTAAAACATTAACTTCGCTACCCTTTTAAAAAATTATTTCATAATTTAGACTTTATGTTCATAATATTCAGTATCTTTTAGCTTTAAATATAAAATGGAACAAGAGGAAAAGTATTAGTTATGGCTACATCAAATAAAAAAGCAACTGCAAAAAAACCAATAACCAAAAGGTCTGTAAAAAAATTAGACACAGTTCCTAAAGTGCAACACCAATATAATCTTCACGAAGGTTTACAAAAATATTTTGGTTTTACAGATTTTAAAGGAACGCAAGAGCAAGCAATAAATAGCTTAATGTCTGGCTACGACACTTTTGTAATTATGCCTACAGGTGGTGGAAAAAGTTTGTGTTATCAATTACCAGCAATGCTCATGCCTGGTTGTACTATCATCGTTTCGCCATTAATTGCATTAATGAAAAACCAAGTAGATTTGGTAAGAGGTTATAGCGAACAAGATGATGTAGCTCACTTTTTAAATTCATCATTAAACAAGGGGCAAATAAAAATTGTAAAAGATGATTTGTTGGCAGGTAAAACAAAACTCTTATATGTAGCTCCTGAAACTTTAACCAAAGAAGAAAATTTAGATTTTTTCAGCGACCTGAAAGTTTCGTTTTTTGCTGTAGATGAAGCTCATTGTATTAGCGAATGGGGGCACGATTTTAGACCTGAATACAGAAGGTTAAGAGACATGATGGATGTTATCAATCCTAATATTCCTGTAATTGCATTAACAGCTACTGCAACTCCAAAAGTACAAAGCGATATTGAAAAAAACTTAGGACTTCGTAATCCTAAAATTTATATTTCATCGTTCAACAGAACAAATTTGTATTACGAAATACAGCCTAAAATTAAGAAAGAACAAACCATAAAACATATTGTAAAATTCATAACACAGCACAAAGGAAAAAGTGGTATTATTTACACATTGAATAGAAAAACAACTGAAGAATTGGCTGATATTTTAGTAGCCAATAATATTAAAGCAGTTGCTTATCATGCAGGTTTAGATCAAAAATTAAGAGCTAAACGTCAAGACCAATTTTTAAATGAAGATGTACAGGTAATTGTAGCAACTATAGCATTTGGTATGGGAATTGATAAGCCAGATATTCGTTTTGTAATACACTTTAATATTCCAAAATCTATTGAAAATTATTATCAAGAAACAGGTCGTGCAGGGCGTGATGGTTTAGAAGGAATTTGTGTTTTATATTACTCTCACAAAGATGTAGCCAAGTTGGAACATTTAATGAGAGATAAACCTTTGAGTGAAAGAGAAGTTGGTACACAATTAATAAATGAAACTGTAGCATTTGCTGAAAGTAGTGTATGCAGAAGAAAAATTTTATTACACTATTTTGGTGAAGATTGGGGTGATAGAAAATGTGGTAATTGCGATAACTGCAAACATCCTAAAGAAAAAATTGAAGCTAAGGACGAAGTTGTAAAAGTTATGGAAGTTATTAAAGCTTTAGATGAAAGGTTTGTTGCAGATTATGCCATTGATGTTATTATGGGAAGGCTTACTCCTCAAATTTCCATGTTTAGACACGATAAATCTCCAGTGTTTGGAATTGGTAAAGATAAAGATGCTCTATTTTGGAATAGCCTTATCAGGCAAATGATTTTAGAAGACCTTATTAAAAAAGATATTGAAGAATATGGGCTATTAAAATTTACAGAAAAAGGATTGAAGTGGTTGAAAAAACCTGCTCCATTTAATATTGTATTAAACAGCATTTTTCATGATGCAGATGATGACGATGATGATGTAGAAATTGAAGGAGAAGCAGGAGCAGCCTCTGCTGATGATACTTTATTGGAAATGCTTAAAGATTTAAGACAAAAAGAAGCTAAGAAAAAAAGCCTGCCACCTTTTGTAATTTTCTTAGAAAACTCATTGAACGATATGAGTACATTGTATCCTACAACTTTAGATGAGTTAGAAAAATGTCAAGGGGTAAGTAAAGGAAAAGCTTTAAAATATGGACGACCATTTGTAGATTTAATAGCAAAATATGTAGAGGAAAATGAAATAGAAAAGCCCGATGATTTTGTTATGAAAAGTGTTGCCAACAAAAGCAGTAATAAAATTTTCATCATCCAAAATGTAGATAAAAAAATACCTATAGAAACTATTGCAAGCATTAAAGGGCTTACACTAAATGAATTGTTGGAAGAAATGGAAACCATTGCTGCAAGTGGCACAAAACTTAATTTAGATTATGCTATTGATGATTGGTTGGACGAAGTTGATCAAGAAGAAATTTTGGAATATTTTAAAAGCTGCGAAACATCTTCTTTAGAAATTGCTCAAAAAGAATTAGCAGAATACGATTATACTTTTGAGCAACTTAAAATAATGCGTATTAAGTTTTTAAGTGTGTATGGCAATTAATTTTCATGGATTTAAAAAATAAAAGCAAAATGATACTTTTTAAAAAAGTAACACCACGTTTTATACTATCTGTTCATCAATATTTTTTAGTAATTATTATTGTAACATTTATTACAGGTTGCAATAGTGATAAGAAAATTCCCAATGTTTCTAACATAAAAATTGATATAACAACAGAACGGTTTGAGAAAGATTTTTTTTCGATGGATACAACTGATATTGATAATAGTATTCAACACTTGTACGAAAAATATCCAACATTTACCATTGATTATTTTCACAACATTTTAGCAGCAGCTCCACAGGTAGATAGTATTATAAAAACTATAAAACATTTTAGGGCAGATTACAATCAAATTTATATTGATGCAGAAAAACAGTTTGGCAACTTTTCTTCTTTTGAAAATGAAATAAAACAAGGCTTTCAATTTGTAAAATATTATTTTCCAGATTATAAATTGCCACATAAATTAATTACCTACATAGGCACTTGGGATGCAATGATTATGCTAAGTAATAATAGTGGAGGCTCTGGTTGTATAAGAATAAGTGAAGATGCAATGGGTATAGGGCTTCAATTAAGTATGGGCACCAATTACCCAATGTATAAAGATGAAATTATGCAACAATTTTACCCTTATTTCATCAGCAGAAAATTTGATAAAGCATATATATCTACCAATGTTTTAAAAGTTATTATAGATGATTTATATCCTCATAAAAACACAGGCAGTTCTTTAATAGAACAAATGATAGATGCAGGAAAAAGATTGTATTTGTTAGATGCTTTTTTACCTTATACTGCCGATACTTTAAAAACTGGTTATACAGAACAACAACTAAAAGGCTGTTACGAAAACGAAGCAACTATTTGGAGTTATTTTGTTACTAATAATTTATTGTATCAAACAGAGGCATCTATCATTATGGAGTTTTTAAATGATGGACCTAAAACTGCCGCATTAGGAGATGGCTCACCTGGTTTTATTGGGCAATTTACAGGTTGGCAAATTGTAAAACAATGGATGAAAAAAAACAAAGAAAAAACTTTATCAGACTTGTTAAAAACACCTTCAAAAACAATTTTTGAGCAAGCAAAATACAAACCCTAATCAAAATAAAAATTAACTCACAATCTATAGAACTCTTTTGTGGATTGAATTTCAGGAGATTTTGTTAACTATTTTTAAGTAGTATGCTCAAAAAAATCTTTAATGTTAGCGAAGTTCTTTAATTACAAAATATCCAAACATTATTAGCAGTAAAATTACAATGATGGCAACAATAATTAGCCCTTGTTCATTCATTTTTCTTCTGTGTTTTCTGTGTTTTTTTATGCCTGTTTGTTTGTGTAAGTGATGGTTTAATTCGTGTACTACTTGTTCAATATCTTTTTTGTTGTTAAAGTTTCCAATCCCTTCAATAGCATCATGTACAAAATTACTTTCAGCCATTTTTAGCTCTACATCATTTCTTTCTTTTGGCGAAAGTTTATTATTGATGTAATCAAGCAGTTGTTGCTCGCTTATATCGTTGTGTGATGATATATTTTTATGGTCTGTCATGTAAATTGATAGTGGTATTTTTTTGTATCAATAATTTCAAATTTCTTTTTCCGTTTTGTATAAAACTCTTTACCTGTAATAAAGAAAATCCTGTTGTATTGGCTATTTGCTGGTAACTATTTTGTTGTAAATAAAATAAAGTTATACATTTTTTTTGCTCCTCGTTTAATTGTTCTATAGCAATTTCCAAAGCAGTAAGCAGTGTTTCTTTTTTAAATAATTCATCAATTATATCATCAGAATTATCGGTGTCTTGTAAGTTTTCTTCGGTAGGTTCTACTAAAATATTTTTATTTCTAAGTTGCATTAAACAATAGTTTCGTGCTATAATATAAATCCAACTTTTAAAATATTCTACTTTACTTTTTTTTAATTCTGCAATAACTTTTAGAAAAATTTGTTGCACCGCATCTTTGGCTTCTTCTTCATTTTTTAAATACTTCATGCAAGTACCCAAAAGCAACAAAGTGTAGCGTTGTAGAAGTATGCCAATCCATTTGTTTTCATTGTGTTTATAATACAAATGAAGCAACTCATTATCTGAAATATGTGTGTATTTATTAGGGTGCATCAAGGGTTTTAAAATACACTGCAAAAGTATATAATTAAAAGTATAGTAAATGTGTTCATAGCCTCATTTTTACTCAGAAAATTATATTGCTATTCAATAGTGTTTAAGAAAATGCTATTATTTGAGTAAATAAAAATGGCGTTACTTTTGTTTTTACCATGAACAACAGACAAATTTTTTTACAACATATTGCACAAACTTCTACAGCACCCATTGGCATAGAAATGATAAAAGCAGAGGGTGTTTATTTATACGATATTCAAAATAAAAAATACATTGATGCTATTGCAGGATTTAGTGTAGCCAATATTGGACATGCTCACCCAAAAGTGATAGAAGCTGTAAAAAATCAAGCAGAGCAATACATGCACTTAATTGTGTATGGCGAATTTATTCAACAACCACAAACAGCTTATGCCAAATTATTAACAGAGCATTTACCCAATTCTTTAAACTGTATTTATTTTACTAATAGCGGTTCAGAAGCCACTGAAGGTGCAATGAAATTAGCAAAAAGAGTAACAGGCAGAACAAAAATATTTGCCTTTAATAACGCTTATCATGGTAGCACTCAAGGCTCATTGAGTATTATGGGTAGTGAGTATTGGAGAAATGCCTTTAGACCTTTACTGCCCGAAATTTATCATTTTGATTACAACGATAATGCTGTTATTGATGCAATAGATAACAATACTGCTTGTGTAATTATAGAAATTATTCAGGCAGAAGCTGGTATAGTTACTCCAGATAAAAATTGGATACAATCTTTGTATAAAAAATGTAAAGAGCAAGGCGTACTTTTTATTGCCGATGAAATACAAAGTGGCTTTGGAAGAACAGGCAGTTTATGGGCTTTTGAACAATTTGATGTAGTGCCAGATATTTTATTATTAGGAAAAGCTTTAGGAGGAGGAATGCCTTTAGGTGCATTTATTGCAGATAAAAATTTAATGTACACATTTACAAATAATCCAGTATTGGGGCATATTACAACCTTTGGTGGTCATCCTGTAAGTTGTGCAGCAGGTAAAGCTGCTTTTGAAGTTTTGCTACAAGAAAAATATATTGATACAGTAAAAAGCAAACAAAATATTTTACTAAATAATCTTACCAAAAAACTTATTCAAAACATAAACAGCTTTGGTTTATGGGCTGCCATTGCATTTGAAAATTTTGAAATTAATCATGCAGTAGTGCAAAAATGTATAGCAAAAGGAATGATTACAGATTGGTTTTTATTTGCACCAAATTGTATGCGTATTGCACCGCCTTTAAGCATAACAGAAGAAGAAATTTTAAACCTTTGTAACATAGTGAATGAAAGTATTGAGGAGGTTTTTTATAGTAAATAAAATAATGTTCGTTTCCAGCAAATACATAAAGCTTTTTAATTTTTTTTTAAATAACATAGATAAATATTTCAACAGGTTCTACTTAATTTTCTTCTTATCAATTTAAAAGTAATCCACCTTTAGTTCACAGTTTTATTGTTTAGTTTTTGTAACAATCATTTTATATGTACTTTGGCTGGCTTTGATTTTTCAATAACTAAAATAATTTTATGAGCAAATTAGCATTAACCTACGATGACATTCAATTAGTGCCTGCATATTCAAATATTTCATCCAGGAAAAATATTGATTTAACAACACAGGTTACAAAAAATTATGGATTAAGAGTACCATTGGTTGCCTCTTGTATGGATACTGTTTGTGAAAGTGAAATGGCTATAACTATTGCAGAATTAGGAGGTGTAGGTTGTATGCACAGGTTTATGAGTATAGAACAAGAAGCTAATGAAGTAGCAATAGTAGTTGCTGCTTTACAACAACAAACTTTTAATGATGTTTGGAATTTAAACGATACAAATTGGAAATTTAAAAAAACTATTCCTGTAATGGCTGCTACAGGTGCTAATGGCGATTTTAAAGAACGTGCTGTTGCTTTGGTAAATGCAGGAGCAAATATTATTTTAATTGATGTAGCTCATGGACATCATGAAAATGTAAAGCAAGCTATTGCTACTTTAAAAAATATTTTACCATCGCATGTAGATATCATTGCTGGAAACATTGCAAGTGCTCAAGCTGCAAAAGATTTAGAAGCTTGGCAAGCAGATGGATTAAGAGTAGGTGTTGGTGGTGGTTCATTATGCACTACTCGTTTAAAAACAGGTTTTGGTGTGCCTAATGTTTCTTGTTTGCAAGAAATAATTGCTGTTACCAATTTACCTGTAATGGCAGATGGAGGAATTAGAACCAGTGGCGATATTGCTAAAGCATTAGCATTAGGAAGCAGTTGTGTAATGTTGGGTTCTTTAATTGCAGGAACTAAAGAAGCTCCAGGAAAAATTATTGAAAAATCTACAGGGCTATATAAACGTTATCGTGGTGCTGCTTCGTTAGAAACAAAAATGGTACATAATCAAGAGCAAAAAAATGTTGAAGGCGAAAGCACTGTAATTCCTTTTAAAGGAGGAGCTAAGTTTGTAATTGATGGTTTGTTAGATGGCGTAAGAAGTGCTTTTTCTTATGGTGGTGCAAATAATATAAAAGAATTTAAACCAGATTATGTACAAGTTACAAATGCTGGACAAACTGAAGCTAAGCCTCATTTGTTGTAAAGAAAAAAAAATTATTGCTTTATTAATTTTTGAGTGGCTATATTTTTTTTATCGTTATAAATAGTTACAACATACATACCTTTTGCTAAAAATTCTACAGGCAATTTATAGATACTTGTACCTGCATTTTTTGAATATTTTTGGTTGCTTAAAATGCTGCCTTTTAGGTCAGTAATTCTTATCCATAAATTATCAATAGGGTAGGGTGTTTCAATTTTTAAATTAGCACTATTTTTTGCAGGATTGGGCGAAATAGTAAAATTTTCATTCAAAACAATATTGCAGTTATCTACAGATAATGTAATAGAATCAATGGTTACAAGGTTGTTGCCTGTTGTAGCTGTATCAATTATTTGTTGTATTCTATAAGTTGCATGAGCTATTGGAGTTGTTGTTGTTACTGTATCTATAATGCTATAGTTTTTATTAGATAAAATATTGCCATTGCCTTGTATTTCTTTTATTGTGGTAAAATAAGTTTCGTTGCTTAACTTTCTTTCTACAATATATTTCATAATGGCAACATCTTTACTTTTCCATTGAATATTTATGTTACAATTATTGTTGGTAGCATTTGTAATTTTTGCATATTGCTGTAATAAAATGCTGAAAGCTTTTTTCATATCAGGAATGCCGTATCCAATTCTATCATTTGGATTAAAATAATTACTGCCACTTTTTATAATAGCTTCTCTTATTGTATAATTTTTAAACTCAGGAAAAGCTTGCCACAACACAACTCCCATACCTGCCATTTTAGGGCAAGCGTAAGAAGTGCCATTGCCTTGCATAATAGTATTATTGCTTGATTGTACATAAGCATTCCAACCTACAGCAGAAGCCTCAGGTTTTACTCTTCCATCTGCCGAAGGGCCATAACTTGAAAAACTACTAACAATACCTTGTACATTTACAGCACCCACTGAAATAGTGCTATCAATATCAGCAGGTGTGCTTAAATATTTCCAACTGCTACCTCCTTCATTTCCCATTGCAGTAAACAATAACATTCCTTTTCTGTGAGCAAAAACACCACCCTTTGCAGCAATAGTTGTTCTGCCATTCATTTGACTATAAGTGTAATTAAATGTTGCATCATCAAAAGTGCTGTAACCTAATGAAGTTGTTATAATTGTTGCTCCTGCACTATCAGCACGTTCTGCTGCACAAACCCAATTAAATTCCTCAATAGGATATTCTGTTGCTGCTTCTTCTGACCTGTATAATAATACATTTGTTTCAGGTGCGTTGCCAATAAAATTACCTGGAATATTTCCTACAATAGTACTTAAACAACTCATGCCATGTGAGTCATCTTCTACTACACTTGCATGATTGCTTACAAAATCCCAACTATCTTTTACACGATTATTCAAATTCATACTGTCGAAAGAACTTAATGATGTGTAACGATAAAACCCTGCATCAATAATGGCAAGCAACATATTTTGTCCACGCATTCCTATATTATGTAAAAATTGAACATTGTGCAATTTGGCTTCATTGGTTGTTAAACCATAATCATAAAAATTAGATACTGATTGATTTTTTTGTTGCACTATATTTTCTTGCGAAATAGTTTCTTTTAAATCTTTTTCTATGCTAGGTTTTATAGAATTATTGTTTGATGGTTTTGCTGCAACTGTTGAAATGCTTGCTACAAAAGGAAGAGTAAGAATTTTATTTATTGCAGTTGCATCGGTAGTTTTTATAGCAACTTGGTTAAGCCATTTGCTTTTATTTAAAATAATTACATTGCCTGAAAGCCTTATGCTATCTATATAACGAGGAGTTATAGGCAAATCAGTACTATCTAAATTAATATTGTAGGTTGTTCTTCTATCTAAAGATTTTTGTGATAAATAAGAAGAAGGATTGCTAAGACTGAAAGGATTGGTTGCTTTGTTTTTTAATTGTATAATATAACGAGTGTATTGGGCTTCTGCATTTTTTATTACAAAAAAAGAAAGCAAGAAAAATAAAAATTGTTTCATTGTTTAAAGGTTCTTCAAGTCGTTTAGAATTGTACTTATCTATAATCAATTAAATTTAGTTTAATGCCATAACTGTTAGCAGTATAACTACCATCGTTATTGGGGTTTTGCCATTCCCAGTGTAAAAATTCTTTGTAAATTAATCCAATATTTTTTGCATACACTTCTACTGAATAGGCTTTTGAAGAACGACTAAGAGCAGGATTAAATGGACCTGGTGGGTCTTCTTCATCTGCTTGTAAAATGGTGTAAGTATTTGGAATATTTCCCTTTTTTACAGTAAAAGATTCATTAGCATTTTGAATTTCAAAATGCCAGTCGTTCATAAAAAAATAATCAGATGCAGTACTTGGAGCATTAATATATTTTGTACCAAACCATTGTGTACCATTGGTTACAGGAGCTGCTATTGTTACAATTCTTATGTTGTTGTTGTCAACAAATTCTATTGTATTATTATCAAATGAAGTAAAAAAAGTAGCAGTATAAATCCAAGGTTTTGTTTGTAAAGTATCGGTTGTGTAACGATAAATTTTAAAAGAATTTCTTCCCGATGCATCAATAAATTGTTCTGCAACACTATCTTTTGCTATGTAACTTTTTACAGTTAATGATTTACTGAAATTGGTTACTACTGTAGAGTCTAAACGATAAATAAAAACTTTACCAGATGCAAGTGGATTTAGTTCATGTACAGAAGGAAAATTTAAAGTTTCTTTTGAACTACAACCTGCTATCAAAAAAGTTGTTATTAGTATGCAGAAAAAAATAAATTGTTTCATAAACTTATTAGAGTGGAAAGATAAATAATACCTTGAATAAGCACAACTAATTTTGTTATAGAAGAAAATAAATATGTTAGAACTCAGGGTTTATAATCTGCTAAATTAAATTCATTTCTTTGAATAATGCCACCGCCTATTACATCATCTCCTTCATAAAAAACTGCACTTTGCCCTGGTGCAATGCCTTTTACTGGTTCGTAAAATTCAACATTTACACCATCTTCAATATTGTATAAATTACTAAATGCTCCTTTGTCTTTGTATCTTATTTTGGTTATAGTTTCTACACCATCGTTTATGCCATCATATTTTATCCAATTTATTTTTTTTACTTGCATGGTGCTCTTATCTAAATCTATTTCATCGCCTAAAACTACAGTATTGGTATTAGGGTCTATGGCTGTAACAAAAGCAGGTTTTCCTAAGGCAATATCTAAACCTTTACGTTGCCCAATGGTATAAAAAGGATAGCCTTTGTGTTGTCCTAATTTTTTTCCATGTTTATTTATAAACCATCCACCAGCAACTTTTTCTTCTAAACCATTTACACGTCTTTTTAAAAAACCCCTGTAATCGTTATCTGGTACAAAACAAATTTCATAGCTCTCACTTTTTTTGGCTAATTCAGGATAGCCCATATCATGTGCCATTTGTCTTATTTCTGTTTTATGATATTTTCCTAAAGGTAAAATGGTGCGACTTAATAAATCTTGCTGTAAACCCCACAGTACATAGCTTTGATCTTTTGTTTCATCTAAACCTTTACTTACATAATATCTTCCATTGGTGTGTGCATTAATTTTTGCATAATGTCCTGTAGCAATAAATTCACAATCCATTGCATCGGCACGTTTTAATAAGGCTCTCCATTTAATGTGTGTATTGCACATTACACAAGGGTTGGGAGTACGACCAGCTAAATATTCTTCTACAAAATTTTCCACAACAAAATCGCCAAATTCATCTCTAATATCTAAAATAAAATGAGGAAAACCATGATGCACTGCAGCCATACGAGCATCATTAAAACTATCAAGATTGCAACAGCCTGTTTCTTTTTTACTTTTTCCGCCACCACCACTTGTTGCATAATCCCATGTTTTCATAGTAATTCCTATCACTTCATAACCTTCGTTGTGCAACATAAGAGCAGTAACAGTACTATCAATACCACCACTCATTGCAACCAATACTTTTCCTTTACGGCTCATAATTAAATTAAAATAGTAGCCTGCAAAAGTATAGTTTTATTACTACTGCTGTTTTTGAAAAAGGGAAGTTGATGTTTGAATAGCGTTAAAAACGTTTTAAAAACTCTTTTCTTTTTCTACAATTAGAATAAGAGCAAATACGCTGTAATTCAATATATCTACATAATTAGCATCAATTCCTTCGCTGATTAGTGTTTTGCCATCGTTGGCAAGAATTTGTTTAATCCGTTGTAGTTTCATTAAAATTAAATCTGCAAAACTTTCTTGGCTCATATCTCTCCAAGCTTCACCATAATCATGATTTTTGTTTTGCATGGTGTCTTTAGAAAATTTTACTTGTTTATTATACAAATCAAGCACTTCACTTACTGGCAAATCTTCTATTTTAGAATCGTTTAATTGTAATTGAATTAAACCAATAACAGCATAATTAATAATGCCTTTAAATTCATCTGCAATATTATCTTCTACCAACTGTTGTTTTTTATCTTGTATGGTTCTTATGCGTAAGGCTTTTATAAAAATTTGATCTACTACACTTATAGGTCTTAACACACGCCATGCAGTGCCATAATCTGTAGCTTTTTTTATAAAAATATCTTTACAGTTTTCTATAATTAAATCGTATTGTTTGTTCGTTTCAATCATACAGTAATTATTGTGTGCCAACTGCTGCAATATAAAAGAAGTGGGCTTTATAGCAAATTGTATTTTTTGTTTTAGCTGAATAAATATTCTACATCTTCTTTGGTTAATGATTTTACAAAACCTTCATCATCTGTAATTAATTCTTTGGCTAATGCCTTTTTCTTTTCTTGTAGTTTTATAATTTTATCTTCTACGGTATCTGTACAAATCATTCTATAAGCAAAAATATTTTTTGTTTGTCCTATACGATGTGTTCTGTCTATTGCTTGTTGCTCAACAGCAGGATTCCACCAAGGATCAACAATGTAAACATAATCGGCTGCTGTTAAATTTAAACCTACGCCTCCGGCTTTTAATGAAATTAAAAATACCCTGCAATTTTCATCTTCCTGAAAACGTGTAATAGCTCTTTCTCTTTCAGCAGCAGTAGTTGTGCCATCAAAATATTCATAGTCCACACCCAGCTCTTCCATTTTTTCTTTTATTAAAGAAAGCATGCCAATAAATTGCGAAAAAATTAAAGCCTTGTGGTTGCTGATGTTTTCTGCAATTTCTCTGCCAATTTCATCTAACTTAACAGAAACTTTTGGAAGTTTTTCTGAGCTTGTGGGATCTTTAATAATATAAGGGCTATCGCATATTTGCCTTAATTTCATTAAGCCTTGCAAGATAGTAAGTTGGCTTTTTTGTATTCCTTTTTCCTGAACTACACCTAAAATTTTGTCTCTAAAATCATTTCTATAAGCATCATAAATTTTTCTTTGTTCTTTATCCATTTCACAGTACAAAATCATTTCTTGTTTTTCTGGTAAATCTTGTGCTACTTGTTCTTTTGTTCTTCGTAAAATAAATGGATACAATAGTTTCCTTAAATGTTCTTTTTGTTCTTTTTCGTTATACTTATCAATAGGAACAGCAAATTCGTTTTTAAAAAATTCTTGACTGCCCAACATACCAGGGTTTAAAAAATTCATTTGAGCAAAAATGTCAAACGTATTGTTTTGTAATGGTGTACCTGTAAGGCATAAACGATTTTTTGCTTTTAAAACACAAACTGCTTTTGTAACCTTACTTGCTGGGTTTTTTATAGCCTGACTTTCATCTAAAACAATATAATCAAAATCTATTTCTACAAAATATTTGATATCACTTCTCAATGTTCCATAGGTGGTAATAATAATATCTGTGGTTTCGTTGGTAAGGTTCGATTTATCTCTTGCACCTCCATGATGTGTGTAAAAGGTTAAGGTGTTGGTGAATTTTTTTATTTCGTTTTGCCAGTTGAACATTAATGTTGTTGGGCAAACCACTAAGGCTTTTAAAGTTTTATTTTCATCTTTTAAATGTTGTAAAAAACTAAGTGTTTGAATGGTTTTTCCTAAACCCATATCATCTGCTAAAATGCCTCCCCATCTTACTTCACTTAAATAATTGAGCCATTGAAAACCGCTTTCTTGGTAAGGGCGTAAAATAGTGCTAAGATGTGGTGGTGGATTTATTTTCTTTATTTCATGATTGTATCTTAGCTTATCATATTTCTCTTCTAACTGAATGTACAACTCCTCTTCATCTCGTTGGTTATACAAATCTTCTACAACGCTGTATTGATATTTGCTTAAACGCATATCATTTGCTTTGCCTTCGCCTACTTTGAATAACAAAGAATATTTTTTTATCCATTCATCTGGTAAAATTCCTAATGAACCATCTGCTAAGGGAACATATTGTTGTTTGTTAGCTAATGCTTTTTTTACATCATCTACCGTTACTTTTTGCTCACCAAATTGTATTTCAATTTTTGCATCAAACCAGTCGGTATTGCTACTAATATAAATTTTTGTAGAAGGTTTTGCTGTATTAAATCGGTAGTTTTCGAGTGCCTCAAAACCATAAATGGGCACATTCAATTCTTTCATGGCATCTACAAATAAAAAGAACCAGTTGTTGCGTAAAACATCAGCTCCACGCAATGCCAAAGTATTATTATTTAGAGGTCGTATAAAATGAGAGTGTAAATTTTCTATTTTTTGTAACCAATCTTTTTCTGCTTCTAAGTTTCTATAAACAATTAAAAGTTTACCTGCCAAAGGCAAAATAATAGTTTCTTTATCAGCATCAGTTATTTCATATTCTTTATAAGTAAATACAGGGTGAAAACTTAAATAATCGCCTTGCTCTTTCAGTACAATTTTTAATGCTGGAGTTTCATCTTTTATTTCTGCTTTTTGTAAGTTGCCAAAATGTACTTTATATTCTTTTGATAAGGGTAAAACGAGTTGCCTTAAATATTTATCCCATTCATTTATGCTTACATTTATTTTTCCTGTAGGCAAAAACTTTTCAGTTACTTGTATATCTTCTACCTTTTTCCAAGTAAATAATTTATGGTGGTATTGAAAAAATAAAGGGGTATTACTTTCATTTTCGCTAATACAAATTTCGTTTAATGGCAGCTTTGCTTTACATGAAATTTCGTATTCATTATTATTGAAGTTTATGTAAAACTGTGGCGATATAAGTTGATTACTTAACTCTGCATGTTCAAGATTAGCAGTGATAAATTTATTGCCATTGGGTAAGTAAAAAGAAAAATTTGTTTCTGCAAAATCTGTAAAAAGTTTTTGAAGTTTTGGATGTAAGTATTCGTTTATTAAATGTTTTGTTTCATCAGGAAACTCGGTATTGTGTTGTTGAATAATATTATCCCAAACACCACTAAAAGGAGAGTTTCTTGATAAGTATTTGTTTAGCTCTGATGGTAAAAATTTTCTTAGTTGTTGAATAAGAATTTTATCGTCTTCGCTAAATTGTTCTGTATTTACAAATTTGTTTAAATCAATTTTTTCAGTTTTGCTTATGTAAGAACTGAAATCATCATTGGGTTCTCCTTGAATTGCTTCAACTTGAAAGTAGGGATATTGTTGCTCTTGATAAGTAATTACAATGCCCAATTTTAAAGCACTTTTTGCTGGCGTATCTACAAAAAATGTTGAGGTAGTTTCAGTAGCTGTATTAACCAAAGAGCTTACAGGTTCGTCCCAAGCAGGTTTAACGATTGCTTCAACTTGCAAAGGAGTATCTATTCTTTTTATAGATGGGTCTAAAACTCGTAAAAATGGTTTTCCGTTTTGATAAGTAAATTCAAACTTTCCTTTTAAATCATCGTTTAAAGTATAACCATAAATGCCTAATAATTTATTTTTTACAGAATCCCAATTTCGAATAGAATCAAAATAATTTGCACCATATTTTTTTATTAGATGCAATAACACAATTACTTTTTGTGTACATAAAGGATAGTTTATTTCTGTTAAATCGTTGCAACTTGTATCAAAATATCTATCCTCGTTTTTACGAATAATAACTTTCCATTTTTCATTTTCCCAATCTACTTCTGCTATTACACGTTCATCTTTTGCTTCAATAATATTTACTTTATTAGTACGCAAAAATTCTTCAGCATCTTCAAATGCTTGATGAGAAGAAAGCATTTTGATGAGTTTTACATCTAAATGCTTCATACGAATAATGGTATGTTTTTGAGTATAATTTTTACTTTGATTTCCTAAAATATTTCTATCTATTAAATCTTGTAATTGAAATAAAGCAGCAGCTTTGTGTCTGCATATTTCACTAAAACTGTGAGGGCAATTGCATCGTAGATTTATATCTTTTTCGTCTTTAAAATTGTCTATATGAACTTTATAATAAGTAGCATAAGTATCGTCTTTTACTCTAAAAATGGCGTTGCCTAAAAATTCATTATTTTCTGTTAATTCTACATTGCCTGAGGTAAATATTTTTTTACCTCTACGTATTACTTCTTCAGAGCCATTGTTGTAAACATATTTTATTAAGTAAGATAAAGCCATTGAGTTTGAAGTATAGTTTTGAAAAAGTTAATCTGCAAATGTAAATGAATGTAAATGGTATTTTACTCAATGATGAGTAGTTTGTGGAAGAAAAAATCATAAAAAAAATAACTCAATGCTGTTATAAAAAATTAAATTATCTTGTGCCATTTTTCTTTTCTGATTAAGGCTCTTGAAAAATTCTATTTTCATTGGTTATAAAATAAAAATAATTGCATTATGAGTTACCAAGTACACTTACAAAAAGATAAAAAATTAGCTACATGTTTAGGAGAAGAATTACAGCAATTACATTTTCATAAAAATATTCCTTTGCGTTTAATGGCTAATATAATGAGCCAGCAATTAAGCACTAAAGTTGCCAAAGTTATTTACAAAAGATTTTTAGATATTTATAATGGCAAAGAACCTTTACCACAGCAGGTTTTAGACACTTCTTTTGAAACTTTAAGAGGTATTGGTTTAAGCAGTGCAAAAGTAAATTATGTACAAAATGTTGCAGCTTTTTGTTTGGAACATAATATTACTGACAAGAAGTTGCAAAAAATGAGTAACGATGAAATTTTAAATTTATTAATTCAAATAAAAGGTGTGGGAAAATGGACTGTAGAAATGTTATTGATGTTTAGTTTAGGAAGAGAAGATGTTTTTTCAGTAGATGATTTAGGTATTCAACAAGCTATGATAAAATTATATAAATTAGATGCTACCGATAAAAAGTTATTGAAAGAAAAGATGATAAAAATTGCAGAAAAGTGGAAACCTTATAGAACTTATGCTTGCTTGCATTTATGGAAATGGAAAGATAGTTGAGGGCTTGCAAAAGTGTAGCATACAACAACAAGGGGCTTTTAAAAAGCCCCTTGTTGTTGTAATTTAAGTATGTTGTTTTTTCTTTCTTATCTTACTGCTTTTTCTTTGTGTTTAAAACTTGCTTGTTTTTCTAATTGTTCTTTTGTGAGTATTGATTTTACAGCATCTTTTCTTTCTTTATTCAATGTTAAAAGTTGTTGTTTTTTTCTGCTGGGGTTAAAGAAGCGTTATCTCTAATGGCTTTTGCTTTTGTATTAAAAGTAGTGTTTTGTTCTTTTATTTTGCTTACCTGAGCATCGCTAAGGTTTAAATTTTCTTGCATTTTTTTTATCCTTGCATCACTATTTGCTTCTTTTTTTTCTTTGTTTTTTTGTCTAAGTTCTTTTGCTTTTTGTTTTTGTTCGGGTGTTAAAACTGCTTCTAATTTTTCTTTTCTTTCTTTTTGTAAAGCTGCCATTTGTGTTTTGTATTCGCCCATAGTTAATTTATCGTTGTCTTTTAAGGCTTTTGCTTTTGTTCTAAACTCTTCATTAATGGTTTTTACTTTTGCTTTTTGTTCATCTGTTAGGTTTAATTCTTTGGCAAATTCAATGCCATTATTACGAGCATTCATTTTTTCGCTTTTTTGAAATTTTTGCCCTCGGTTGCCTGGTTTGTTTTGTGCTTGAAGCTGATGTAAACCTATTAACATAACTGCTCCTAATACATACATTTTAATGTGTTTCATAATCTTACTTTTTGTTTTAATAATTTTCTTAATAGACTATATGAGAACATTAAAGTTTAATGTTTTTTCTTTAAAACTTGTTAAAAGGTTGTAATGCTGTACAAAGGGATAAATGTTTTTTTAAAAGAGGTTAAAAATTTATCTCATTCAGTCTATTACTTTTGCAAAAAAATGTACTCTTGAAGAATATAGTATTT
>Ga0116193_1001510_pt1 | contig 19118 bp, 11 predicted proteins | sample AD_UKC115_MetaG_FD_89892 | JGI IMG/M metagenome (GOLD analysis project Ga0116193, IMG submission 89892) | Active sludge microbial communities of municipal wastewater-treating anaerobic digesters from Hong Kong - AD_UKC115_MetaG | ecosystem: Engineered > Bioreactor > Anaerobic > Digestate... | reverse complement strand
TTCCCCTTACGTTCATTCTGAGTCCATAGATCGATTCGGAAGCAGTGATGAACAATGTTTTACGGTCTCTTCCCCCGAATGTTACGTTTGCGGTCCATTTGGTTTCCACCGGAATGTGTTCTATCTTTTCTCCTTTGGCGTTGAAAACTGTAACTCCGTGACCGGTAAGGTAGACATTCCCGTGGCAATCGATGGTCATTCCGTCGGAACCCATTGGGGCAAAAAGCGTTTTGTGTGAAAGACTTCCATCTTTCTGAATGGAATAGCGGTATGTTTTCCCGGCACGGAGATCTGCCACAAAAAGTGTTTTTCCGTCAGGAGAACCTATGATCCCGTTAGGAGTGACCAGATCAGTGTCCACTGCGGCCAGTTTGGTACGATCTGGCGAAAGGTAGTACACATGCTGGCCTTCCTGCTGCATGGCCGGATCACGGCTCCAGTAAGATCTTACATAGAGGGGATCGGTAAAATAAATCCCCCCGTCGGGGCGAATCCAAAGGTCATTCGGTCCGTTCAGTTTTTTCCCGTTGAAATCCTTTACCAGCACCTGGTGATCCCCGGCCATGTCGATGCTCCACAATTCATTGTCCTGGTCGGAACAGGAGATCAGATTCCCCGCCTGGTCAAAATACAATCCATTGGCCCTGCCGCAAAGGTTGCAAAAGGTGGTCAGCACACCATCGACCGACCATTTCAGAATTTTATCATTGGGCTGATCGGTGAAATAGACATTGCCTGCTTTGTCGGCCGCAGGACCTTCGGTAAAAATGAAACCGCCGGCCAGCTTTTCAAGCCGGGCGCCCCTGGCGATGATGTTCTTTTTGGCTTGTGCCGATGCAGGAAACATAATCACCAGGCAAAAAAAGAGGCGGGTTAAGAGAAGCCGGTACATCACATTTTGATTTTGGATTTGAAAACTAAAATAGTGGAATTTTTAAACCATTTCACCCCCGCGTTTCTTTTTTTACCGGGATAGAGGAGCTTCAGCGGTTCCGTCGGGCAAATCGGGAGAATGAATTCCTTCAAATTTTTTTCAGGATGCGGCCAAAAAAAGGTAAATTTAAGCCGTGATAACCGGTTTCATGAAAAAAACAGCAAAAGGCCGGAGTATCCCTGCATGTCATATTCACCTGACTAATTGATCTTTTACATGAAGAAAGCATCTTTAGCGGTCCTGACAGGCCTTATTGCTTTTTCCTGTTCACTGAAAAACTGGGATTCCGGACCCGGAGGAGTAACGGTGTCCCCTTCGCACCCCGGTGGAAAGACAGCCAGAGCCATACAAATTGTACCTTTAAGTGAGGAAATCATCAAGGTGGCTGCCAGTGCGGGTAAGACTTTCAGCAATGATCAGGGACTGGTGGTTCCTACCGGTTTTACTCCTGCAGAATATGAACTGAAAAAGCTTGGGGATACCCTGATCATCACTACTGCCGAAATTGAGGTTAAAGTATTGAAAACATCTGGGGAAGTGGCTTTTTTTGACCATTCCGGCAAGCTCAACTACAAGGGTAAAAATGAGGAGCTTTATCAATACAACACCAAAGTATCGGTCCCTTTCGACGTCTCCACCCAAAATTACGGATTGTTTTGGGACAACTACTCATTCTCCTGTTTTGGCGATCTCCGTCCTTACGGACAGCTTGACCAGTTCTCCCTTTTCGGTAAAAACGGGGAAGAGGGGGGATTGACAGCCACCTATCTCGACGACCGGGAGAAGGATCACCTCTTTAAGGAAAGAAAGGAAACGGCCATCGATTATGAGAACCTGACCACCATTCGGAATTTTCCGAAAGGATTTGATTTCCGCAATGCCAATATCACCTGGGAAGGGGATCTTCAGCCCCATGAATCGGGAGTTTTCAATTTTTTTACTCTATTATGCCGGGTATGCCCTGATCTGGATCGACGGAACGCTCTGTGCCGACAAATGGAGAACCGCCTGGAGTCCTTCCGTTGCCAAATTCGGAATTGACATGCAGGAAGGTCAGAAATACCATCTCAAACTGGAATGGATACCTGACGGAGGGGTGTCCTATATCAGCCTGAAGGCTTTGTTTCCGGTTGATCCAGAAACGAGGAACGATATCTCTTTCTGGTCGGAAATGGGCGACCAGATCAACTACTATTTTATCAGGGGAAAATCCATAGACGGGGAGATCAGGAATTACCGCAAACTCACCGGAAAAGCGCAGGTTATGCCGCTATGGGCCATGGGATTCTGGCAAAGCAGGGAGCGTTACAAAACCCGGGATGAACTGGTGAATACCCTGGCCGGATTCAGGGAAAGGCATATTCCAGTTGACAACATCGTGCAGGATTGGTCTTACTGGGAAGTTGACCAGTGGGGGAGCCATGAATTTGATAAAGCCCGGTTTCCCGACCCGTTGGAAATGGTGAAAGCGGTGCATGACCTTCACGCAAAGCTCATGATCTCAGTCTGGCCTAAATTTTATACCGGCATGGAACACTATGACGAGATGTACAGCCGGGGATGGATATACCCCCGGGCCGTCAGGGGCAGCATCCGTGACTGGATCTGGCCGGGCTACACAGGATCGTTTTACGATGCATACAACGCAGGGGCAAGGGAACTTTTCTGGAAGCGGATAGAGGAACATCTCTATTCCAAAGGTTTCGATGCCTGGAGGATGGATGCGTCGGAACCTGACATTCTGTCGAATGCCAGCATGGAATACCGGAAACAGCTGATGAATCCCACGGCCATGGGGCCTTCTGCGAAATATTTCAACACCTATGCCCTGATGAATGCCAAAGGGATTTATGAAGGAGAGCGGGCTAAAAATTATGTCGACTGTGGATTTATCCTGACCCGCTCTGGTTTCGCAGTCATGCAGCGATACGGGGCAGCCACATGGAGCGGTGATATCGGCACCTGCTGGGAAGATCTGAAATCGCAGATTACCGCCGGAATCAACTTCTCCATGGCGGGACTGCCCTATTGGACCATGGATATAGGAGGCTTCAGTGTCCAGAGAAAATCTGAACAGGCCAAGGAGGGCACCCCTGAGATGGATGAATGGCGCGAACTGAACAACCGTTGGTTCCAATTCGGGGCTTTTGTGTCGCTGTTCCGCTCCCATGTACTATATCCCTTCCGGAAAATCTTCAACCTTGCTCCTGAAAACCATCCGGCTTATCAGTCGATGCTTTATTACTGCAAGCTTCGCTACCGACTGATGCCTTACCTAAGCAGTCTGGCCGGAGCGGTCTTCCATGAAGGGTACACCATCATGCGGGCCCTTGCCATGGATTTTCCGGATGACCGGAGGGTATGGAACAGAGGTGATCAAAATATGTTTGGACCCTCCCTGATGGTTTGTCCGGTTGCGACCTACCGGGCACGGCAACGGAAGGTTCTTTTTCCCGCTAAGGGTTGGTACGATCTATATTCCGGGAAATACTATGCCGGCAACCAGGTTATGACGGTCGACGCCCCTTCCGGCGGGATGCCGCTTTTCGTCAAGGAAGGTTCCATAATCCCCGTGGGGCCTGAAATCGAAAACACCGATGAAAAACGGGATGCTCCGCTCGACGTGTATATTTATACCGGTGCGGATTGCAGCTTCGATCTCTATGAGGATGAAGGCACCAATTACAACTATGAAAAGGGTAGATTCAGCACGATCCGTTTTTCCTGGTCAGAAGCGAACCGCATCCTGACCATCTCGGACCACAGGGGTGAATTTGACGGAATGGTGAAAGACCGGATATATCGGATTATCCTGGCGAGTCGGGAGCTGCCGGTGCAGTTACTCTCCGGCAACCTGAAAAAGATGGAAATCAAATACAACGGTAAGGAAGTCCAATTATTCAATCAGTGATTCTTCTTAAAACAATTCAGTCATGAAACAAACAGTTACATTGATTCTGCTGATGGCTTTTTTTGCCTGTTCAGCCTCAGCACAAACGGTTCCTTCCAGGGAACAGGTATTGAAGAACATGATCCTGGCCAACGGCTATTTTATGCAGAAATGGCCCGATCCCGGCGCTCCAATCGTGGGCGATAAAATGAGGCCCAGCAATATCTGGACCCGTGCCTCCTATTATGAAGGACTGATGGCGCTTTATAAAATCCATCCCGATGAAAAATACCTGAACTATGCTGTCCGCTGGGGGGAATCCCACCAGTGGGGTCTGGCATGGCGAAACGACAACCGGAATGCCGATGACATGGGGTGTGGTCAGACCTATATCGATCTGTATAGAATTGATCCGCAACCGGAGCGGATCCGGATACTGAAGGAAGCGGTCGACAAAATGGTGGCTTCCGATAAGATTGACGACTGGTGGTGGATTGATGCCCTTCAGATGGCCATGCCGGTTTTTGCCCGGCTGGGAGCCCTGGAGAAAGATGAAAAATACTGGGACCGGTTGTTTGAGATGTATCTCCATACCCGCAATAAGGAAGGGGGCAGGGGGCTTTTCAATCCCGAAGATGGACTATGGTGGAGAGACAAGGATTTTCTTCCTCCCTATAAAGAGCCTAACGGGGAAGATTGCTATTGGTCGCGTGGAAATGGCTGGGTAATCGCTGCCATGGCCCGCGTGCTTGAACAGAATCCCCCCGACAGGAAGCAGCGGAAGGAATACAGGAGCATGTTAAAAACCATGGCGGAAGCGCTGGTGAAGGTCCAGCGGGAAGATGGCTTCTGGAACGTAAGCCTTCATGATCCGGGAAATTTCGGGGGTCCGGAAAGTTCAGGCACGGCCTTTTTTATATATGGTATGGCCTGGGGGATCAACCATGGCTGTCTGAAAAAAAGCAAATACCTGTCTGTGGTGATAAAAGGGTGGAACGCGCTGTGTGGAAAGGCGCTTCATCCCAATGGTTTCCTGGGATATATGCAGGGAACCGGCAAAGAACCCAAATCCAGCCAGCCGGTGGGCTATGACACCATGCCTAATTTTGAGGACTACGGATTGGGAGCTTTTCTCCTGGCAGGAAGTGAGGTGTACAAGCTGGCCAAGTGAAGAGATGGACCCTTATCGGAAGCTCCGGGAGCTGCCGGCCGGCGGAATGTTTGCCATGAACCTTTCTTATATGCTCTTGAGCCCCTCCCGGGATCTTATCAGATAAATACCAGAATCAGAATCTGGGCAAGAATGACCCGTAAAAACATGGTTAACGGGTATACCGTGGAATAGGAAACAGCCGGTTGATCATTGTTGGCAATGGAACCTGAATAGGACAAGGCCGGTGGATCGGTAGTACTGCCTGCCAGCAATCCGATCAGGGAGAAGTAATTCAGTCGGGCGAATTTCCGGCCAATGATTCCCATGATCAGTAAGGGGAGGGTGGTGATCAGAAAGCCGAGTCCAACCCATAGCAATCCGTTGCTTGAAAATACCGTTTCAGCAAATTTTTCTCCCGACAGAATGCCCACGCTGGCAAGGAACAGGGAGATGCCGATTTCACGCAGCATGAAATTGGCGCTTTGGGTAGTATAGGTAATCAGTTTAAGCTTATAGCCGAACCGTCCTATCAGGATGGAAACGATCAGGGGGCCGCCGGCCAGACCGAGTTTCACCGGCATCGGCATTCCCGGAATGAAGAAGGGGATGCTCCCTATCAGGATACCCAGGAAAATTCCGATGAAAATGGTGATAATATGGGGCTCATTCAACCTTTTCAGGGTATTGCCCAGGAATTTTTCCACTTTTTCAATAGCCTCGAGCTCTCCCACCACCATAACCCGGTCACCCATCTGCAGGACCAGGTTGGCTGTTCCCAGCAGGTCGACGCCGGAACGGTTGACACGGGTGATGTTGACCCCGTATATATTGCGGATTTTCAGAGAGCCCAGTTTTTTTCCGTTGATTTCACTGCGGGTAATCACAATCCGGCGTGAGACCAGCCGTTTTTCCGAGATTCTCCAGTCCATTTCGGCCGTTTCACCGATAAAGGCCTTGATGGGTTCCACATCTGCCAAGGCAGTAATAACCAGAAGGATATCTCCTTCTCTCAGTACGGTATCGGTTTGAGGTATGGAAAATTCACCGTTACGCATCATCCGGGAAACAATGAACTTACGACCGACGAGCGTTTTGATATCATGGAGTGCACGCCCGCTGACAGCCTTGTTGGTCAGCTTTAAGGTGATTTTTTCCGGATTGTCGGAGGCCGATTCCTCTTCCGATATAAGCTCATTCTCTTCTTCTTCGAGTTTAATCCTGAAAATAATCCTCACCAGGACAATGGAGAGGATGATGCCCACTACGGCCAGGGGATAGGCTACGGCGTACCCGAGGGCAATCTGGGGTATTTCCGTGATTTGTCCGGCTTCATGCGCCTGCCGAAGCGCTTCCTGGGCCGCACCAAGGCCCGGAGTATTGGTAACCGCACCCGACATGATCCCCACCATCATCGGCATGGAAACACGGCCTCCCAGAATAAAATAGAAGAATATGGTAACCAGCGCTCCAAGCACCACAACCCCGGTGGCCATCATGTTCAGCTGCATTCCCCCTTTTTTAAAGGAAGAGAAAAAACCGGGGCCTACCTGGAGACCAATGGAATAAATGAACAGAATCAAACCGAATTCACGGATGAAATCGGCTACCTCAGGATTGACCGTAAATCCCAGATGTCCGACCAGAAGCCCGGCAAACAGTACAAAAGTGGGGCCCAGAGAGATGCCGAAGAATTTAATCTTGCCGCAGAGTACCCCCAACGCAATGACGAATGCGTAAATCAACAGGGTGTGTGCGATACCTTCATGGAACAATAATACATTAAACCAATCCATTCTGAAAAGTTAATTAAAAGGTTTATAATAAGTTATATAAACACTTCCCGAAAAAATGGGGGTGCAAGATTACAGAATAATAACTGAAATTTAAGTATAATAATTAAAATTATCCCCCTTGCAACCAAATTATTAATGTAGATCATTTTAGTCCAGTCTGCTTGTCCGGACTAAAAAAATCAACAATCCCACCCATGCAGTTTGTGTGATAGATAATTTTGTTAGCTTTATGCCCAAAATCGAAACTAAAGGAAAGTCAAGGAAACTTAAAGGTATTTGATATGAAAGATGAATCTGCAATAAATCAAAACGTTCTGGATAGGATCGGAATTCCGCGGTCCCTGGCATGGGGTTATCTGGGCATACTCATCTTCATGATGGGAGATGGTATGGAGCAGGGTTGGCTCAGTCCATACCTGATAGAGCGGGGACTTACGATACAGCAGTCAGCCAGTCTGTTTACCGTATATGGCATTACCATTGCCATATCGTCTTGGTTTTCAGGGGTGTTGGCTGAGGGTTTCGGAGTAAAAAAGACAATGCTGGCCGGATTGGTGTTATACCTTCTGGGAACCGTCGGATTTGTGGGATACGCCTTACCCGGGCTTCATCAGGCTGTTATGCTGATGACTTATTCTCTCCGGGGATTCGGGTATCCGCTGTTTGCCTATTCCTTTCTGGTCTGGATTACCTATCGCAGCCCCCGGCAGAAGCTGGGAAGGGCGGTAGGCTGGTTTTGGTTTGTCTTCACCGGGGGATTGGTTGTGCTGGGAGCCTATTACTCAAGCTGGTCGATCATCCGTTTCGGCTATATGGAAACGCTTTGGAGTGCGCTGGGTTGGGTATTGCTGGGCGCCTTTTTTGCCCTGGTCCTGGTGAAGGACAAAACCGCCTCCGGAATAAAAGGGGGGGTCAGGGAGAAACTTCGTGAACTGGGCCGGGGATTCAGTATCGGCCGGGATGAACCCAAAGTGTTACTGGGAGGATTGGTGAGGGTGATCAACACCACCGCACAGTTTGCATTTCCGGTTTTCCTGCCTACCTATATGGCCTCGCACGGATTTTCAACCACGGAATGGTTGCAGATCTGGGGAACCATTTTTACAGCCAATATTGTTTTTAACCTGATCTTTGGTTTTGTGGGTGACTACATCGGATGGAGAAATACAGTCATGTGGTTTGGCGGGGTAGGCTGCGCGATGACCACGCTGTTGTTTTACTATTCTCCACAACTGTTCGGCAATAATTTCTGGGTGGTGATGATATGCGGTGTCTCATGGGGAGCTTTGCTTGCCGGGTATGTCCCCCTGTCGGCCCTGGTTCCATCACTGGTGCAGACCGAGAAGGGGGCAGCCATGTCGATCCTGAATCTGGGCGCAGGCCTTCCGGTTTTTATCGGACCTGCCCTGGTAGGTCTGTTTATCGGGAAGCTCGGCAACGGTGGAGTGATCTGGATATTGGCCATCCTTTATGTGATCAGTGCTTTGCTGACTTGGTTCATCACCCTTCCCAACAATGCCAAAACAGCGCATCATGCCATGATGCAGGCTAACGGGGAGTGATCGGTTTTTCAGGCAATAATTAACTCAACACCTGATTCTTCGATCATCTTGGCCATCATCCCCGGGATTCCGGAATCGGTGATGATGATGTCAACCTGGTCCAGGTTGCAAATCTTCCCAAAGCCTCTTTTACCGAATTTGGTTGAGTCGGCCAGAATCACGGTTCGCAGGGAAGAGTTCATCATGATTTTATTGAGCTGGGCCTCTTCAATGTTCGAATTGGTAATTCCATACTCGGGATCTATGCCGTCCACACCCAGGAAGAGTTTTGAGCAGGTAATGTCCTCGAAGAGCCTGGTGGAGTATGCTCCGACCACCGACACCGAGTTTTTGCGGACCATTCCTCCCAGCTGCAGGACGTCGACATTGTTCAGCTCGTTTAAAAGAATGGCCACCTTAAGGGATGCGGTAACTACCGTCAGGTGATTGATAGGTTTGATGTTTTCCGCAAAGGTAAAGACCGTGGACCCGGAGGCGATGATGATTGAATCGTTCTCCTCAACCAGCCTGCAGGCTGCCAGGGCTATCCTTTTCTTTTCATCCATCCTCATTTTTTGTTTTTCCGTCACGTCCAGGTCGGAAGCAAGCGGATTGATCGGGCTGGCACTGCCGTGTGTGCGGTAAAGCATCTTTTTCCCTTCCAGGTATTTCAGGTCTTTCCTGATGGTTACGGTGGTGACGTCCAGGGATTTGGCCATGTCGACTACTTTGATAAACCCGTCTTTCCTCAAGGATTCGAGTATAAATTTATGTCTTTCAGCTATGCTTATCATAGGTTATTTTTTAATATCATAAAAGTAATGATTATTGATTGCAAAAAAATCCTTTTTTAAATAAATCAGCTAAAAAAGGGAAAGTTGAAATTTTGTTTCATTGTGTATTGTTATATTATTTTTTTTTATATGTTTGCTTCGAAACAAATGGAAAGTTTTTTAGTATTGAAAAGAAATAATAAGAAACGGTCTAAGTCGTTGAACGAAACTGCCGGAGAGGCCGGCAGCAGGGCGGGAGAGGCACGGGACCTGATCTCCCGGGGGTGACATGGATGAAAAGGAAAGCGATCAAACTATAGAGATATATTTGAGAAGAGTGTTTGAGAAGAGTGTTTTAAACTAACCAAAAATTGCGTTATGAATTATTTGAAGCGACTATGTCGGGCAATGGGGATTGTATTTCTCACATTGTTCATTTTCGTTCCCGGATCATTTGCTGCGAAAACCGGCATTCACCAGGCGGATGCCAGGGATGCATCGGGAACTGCTGGTGAGATGATTCAGCAAAATACCAGAAAGATCTCCGGGATTGTTAGGGATATGAAGGGTGAGGCCATTCCCGGGGTCAATGTGGTCGAGAAAGGGACAACCAACGGTACGGTTACCGATGTGAACGGGAAGTTCTCCCTGGATGTGAAGGAGAATGCCTTGATTCACGTGTCGTTCGTCGGTTATGTGAACCAGGAGATTGCCATCGGCAATAAGTTGAATTTTGACATTCAGATCCAGGAGCGCACTGAGGCTTTGGACGAAGTGGTCGTGGTCGGTTATGGCGTGCAGAAACGCCGGGATGTTGTCGGAGCTATTGAACAGGTTTCCGGGGAGATATTCGAAAACCGTTCCAATCCCAACATTGTCCGTTCCATGCAGGGTGAAATCCCGGGGCTGACCATTACCATGGTGGATGGTAAACCTTCCCGCAGCGCGAATATTCAGATCCGCGGATCGGTTAACTCGATCGGATCGGGAGGAAGTGCGCTGGTGCTGATTGACGGAGTGGAAGGTGACCTGACCACGGTGAATCCGGATGATATTGAATCCGTTTCGGTGCTGAAAGATGCCTCTTCAACCGCAGTATACGGGGCCAGGGGATCGTTCGGGGTTGTGCTGGTCACCACGAAAAAGGCAGCAGCCGGCAAACCCAAAATCCAGTACAGCGGCAGCACCTCTATCATGAGCCGCACCGTGGAGCCGCAAATCGTAAACGACGGTCTGCAATGGACCAACTCGTTTTATGAGTCATACTATAATTACAAGGGACAGGCACCCAGTACCATTAACAATGTATTCAACAAGTGGGCTGTCAGCTGGAACGACTGGTACAATGAACTGGTGGTCAGGGATGCTGACCGGTCACTCGACCGGGTGAGGGTAAATGCCAAGGGTTACTATGATTATTTTGGGAATACCGACTGGCACAAGGTCATTTACAAAAATTCAACCACGGCCACCCAGCATAATCTCAGTGTTTCCGGAGGGAATGAGACGGGGACCTACCTTCTGTCGGGTTCTTTCTACCAGCAGGGAGGAATTTACAACGCCGGCAATGAGGATTTCAGGAGATACAGCTTGCGGGCAAAAGGGAGTGTGATGTTGCGGCCCTGGCTGAAAATCGAAAACAACACCGACTTCTTCCGTAGAAAATACCATGAACCCATCGTCATGTATTCCAACAGTTCAACCGACAATTCGGAGATATTCCCCATTCAGCGGCAACTGGAACAACAGGCCTTTCCGATGACCATGGAGAGAAATCCTGACGGAACCTGGACTGAATGTGCCGTATACATCGGCTGGGCAGGATTTGTGGAAGGAACCTCCTGGCGGGAAGATACGAAGTTTGACCTGAGAAACACCACCACCATGACTGTGGACTTTTTGAAAGATGTGCTGGTGGGGAAGGCTGATTTTACCTACTTCTACAACCAGTCGAACAGAGACCAGATTGGCAATCTCTACACAGGTTATATCAGTCCGACTGTTCCCGTGGTACATCAGACATACAGCTATCTGGAAAACCGCACTTACAACAATGAATATCTGGCAGCAAATGCCACGCTGACTTATACTCCCCGCCTGGGTGACAACCATTCCCTGACTGCATTGGCAGGGTGGAACATCGAGGATAAGACCTACCTGTCGACTCTTACCAACCGCCGGGGTGTGTTGTTACCCGATAAGCCCAACTTCTCCCTGCTTGACGGAACCGATTTCAATATCAAGGACAACGGAAGCTATTCATGGGGATTTGTGGGCACCTTCTTCCGGGCCAATTACAGCTTTAAGAGCAAGTACCTGGCAGAGATCAGCGGTCGTTACGACGGGACTTCCAAATTCCCGTCCAATCAGCAATGGGGATTTTTCCCTTCAGGATCACTGGGTTGGAGAATTTCCGAGGAAGGTTTCCTGAAATCGGCCAGGGACAAATGGCTCGACAACCTGAAAGTACGTTTTTCTGCGGGTACATCGGGGAACGGACTGATCAGCCCGTACAAATATCTTTCCACCATGGGGGTTTCCAAATCGACCGTGATCATCAACGGAACCAGCAGTGCCTATACCACCGCTCCCACTCCGATACCCAGCGGTCTGACCTGGGAAAAGGCTTCCACTGTTGACCTGGGTGTGGATGTGGACCTTTTCAAAAGCCGGTTCAATGCAGTTTTTGATGTATATAAAAGATACACGACCGACATGTATGTGGCTGGTGAAGAGTTGCCCGCCGTCTATGGAAATGAGGCCCCTTACGGCAATTATGCCGACATGAGGACCGACGGATGGGAGTTCAGCATGGGTTGGAGAGACCACTTCAAAGTGGGTGGTAAAGACCTGAAATACAATCTTAAATTCATGTTGTGGAACAGCAACACCTTCGTTACCCGGTACACTTCCACAACCAATGCTTTGCCTACGATTTATACCACGAGATATTATGAAGGCATGGAAATCGGGGAGATCTGGGGTTACAAAGTGGCCGGATTTTTCCAGAATGCCGAGGATGTGGCTAATTCTCCCAGTCAGACCCAGTTTACAAACTTTAACGGAACAGGGAATCTGTGGGAGGCCGGTGACGTCAAATTCCAAAACCTGGATGACGATCCGACCAAAATCACCAATGGGAGTAACACCCTGGCTGATCACGGCGACCTGACCATCATCGGAAATATGACCCCGCGTTACAGTTACGGGCTCAACCTGGGTGCCAACTGGAACCGGATCGGACTGTCCATGTTCTGGCAGGGGGTTGGGAAACGTGATTGGTATCCCGCCAAGGAATCTTCCTATTTCTGGGGACAATATGGCCGTCCATACGGATTCGCACTTCCCTGGCACAATCCTGAAAACGAAGCCGGCATCGATGACAGTGGCAACATCACCAACGGAGATGCTTACTGGCCCCGCTTACGCTCTTACATTGCAGAGGTCGGTGCCGGAACACTTTCAAATCCTACCGATAAGTACCTGCAGGATGCATCCTATCTGCGCCTGAAAACCCTCACCGTGGATTACACTTTCCCCGCCAGGATCGCCCAGGCGATTGGAATGCAGGATCTGAGGCTATACCTGTCAGGCGAGAACCTTCTTACCTTCACTCCGCTGAAAAAATGGGCCAAAAACTTCGACCCGGAAGTAATTGAAGCAGGTGACTCAGATTATTACAATACCAAGGGGGGTGCCGGTGATGGCTACAGTTATCCGATGATGAAATCATTTACCATTGGTGTTAATGTTACATTTTAATTAAGGAGAAGTCAATATGAAAAAGTCTGTTATACTCGTATGTTTATCCGTTTTGCTTCTCACATCCTGTGATGATTTTCTGACCAGAGAACCATATAGCTCCATCGGATCTGAAGAGTTTTTCGCATCCGAAAATGACCTGGTGATCTATGCAAACGGGTTGATCCAAAATATGATGCCCAGTGCGGAAGAGCTGACCTGGGATTACGACAATTATGCGGATTATCTGGCCATCAGTTCGGTTCAGCCGTTCCTTCTGAACGGGTGGGATTTCACCAAACAAACCGGCTGGAGCAATACCGACTGGCGAAATCTTTACCGCATCAACTATTTTCTCAAGAACATGGACAAGGCTGCCCCTGCCATCTCGGATCCCTCGGTTCTGAAACACTATCAGGGGGTTGCCCGTTTCTGGAGAGCCTGGTTCTATTATGACAAGGTGCGCCTCTTCGGCGATGTGCCCTGGTATGATGAACCCATTGATGCCAATGATACTGAAAAACTGTATAAACCGCGTGACAGCCGCGAATATGTGATGGATAAGGTACTCGAAGACCTGAATTATGCCTGCACAAACTGTTCCGATGCCAGCAAATATCTGAAAACCAGTGTGATCAGCAAGTATGTTGCTCTGGCACTGAAAGCCAGGATCTGCCTGTATGAAGGAACCTACCGTAAATATCACACGGTAAATCCCGCAACCGGCAAGCCATGGTCGGATGCCGGTGCCAGCACCCGCTTCCTGAATGAATGTGTGTCGGCTTGTGATGCACTGATGAGTTCCAATAAATTCGCACTGGTATCCAGTTCTTCAAATGTACAGACGCAATACAGGAAACTCTTCACGGAGCAGGCGGTCAACTATACGGAGGTCATTTTTGCCCATGAATACCAGGCTTCTGTCTCCATGCATGATGTGACCCTCAGGTTTAGTTCGGCCGGCAACAACACAAACCGCTGGTCACCCACCAAAGAGTTCATCAATACCTATCTGTGCCTCGACGGCAGCCGTTTCACCGATAAAACGGATTACCAGAAGATTTCTTATATCGATGAGACCAAGAACCGTGATTACCGTCTGAAACAGACCGTCATAACCCCTGGATTCACCAAAAAAGTGGGTGGAGTCGTTACGCTGACCAAACCCAACTGGAATGTTACCTATACCGGGTTCCAGGTGATCAAATTCAATATCGATGACAACAGTTACGAGACTGTGGGAACCAGTTACAACTCCATTCCGGTATTCCGGTATGCAGAGATTTTGCTGAACTATGCCGAGGCAAAATATGAACTGGGTCAGTTCGACGAATCGATCTGGAACAAAACGATAAAACCTCTCCGGGAACGCTCCGGAGTGAACGGGGCGGTGCCTTCGGTGGCCGATCCTTATCTGATCGCCTATTACAACAATAAGATAAGCGACAAGTGGCTGCTGGAAATTCGCAGGGAAAGAGCCATCGAACTGTTCATGGAAGGAAGCCTGCGTTATGACGACCTGATGCGTTGGAAGCAGGGCGATTTGCTGCAGAAAACCTGGTCCAGCATCTATATTCCCGAAAAGAACGTGGGTTACGATATTGACGGGGATAATACCCCCGACATCATGCTGGTTGACAAGGCATTAACAAAACCGGATCCGAATATTTTCTACATTAACCTGAGTAAGGCAACTTATTATACTTATGTGGACGGGGTGCTGAAAAAGAAAAATGAAACGGTTTGGACCGACAGCCGGTATACCCATCCGATTCCGCAGACAGCAATTGTAAATAACACGAATCTTACACAGAATTTTGGCTGGTAGAAGTCTTTTAATGTTATTGATATTTTAGATTGTCGGAGGTGTGGCCACAAAGCCGCATCTCCGGTTGAAATTTCTTTACTTTACAAAAAAAATAAATTCTCCAACAGAAGATCCCGGATTGTCATGACCGGGGCAGTTTACCGTTCATATTTTACAGTTGAAGATGATGAAAGAGATAGGTTTTAAGACATGGATAGTTGTCCTGTTTCTTGCAGGGTGTGTTTTTTCCGCCGGAGATGCCGTGGCGGGTCAGGGAAGGAAACAGTCTCTGCATTTCTTTTGCAAGGGAAATCCCAGGAAAACACTCAGTTACAAAGGGGATGGCTCGATCCTGGTTAGCGGACACCGTGGAGGCCGTGAGAAAGGATATCCGGAAAACAGCCTGGAAGGATTTCAGAATGTTCTCCGGCAGATGCCGGCGCTTTTCGAGATCGATCCGAGGCTGACCAAAGACAGCGTGATTGTGCTGATGCATGATGCGACACTGGACAGGACCACTACCGGCAAGGGTTTGTTAAGCAACTACACATGGGAAGAATTAAAATCGGTCAGGCTGAAGGACAGTGAGGGAAATGTGACCGGCTGTACCATTCCGACGCTGGAGGAGGTAATCCGGTGGAGCAGGGGGAAAACGGTGGTTAATCTGGATAAAAAGGATGTTCCGATGGAAATGATAGCCGCCATGATCAAGAAAATGCATGCGGAGGATCACGTCATGCTGACCGTCCACAGCGGGCAGCAGGCCCGGTTTTATTATGACCGCTTTCCCAACGTCATGCTTTCGGCATTTGCACGTAATATGAAAGAATATGAAGATCTGGCTGCCTCAGGTGTTCCGTGGAACAACATGATTGCCTATGTGGGGCCGTCCATCACGCCAGAAAATGCCAGAATCGTGGAAATGCTTCATGCCAGTGGCGTACGCTGCATGATTTCAGTGGCTCCCACGCATGATAAGTTAAATTCAGCGGAAGAGAGACAAAAAGCCTACCTTCAGGAAATCCGGACCAATCCGGATATTGTTGAATCGGATATTCCGACCGAAATCTGGGAAGCACTTAAGTTGCGATAATCGGTAAGAGAGGATGTTCCTGGAATAACCTGAAAACAAGGGAAAAAGGACAAAAGAGAAGATGAGAGAATTGACAAGAGTTGAAAAAGCGCTGGAAGCAGCCACTGATACCCGGGCGCTCCGGATCGGCTCAGGGATACTTAACCAGGTTCCGGGCCTTTTCAGGGAACTGTTCCCCGGGAAGAGGGCTGCTGTGGTGGCTGACCTGAACACCTTCCGGGTGGCGGGAGAAGCGGTGGAAAAAGAGTTTAAGAAAGCGGGGATTGACCAGGAACCTCCGTTCGTTTTTGACGATCCGGAGCTGTATGCCGAGTACAGCTATGTGGATCGGTTAACGGCGGTTTTCGAAAATCATGATGCCATTCCCGTGGCAGTGGGATCCGGAACGATAAATGACCTGGTCAAACTCTCGTCGTATCTGACCGGAAGGTCTTACCTGTGTGTGGCCACAGCGGCAAGCATGGACGGATATACCGCGTTTGGTGCCTCCATCACTGCAAACGGGGCCAAACAGACCTTTGCCTGTCCTGCCCCCCGGGCCTGCCTGGCCGATATTGACATCATCAGCCAGGCACCCGCTGAAATGACCGCCTCGGGATATGCCGATCTATTCGCCAAAATCCCGGCTGGAGCGGACTGGATCCTCGCATCCGGGATGGGTGAGGAAGCCATTGACCGGAAAGCCTGGTCTATTGTCCAGGACGGTCTGTCCGATGCCCTTTCCGATCCACAGGGTATCGCCTCCGGAGACCGGGAGGCACTTACCCGGCTAATTGAAGGATTGATGCTGGGCGGGTTTGCCATGCAATATGCAAAAACCAGCCGCTGTGCTTCAGGCGCAGAACACCAGTTCAGCCATTTGTGGAACATGCAGCATTTTCTGAATAACGGAAAGCATGTCTCCCATGGGTTCCAGGTCAGCTTGGGCTTGCTGGCAGTTACCGCCCTTTATGACCAGCTTTTCAGAACAAGGATTGAAAACCTCGATGTGGAAGCAGCCTGCAAGGTATGGCCATCTCCGGAGGAATCGGACGAAAGGGCGACCCGGATGTTTGCCGGAACCGACTTCCCCTACCTGGGATTGCAGGAGACCAGAGCAAAATATGTATCAGAAGAAAAACTAAAAGTTCAGCTGAACACCCTGAAGCAAAACTGGCCGGAGATACGTTCCCGTCTGGAAGCACAGATCGTACCGCTCGATGAAGCCCGCAGAAGGCTGAAACTGGTGGGCGCCCCTGTGGAACCGGAACAAATCGGCATGAGCCGCGAATATCTCCGCGATTCCTTTATCCGGGCCATGGCAATTCGCCGCAGAATTACCGTACTCGACCTTGCTTTCCGTACCGGGTATCTGGACCAGTGGATGACCGCGCTCTTCGGAAAAGGGGGAATCTGGGAAATTAATAAATGAGATAATCTTTTCAGCACCCGTTTGAAGGGGCGCTCTCAATATGTTTTATATGGACTTAGCAGAAATCAAAAAATCCCTGACTGAACCAATCACTGAAAATCTGCAGGAACGTCTTCGCCGTATCCGCCATCTGGCTCTCGATATGGATGGTACGATATATACCGGTGGCACCCTTTTCTCTTATACGGTCCCGTTTTTAAACAGGATTAAAAAACTGGGTATCACCTATTCCTTTCTGACAAATAATCCTTCCAAGAGTATCAATGACTACCGGACACTTCTTAAGGAGATGGGTATCTCCATCAAAAGAGAGGAGATTTACACCTCTAGCCTTGCGGCCATTGATTTTCTGAAGAAAAACCATCCCCGGGTAAACCGGCTGTTCATCCTGGGGACTCCCAGCATGATCAGGGAATTTGAAGCGGCTGGTTACATATCGGTTCATGACCACCCGAATGATGTCCCCGATGCGGTAGTCGTGGGATTTGACAAAACGCTCTCCTATTCCCGGCTTTGCCGGGCGGCCTGGTGGATCTCAAAAGGTTTGCTGTATGTAGCAACGAATCCTGACCGGGTTTGTCCTACCGATGAACCTACCATCCTGGTCGACTGCGGTTCCATCTGCGCAAGCCTGGAACACGCTACAGGAAGAAACCCGGATGCGGTGACCGGAAAACCCGATCCGCAGATGCTCGACGGGATCATGCAGCGATACAACCTTCAACCCTCCCAGATTGCCATGATCGGTGACCGGATTTATACCGACATTCAAATGGCTATTGATGCCAGGGCCCTCGGTGTACTGGTTCTTTCGGGCGAAACCGATCTGGAAATACTGCAGCAATCCGGATTGAAACCCGATATCGTGGTAAATGATATTTCTGAACTGGGACAAATGATCGAAGAGGCCATCCATAACTACAGATGTGTATAACCATTGACCATAAATGAAACGGTTTTTCTTCAGATACATCCTGCTCGCTGTTTTGTCTGTTTTTTCTTTCGTCTCCTGTAAGCCGGAAGAAGATGTGCTTTCTGAAACCTATAGCATTGAATTCGGCAAAACGGTCTATACCATTTTGGAGCAGGGAAATGTCCGGCCTGCGATCATGAAAGTTACCTCACCTCCGTCAACAACCGATACCCTCTGGTACGATGCGGATGCAAACCCTGAAGGATTGTCATGGAGAGCTTCCGATGAAACGGTAATTCAGGTGGATCAGAAGGGTAAAGTGGTTGCCCGGGCTCTCGGAACCTCTAAAGTAACGGTGACTTCCGCTGACGGTAAATTGACGGCCACTACCACCGTGAGGGTGGTAAGGGGATATTCACTCAAACCGCTGGAATCTGCACTGAATGAGGACCTTGTCTTCAGCAAGGGGGTATACCTTGTAAGGAACAGTGTGATACAGAGTTTTGACATGGATTATCAGGACTTTATTTTTTATGATCAGCTGGGAGGGAGTCTGCCGCAGTACATATTTGTGATCAGGGGGCAGGCTAATAAAAACCATGCTGATTATATGCAACTGAAATATTTCGGTCACGGAACGAACCTGGTTGTGGAGGAGGAGGGGAGTGACCGCTATATCTGGATTAACAGCAACGGCACCAAAGGATCTGACGGAGAATATGGTTCTTCCCAGACTGTTTCGAGGGTTGCCTATACTCCGGGAGCCATCTGGGAAAACAGCAGTGAAGAAACCTATTATCTGAAAGGGAAAAGCAATGTCCATCCAGCCATTGATGTGAAGAATGATTTGTTGGCGCTGACCACTTCCGGCGGTGGGGATAACCGGAGGTATTTCTATTTTTACCGCTTAAGTGAAGCAAAAGCCTTGAAATATACTTCAGTTACTTTGTCTCCGTTGACATTTGGCGGTGAAGGCGACGGGACTCCGGTGCAGACCGTTACCCGGACCATTCAGGTTAAACTACTTGATAACCTCACCCCACTTGGTTCATTCGCCCTGAAACCGGGG
>Ga0116193_1001509_pt1 | contig 19131 bp, 18 predicted proteins | sample AD_UKC115_MetaG_FD_89892 | JGI IMG/M metagenome (GOLD analysis project Ga0116193, IMG submission 89892) | Active sludge microbial communities of municipal wastewater-treating anaerobic digesters from Hong Kong - AD_UKC115_MetaG | ecosystem: Engineered > Bioreactor > Anaerobic > Digestate... | reverse complement strand
TGCAGAGCTCGATCCAGCAGAACCAGGATCTCGCCGACGCCCAGAAGCAGCAGGCGCTGCAGGCCGTCGATGCATTCGGCAACTGGGTGCAGACCGCCAAGTTCACCGATCCGGCGCTCGCGCAGAAGGCGATCGGCGTGGTCTGCGCGACCGCGCGCAAGCTCGGTCTGAAGACGCTCGACGAGGCGCGCGCGCTGAGCTATGACCAGGCCATGCAGAAGGCCGGCACCGTCTACCTCGGCGTGAAGGACGTGCTCGCGGTGTACGGCTTCTCGCTCGACGACGTGCTCGCCTCAGTCAAGGCCGAGACGGTCAACAACGACGGCAAGGCGGCTAAGGTCAAGGTCAGCTACACGTTGTTCAACACGCCGCTCACCGCCGAGACCGATCTGGTCAAGGTCGACGATCGCTGGTTCGGTAAGGAGACGATCGCGCAGATTCAGCGCAAGAACAGCGAAGCCGCGGGCGGAGCGGCACCGGCCGCCGCCGCGCCGCAGGCGCCGGGCAAGGACGGCTGATCCGGTCGGTTTAACCTGCATCTAACGAATCGCGCGCTGCCTTCGGGCGGCGCGCGTCGTTTTGGGGTTCGCCGGCGCGCATCGCGCACTGGCAAGCGCTTCCGGCCGATTACAATGCCGGCATGGAACCAACCCCCGAAACCGCGCGCGGCGAAGCCGTCCGCGCACCGTGGCGGCTCCGCCTGCTCGGCCGCCTGCTCGAAACCTGGGTGCGCATCCGCCGCGAGCCGGCCGACGTGCAGGCCATGCTCAAGCCCGGCGTGCTGATCTGCTACGTGATCGAGCATCATGGCCTCTCGAACGCGTTGATCCTCGAGCAGGCCTGTCGCGAAGCCGGACTGCCTTCGCCGCTGGTGCCGCTCAGCCCGCTTGCGCCGCGCCGCAAGCGCAGCCACTTCGCGCTGTCGCGCCGCGATGGCTGGCTGATCGGCAGGGCGCGCCGTGGCGCACCGACCGGCATGCTTGGCGAACTCGTCGCCACGCTCGAACTCGCGCCCGACGAGGACGTGCAGCTCCTGCCGGTATCGATCTTCGTCGGCCGTGCGCCGAACCGGCAGAGCGGCTGGTTCCGCGTGCTGTTCTCGGAAAACTGGGTCGTCGTCGGCCGCTTCCGGCGCTTGCTCGCGCTGCTCCTCAACGGCCGCGACACGCATGTGCAGTTCTCCGCGCCGGTGTCACTGCGGGCAGTGCTCGCCGAGGAGCAGGGGCAACGCAACGAGCGCATCGCGCGCAAGGTCGCGCGCGTGCTGCGCGCGCACTTCCGGCGCATCCGCGCGGCGGTGATCGGGCCCGACCTCTCGCATCGCCGTACGGTCGTCGATGCCGTGCTCAACGCCGAGCCCGTGCGCGAGGCGATCGCCGCGACGGCGAGCAAGGAGAACATCCCGCGCCACGTCGCCTGGAAGCGCGCGCGCGCCGCGGCGATGGAAATCGCGGCCGACTATTCGCATCCGGTCGTGCGCTCGCTGTCGTTCCTGCTGAACGCGTTCTGGAACAAACTCTACGGTGGCGTGCGCATGCACCACTTCGACAGGCTGCGTGCGGTCGCGCCGGGTCACGAAGTGATCTACGTGCCGTGCCACCGCAGCCACATCGACTACCTGCTGCTGTCCTGGCTCCTGTACACCAACGGCATCGTGCCGCCGCACATCGCCGCGGGCGTGAACCTCAACCTGCCGCTGGTCGGTTCGATCCTGCGCCGCGGCGGCGCGTTCTTCCTGCGTCGCAGCTTCAAGGCCAACGCGCTGTACTCGGCGGTGTTCTCCGAATACGTCGCGCAGCTGTTCGCGCGCGGCGTGTCGCTGGAATACTTCATCGAAGGCGGCCGCTCGCGCACCGGGCGCCTGCTCGCGCCGAAGGGCGGCATGCTCGCGATGACCGTGCGCGCGTTCCTGCGCGAGTCGCGCCGGCCGGTGATGTTCCAGCCGGTCTACATCGGCTACGAGAAGCTGATGGAAGGCAAGTCCTACATCGGCGAGCTATCCGGCCAGCCGAAGGAGAAGGAATCGTTGCTCGGCCTGGTCCGTTCGGTGAAGGTGCTGCGCGAGCGCTACGGCCAGGTTACGGTGAACTTCGGCGAGCCGGTATTCCTCGCCGGGCTGCTCGACGAGGTCGCGCCGGAATGGCGTGCGGCCACGGCCACTCCGGAGGAACGCCCGGAATGGATGATGCACGCGGTCGATCGTCTGGCCGAGCGCATCCAGATGAACATCAATCGCGCCGCCGACGTGAATGCGGTCAACCTGCTGGCGATCGCGATGCTGTCGACGCCCAAGCACGCGATGGCCGAGAGCGACCTGATCGCGCTGATCGCGATCTGCAAGGCGCTCGTGGTCGAGCTGCCGTATGCCGAGCGGGTCACCGTCACCGAGGCGAGCCCGGCGGAGATCGTCGCCTATGGCGAGCGCATGGGCTGGATCCGGCGCGTGAAGCATCCGCTCGGTGACGTATTGGTTACGACCGGCGACCAGGCCGTGCTGCTCTCTTATTTCCGCAACAACGTGCTGCACCTGTTCGCCGCGGCGGCCTGGGTGGCCTGTTGTTTCGTCAACAACCGGCGCATGGCGCGCGCTTCCGTGGTGCGCCTGGCGCGCGTGGTCTATCCATTCGTGCAGGCCGAGCTGTTCCTGCCGTGGAACGAGGAGGGCTTCGGCGAGCGCATCCAGGCGACCATCGACCTGCGTGTACGCCATGGCCTGTTCGAACTCGATGCCGAGGGCCGCGTGCTGAACCGCGGGCCCGGGCAGGGCGATGCGGCTTTCCGCCTGCGGGCCATCGCGCACAGCCTGCTGCAGGCCTTCGAGCGCTACTACATCGCGATCGCCGTGCTGGTGAAGAACGGCCCGCGCACGGTCAGCGCGGCGGAACTCGAGAACCTCTGCACGCTCACCGCACAGCGCCTGTCGCTACTGCAGGAACTGAATGCACCGGAGTTCTTCGACAAGTCGCTGTTCAAGGGCTTCATCCAGAAGCTACGCGAGCGGCGTGTGGTATGGACCGACGAGAACGGCAAGCTCGACTTCGATGCGGCGCTCGAAGAGGTCGCGCGCGACGCCAAGGTCATCCTGAGCCGCGAGATCCGCCACGGCATCCTCAAGCTTACGCCCGAAAAGACCGCCGAGGCGGCACCGCGCGACCGGGCGGCCTGATCCGCCGGGATCAGGCCGGCTCGTCCGGGATCAGCTGGTTCTCGAGGTAGGCGATCATGTCCTTGAGCCGCAGCTTGCGTTTCTTCATGCGGCGCAACTGCAGCTGATCGCCGATCGGCTCATCGGCCATGCGCTCGATCGCGGCATCCAGGTCGCGGTGCTCGATGCGCAGCTCGACGAGCTGGCGGGCGACGGTGGCGGGATCGACGGGCGGTTGCATGAGACGATGTTGCGAAAGTTGCGCCGAGTGTAACGCCGCGGCGTGACGGCGCGTAGGCGGGTCCGGCGACCGTGAGCGCGTACAATACGCGGCCCGCTGTCGCAGTCCCCCGTCATGAATCCCACCGTCCCGCGCAAACAGGAGCTCGAAGCCCACAAGCTGGCCAAGCGGCTGCGGCGCCTCGCGGGCCAGGCGATCGCGGACTACAACATGATCGAGGATGGCGACCGGGTCATGGTCTGCCTGTCCGGCGGCAAGGACTCCTACACCCTGCTCGACCTGCTGCTGCAGCTGCGCGCCAAGGCGCCGGTGCGCTTCGAGCTGGTCGCGGTACATCTCGATCAGAAGCAGCCGGGCTACGATCCGGCCATCCTGCCGGCCTATCTCGAGTCGATCGGAGTGCCGTTCGCGATCCTCGAGCAGGACACCTACAGCGTGGTCAAGCGCGTGGTGCCGGAAGGCCGGACGATGTGCGGGCTGTGCTCGCGGCTGCGCCGCGGCTCGCTCTACACCCATGCCCACGCCAACGGCTTCACCAAGATCGCGCTCGGCCATCACCGCGACGACATCGTCGAGACCTTGTTCCTGAACCTATTCCATCACGCCAAGATGAAGGCGATGCCGCCGAAGCTCCTGTCGGACGACGGGCGCAACGTGGTGATCCGGCCGCTCGCCTACTGCCGCGAGGATGACATCGCCGAATACGCGGCGCTCAAGGGGTTCCCGATCATGCCGTGCAACCTGTGCGGTTCGCAGGAGACGCTGCAGCGCAAGGCGGTCAAGGCGATGCTCGCCGAGTGGGAGAGGAAGCACCCGGGCCGTGTCGAGAACGTGTTCCGCGGCCTCACCGAAATCGCGCCCTCGCAGCTCGCTGACCGCAACCTGTTCGATTTCGCCGGGCTTGGCAGCCGCAGCGGCGCGCGACCGAGCCCGCAGGACTGGCTGCTCGGCGACGGCCCGGCGGCCGACGCCTGATCCAGTCCCGAAATTCCCTTTCCGTCCCGAACGGCGGGCCGTCGCCCGCCCCAGCCAGAAACTGCCGATGTTCTTCCGCAACCTGACCCTGTTCCGTTTTTCCGAAGCGCACGCCAAGACCCTGAACGAACTCGAGGATCATCTCGATGCCGCTCGCCTGAGACCGTGCGGACCGCTCGAGCTGGCCACGCGCGGCTTCGTCTCGCCCTACGGCCGCCACGAGACCGCGCTCGTACACCGGGTCGGTTCGTTCGCCCTGGTCACGCTTGGCGGCGAAGACAAATTGCTGCCGGGCTCGGTGGTCAGCGAGGCACTGGCCGAGCGGTTGCAGAAAATCGCGGCCGAGGAGGGCCGGCGCGTCGGCGCGCGCGAGCGCAAGCGGCTCAAGGACGAGGTGCTGACTGATCTGCTGCCGCGTGCATTCGTCCGACCCTATCGGCTAAGTATCTACGTAGACTCGAAAAACGGCTGGCTCGTCGTGGATTCGTCGAGCCGCAAGGCGGCCGAGGAGGCCCTCGGCCGGCTGCGCGAGGCGCTCGGCAGCTTCCCGGCCACGCCGATGGCGCCCGAGGAGGCGCCGCGCGCTCTGATGACGGACTGGGTGGTGCGTGGCAAGCTGCCCGCGGGTCTGGTGCTCGGCGACGAGTGCGAACTGCGCGATCCGGCCGAGGCCGGCGCGATCGTGCGCTGCCGGCGCCAAGATCTTGAAACCGATGAAGTGCGCGAGCATCTGAAGTCCGGCAAGCAGGTGTTCCAGCTGGGCGTGACGTTCGACGACCGCATCGGCTTCGTGCTCGGCGAGGATCTGGTCATCCGCAAGCTACGCTTCCTGGACCAGGTGCTCGACGAGCTCGGCGAGAGCGAGCGTGATTCGGCCCAGGCGGAGCTCGATGCGCGCTTCGCGCTGATGACCCTCGAACTCGAGCGGTTGTTCGCGAAGCTCGAGGAATGGTTCGGCTTGCCGCGGCCGGCGGATTCGCGCTAGACCGTCGCTGCGGACCGCACGTGAGGCGGGCATGGCAGACGAGCAGGCACATTATCTGGAGCTGGCCACGCCGAACGGCGAGACGATCCGGATCCTCAAGCTGGCACACCCGCGCTCGCGGCGGCTGCGCCTGACCGTCACCGCGCGCGGCGCACGCCTGTCCTGTCCGCAGGGCACGCATCCGGCGCAGGTCTTCGCCTTCCTGCGCAAGCATGCGGACTGGCTCGAGCGCAAGCTCGACCAGCTTCAGCTCGAGGGGCCCGCGCCGCCACTCGAGCCCGGCACGCCGACCGTGATCCCGCTGCGCGGCGAGACCACGCCGCTCCTCTGGTGCGACGGTGCTTTCCCTGGCATCGCCCACGGCGATCAGGGCGTAGTCCTGACCCTGCCCGCAGCGCCGGCGTCCCGCGCCCTGCCGGCGGCACGTGCTCTGCTGCGCTCCTTTCTCGAAGCGCAGATCCGGCGCGACGTCTCACGTCTGCTCGCACGCTATACCGGCGAGTTGAATGCCGCACCGACCGCGATTCAGGTGCGGCCGTTGAAAAGCCTGTGGGGTAGCCTCGACACGCGCGACCGCGTCACGCTCGATCTCGCCCTAGCACTCGCGCCGCCGCTCGCGTTGCGCTACGTGACCCTGCACGAGCTCTGCCATCTGCGCATCCGCAACCATTCGCCGCGCTTCTGGAAGCTCGTCGGCAGCCTGATGCCCGAGTGGCCCGCGCAGCGCGCCTGGCTGCGTGATCGCGGCCAGGCGCTGAAGGCCGAGCTGGCGCGTCTGATCGGGGCCTGAGCCGCGCCGGGACGGGTGAGATAGGACGTGCCGCGGGTGCCCTGCCGTCTCGGCGTAACGTGAAGCCGACGTGCGGAGCACATGCCGATTCACGGTGTGGCGGTCCGAACGTGACGGCTGGCCAGCGGTCTGGCATGCCTGCGAGCCTTCCGGACCCGCGATGCGCTCCGCGGCCTGCCGATCAGTCCATGCCGCAGAAGGCCCGGATCGCCTGGGCGATCGGCAGTGGATCTTCCATGTGCAGGTGGTGATGGCCGGGCAGGCGCAGGATCTCGAGATCCGCCACGCTCGCGATGCGCGCCTGCATCGCCGCCGGGCCCAGATAGGCGCTCGGCGGCTCACCGAGTACCAGCAGGGTCGGCGCGATAATGCCGCGCAGGACCGCCTGCACTTGGGATTCGGTCTGGCGCAGCGGGCTCGGCAGGGTCAGGCGTGGATCCGAGGACCACGACCACCCGCCGGCGACCTGCTGCAGACCACGCTCGACGAGCAGCCGCGCCGCGTTTTCGCCGAGATCACCGGCCGCGCGTCGCGCGGTCACCGCTTCCTCGATCGAGGCGAAGATCCGCAGCGTTTTTTCCACGAAGGCGGATTGCTGGGCGAGACCGCGCCGCAACTGCGTGAGGGCATCCGCCGGTTCGGCGGTGAGCGGACCGAGGCCCTCGATCAGCAGCAGCCGCTCGACCGCATCGGGCCAGGCTGCGGCATACACGCTGGCCAGCACCGCACCGAGGGAATGGCCGAGCAGATGGCAGCGCGACCAGCCGAGGGCGGCGAGGATCGCGCGGATGTCGTCGAGATAATCGGCATAGTGGTACCAGATGCCCGGTGAGCGGTGTGCCGAGCGGCCGTGTCCGGGCAGGTCCACCGCGACGAGGCGGAAACGGTCCGCGAGCAATGGCGCGAGCGGCACGAACGAGGCGGCACTGTCGAGCCAGCCGTGCAGCGCGAGCAGCGGCGGGTGGGCCGGATCGCCCCAAGCCAGGGCCGCGATCTGCAGATGCGGCAGCTGCAGGCTCAGCTCGGTCGGCGCCCTGTCAGCGGTCGTCATAGGCCAGATCCTGGTGGCGTGCATCGACGGCGGCCGCGGCTGCGAGCGCGGTCTCGGCCGACCAGTCCGGTGTGAACTCCGGCCAGCCCTGGGCATGGCGCAGGACCAGGTCGGCCAGAGCGTCGATATGCGCTGGCAGGGCGTTCAGTGCCGGGATGTACTCATAGCGCTCGCCGCCCGCGGCGAGGAACAGATTGCGGTTCTGCATCGCGATTTCCTCGAGCGTCTCGAGACAGTCAGCGGCGAAGCCGGGACAGAACACCTGCAGCGAGCGCACGCCCTCAACGGGCAGCGCCTTGAGTGTCTCGTCGGTGTAAGGCTTCAGCCACTCCTCGCGGCCGACCCGCGACTGGAAACTCACGATCACCTCGTGCGCGGCGAGCCCGAGCCGCTCGCGCAGGCGGCGCGCCGTCGCCTGGCAATGGCAGAAATACGGGTCGCCGGCGAGGAAGTAGCGCTGGGGTATGCCATGGAAGGACAGCAGCAGGCGATCGGCCCGACCCTGCGTGCGCCAATGCGCCTCGACCTGGGCGGCAAGTGCCGCGATGTAGCCCGGTTCGGTGAAGTAGTCGTTGACGATCCGCGCCTCGGGCGGCCAGCGCAGGGTCTTGAGCGTATCGGCGAAGGCATCGATGACCGAGCCGGTCGAGGTCGCGGAATATTGCGGATAGAGCGGCACGAGCAGCACCCGGCGCGTGCCGGCGCGGGCGAGCTCGGCGAGCACGTCGCGCAGGTTCGGCGCTCCGTAGCGCATCGCGAGACGCACCGTCACCGGTCCCGGCCGGCGCCTGGCGAGTTCCGCACCGAGCGCCGTGGCGATCGCCCGGCTGTTGACGAGCAGCGGCGAGCCCTGATCGGTCCAGATCTTCGCGTAGGCCTGTGCCGAACGGCGCGGTCGGATGCGCAGGATCACGCCGTGCAGGATCGGCCGCCACAGCCAGCGCGGCAGCTCGATCACGCGCGGATCGGCGAGGAATTCGGCGAGATAGCGGCGCACGGCCGGGGTCGCCGGCGCGTCCGGGGTGCCGAGGTTGACCAGCACGACGGCGGCTTCGCCGATCCGGTCGTGACGGAAGTCCGCGGCACCGACGTAACGGGAAGTCTGGGGCATGGAGGCTGGTGGGCTCCGCACAAGATGTTGGGGGGGGCGCGCATCCCGGGCACAGCCGCTGGGTCTGCACGGCGGGCCGTCGCGGGCGTTTTCCGGGAGGTCGGCTAAAGGCTTGTCCGGATTCGGAAAGCTGTTTAGACTGCCTGAGCCGTCCCGCGCCCGGGGCGGCTGACGATTACCAGAACGATAACAAAACGCGGTAGATGATGAGCCTGCGCGCACGTCTCGCGGCAGCGGCAGCCGTTGCCCTGTTCTCGATCGCCCCGGTACGGGCGGCGACGACTGCGCTCGTCAGTGCCTTCGATGGCTTCTACCGCACCGATCTCGACTCCCGCAAAGCCTCGCTGCTGGGCGCCACCGGCCTGTACGCCAGCCAGCCGATCGCCATCGAAGGCATGGCCTACGCGCCCGACGGCACGCTCTACGGCGTCTCGGACAACCAGAAGGCCCTGTTCCGGCTCAATCCGGATACCGGCAAGGCCACCCAGGCCGCCACCATCGCCCTGAGCGGCGAGGGCCAGTACGGCAACCTCGACACGGCTCTCGCCGTGACTGCCGACGGCCGCTTCTGGCTGACCTCGGCGACCTTGAAGCGCCTGTGGCGTCTGGATCCGGCCACCGGTGCGGTGACCGAGATCGGCCCGCTCGGCGCGCAGATCACCGGCCTCGCCGCGCGTGGCAACGCGTTGTACGGAGCCGGCAGCCGTGGTGACGAGGGCTTGTACCGCATCGACACCAGGACCGGCGCGGCCACCCTCATCGCGCGCTTCAACGGCGTCATTCCGTATGCGGCGACCATTTCGCTCGCGTTCGATGCCTCCAGTCAGCTCTGGGCGGTTATCAACTACAACCCGCCGCAGTCCGAAACCGGCCCGATCGCGACCTGGAGCGATCTGGCCAAGGTCGACAGCACCACGGGCTCGATGCAGTTGCTCGGCGCCCTGAGCGGCCCGGCCAGCCTGCAGGCGATTCCGGTGCGCGGCCTCTCGATCACGGCGCCCACCGCGGTCGCCGATGCCGCCGTGCCGATTCCGGCCACGTCGCCGTGGGCGCTGACGCTGCTCGCCCTGGCCCTCGTCGCGGGAACCCTGGCGCATCGGCGCCGTCCAAGTCCGCGTTAAGCGGCGATTCGTCCGACGCTGGTAGTTTCGCCGCGCGTGCCGATCCGGCGCCTGCGGGAGAGAATCCATGATTGCGATGTTGCGTTTCTTGTCGATTGTCGTTGTCTGCCTGATCGCCGCGGCGGCTCCGGCGCGTGCCGGTGAGGCCGAATTCAAGCGTGCCCGCGAAGCGGTGCGCGTGCTCGACGAGATCATGCAGGCCCCGGACCGGCGTCTCCCGGGCAATCTGCTCAAGGAGGCCTACGCGGTCGCCGTCATCCCCGACGTGATCAAGGCCGGTCTGGTGCTCGGCGGACGGCATGGCGAAGGCCTGCTGGTCGTCAAGACCGCCGAGGGCACCTGGTCGAACCCGAGCTTCGTGACGATGAGCGGCGGCAGCATCGGCTTCCAGGCCGGCGTGCAATCGACCGACGTGCTGCTGGTGTTCCGGTCGCAGCGGGGCGTCGATTCCATCGTCCACGGCAAGTTCACGCTCGGCGCCGACGCGGCCGTCGCCGCCGGACCGATCGGCCGCGACGCACAGGCCTCGACCGACGCGCAGCTCAAGGCCGAGATCTACTCGTACTCGCGTACCCGTGGCCTGTTCGCCGGCGTGGCGCTGGACGGCTCGGTGATCGCCATCGATCACGATGCCAACCAGGCGGTGTACGGCAAGGGCGTGACGCCGCGACGGATCTTCGAGGGCGGTGTCGGCAGCGTGCCGGACGCGGTTGTCGATTTTCGCGATCGTATCGAGGAGTACACTTCACGTTAGGCGGCCGCATCGCCGCAATGGCCGGACCTTGGCGGTCGGGCATCTTTTCCTTTCCGGAGTCATTCGTCATGGGCAGTTTCAGCCTAGGCCACTGGTTGATCGTGCTGTTGATCGTGGTCCTGATCTTCGGCACCAAGCGTCTGCGCAACATCGGTTCCGACCTCGGCGGCGCATTGCGCGACTTCCGCAAGGGACTGCAGGGCAGCAACGAGGAAATGCCGCCGGAACAGCTCAAGGCCGATCCGCCGTCCGCTGCGACGGAAGCCAAGCCGGCCGCCGAAACCAAGCGTGAACCAGCCGACTGACGGCACGCGATGTTCGACGTCGGTTTCAGCGAGCTGGTGTTGATCGGCGTGGTGGCGCTGGTCGTGCTCGGTCCTGAGCGCCTGCCCGGCGTCGCACGAACGCTAGGTACCCTCGTGCGCCGTGCGCGCAACAGTTGGGCGAGCGTGCGTGCCGAGGTCGAGCGTGAGCTGGCCGCCGAGGAACTCAAGCGCTCCATGCGCAGCACGGCCGCCGCCGCTGACGCGCGGGCCGAGCTGCAGGCTGCAGCCGGTGAAATCCGCAGTGCCGTGGAAGGTGCGACAAAAGGCAACGATGAACACGCCGGACACTGAAGGCGGCGACGAGCAGTCCTTCTTCTCGCACCTGATCGAACTCCGCGAACGCCTGCTGCGTGCAATCGCGGCGGTACTGCTGGTGCTGCTGGTCCTCCTGCCGTTCGGCAACCGCCTGTATGCCTGGCTGGCGGCACCGCTGCTCGCGCACCTGCCGCGCGGTGGGCAGATGGTCGCCATCGAAGTGGCTGCGCCGTTCTTCACGCCGCTCAAGCTCGCCTTCTTCGTCGCTCTGTTCGTGGCCATGCCGTTCGTGCTCTACCAGGTCTGGGCGTTCGTCGCGCCGGGCCTGTACCGGCACGAGAAGCGCCTCGCCGTGCCGCTGCTCGTCTCGAGCGTGGCACTGTTCTACGCCGGCTGCGCGTTCGCCTATTTCCTCGTATTGCCGATGGTGTTCGGCTTCCTCACTGGTATCACGCCCGAAGGCGTGGCGATGATGACCGACATCGCGCACTACCTCGATTTCGTGCTGGTGATGTTCCTCGCCTTCGGCCTGTGCTTCGAGGTGCCGGTCGCGGTGGTGATCCTGGTCGCCCTCGGTTGGGTGAACCCTGCGCAGCTCACCAAGAGTCGGCCGTACGTGATCGTCGGCGCGTTCGTGGTCGCGGCGATCCTGACGCCGCCCGACATCCTCTCGCAGACGCTGCTCGCCGTACCAATGTGTCTGCTTTATGAGATCGGCATCCTCGCCGCGCGTCTCGTCGCTCGATCCGCCGCCATGGCGGATGCGGGCGAGGTCTGAACAGGGTCACAATTCGTTACAAACTCCTTACGCTGGATTGTCTTTTCGGACAGGCGTGTGCCCGTATACTTCGCACGCTAGTGTTCAAATCTGATTTCAATTCCAGTGTCCGGGAAGCCAACCATGAAAAAGTCCACCGTCGAAGTCGAAGACACCCGCGATGCCAGCCTGCGCGTGTCCAAGCGCATGCGTGACAGCCTCAAGGCGGCTGCGGCGATGATGGGACGTCCGCTGTACGACGTCACCAACGAGGCAATCAACAACTACCTCGTGAACCTCAAGCTCGGCGATCCGCTGCAGGCGATTCGCAAGAACGCCGCCAAGACGCGCAAGTAAGCTCGCCGCCGCGACGTCTGCTCGCCAGGAACCCGTCGTCGGGATCGCCCCGACGGCGGGTTCTTTTCGTTCGGGGGCCGCGATCAGCGGTACTCTGCAGTGAGCGCGAGGAAGCGTCGTAGCAGGCGACGTGCGTGTGGTGTTGGTCCGGTCGCGCGCTCGATCGCTGTGAGGCCGAGGCCCTCGACGCGCAGGTCGGCGGCGCGCAGACGCAGATAGCCGCGGATCGCGGCGGTGCTGAACTCCGGATGGAACTGTACGCTCCAGGCGCGTTCGCCGAGGCGCAAGGCTTGGCAGTCGTCGAGATCGGACTCCGCGAGGATCTGAGCGCCCGGTGGCGGCACGAGCACGCTTTGCAGATGCGTGACGTGGGCGCGCAAGTGCGGGACGAAGCTGCCGAACAGCGGATCGCGTCGTGCCGCGGGCATGCAGCGGATCATGGCGGTGCCGATCTCGCGGCCGCGCGGATTCCAGTCCACCGTGCCGCCGAGTGCCATGGCCAGCAGCTGGTGTCCGAAGCAGACTCCGAACACCGGGCACAGGTCGCGTTCGACGACATCGCGTAGCCAGGCTCCCGTGCGTTCGCTCCAGGCCGCCCGTTCGGTCACCATGGCTGCGGAGCCAGTGACGAGGATTGCGCTGTGATTCCGCGCGTCCGGCAGCGGTTCGCCGGCATCCACGTACACGAGGCGGACAAGGTCACGCGGTATGCCGAGCGCGCAGCGGAACCAGTGCGGGAAGTCGCCGAGGCGGGCGCGCAGCTCGGGCGGTGCACGGCCGGTCTGCACGATCAGCAGCGGGCTTGGCGGCGGGCAATGCAGGCGAACCATCGTGGTCCCCAGCGGGTCACGGTGGCGTGCGTGGATTCGCGGACGTCAGCGCCATGCACGCGCTTCGCTCAGTCGAGCGGCGGCAGAACCGTCATCACCTCGCCCAGTGTGGTCACGCCACGCACGACCTGGGCCGCGGCGGAAATGCGCAGCGGACGCATGCCATCGGCGAGGCAGGCTTCGCCGAAACGCATGAGGTCGGTGTCGGCCTGGATCAGCGATCGCAGGCGTGGCGTGACCCGCAGCATCTCGTAGATGCCGGTGCGGCCGAGATAACCCGTCTTGCGGCATTCGAGGCAGCCGACCGGGCCCTGCGCCGCCGCCGGCAGCGGCAGGCTCCAGCGGTGCACCAGCGCATCCCAGGCGCGCGCTTCGATCGGCTGTGGCGTTTTGCAGTGCGGGCACAGCGTGCGCACCAGCCGCTGCGCGACCACGCCGGTCAGCGTGGACTGGATCAGGTAATGCGGCACGCCAAGATCGAGCAGGCGCGAGACTGCGCTCGGCGCGTCGTTGGTGTGCAGCGTCGACAGCACCAGATGCCCGGTCAGCGAGGCCTGCACGGCCATCTGGGCGGTCTCGAGATCGCGGATCTCGCCGACCATGATGATGTCCGGGTCCTGGCGCAGCAGGGTTCGCACCCCCGCGGCGAAATCGAGGTCGATCGCCGGCTGCACCTGCATCTGGTTGAACTCGGGACAGACCATCTCGATCGGGTCTTCCACGGTGCAGACGTTGATGTCCGGCGTGGCCAGGTGCTTGAGCGTCGAATACAGCGTCGTGGTCTTGCCCGAGCCGGTCGGACCGGTCACCAGCACGATGCCGTGCGGACGCTCGACCATCGCACGCCAGAGGTTTTCCTCTTCGGCCGAGAACCCGAGCTGGCGGAATTCCTTGACCACCACGTCCGGGTCGAAGATGCGCATGACGACCTTCTCGCCGAACGCAGTCGGCATGGTCGAGAGGCGCAGCTCCACCTCGCGCCCGCCCTGCGAGCGGGTCTTGATGCGTCCGTCCTGCGGCCGGCGCTTCTCGGCGAGATCCATGCGGCCGAGGATCTTGATGCGTGCGGTCACCGCGGTCATGACCGGCGAGGGCAGCTCGAAGACCTTGTGCATCACGCCGTCGATGCGGAAGCGGATGTTGCCGATGTCGCGGCGTGGCTCGAGATGGATGTCGGAGGCCCGCTGATCGAGCGCGTACTGCAACAGCCAGTCGACGATGTGCACGACATGGCGGTCGTCGGCGCCGATGTCGCCGGACTTGCCGAGTTCGACGAGCTGCTCGAAGTTGAACAGCGCACTGCTGTCGTAGCCGCCGTCGGCCTTCGCATCGCGGGCGCGCTGGATCGAGCGCTGCACGCCGTAGAACTCGGCGAGGTAGCGGTTCACGTCGAGCGGATTGGCGACCACGCGCTGCACGTCGCGGCGCAGGATGTGGGCGAGATCGGTCACCCAGCGGTGATCGAACGGCTCGGCCGTGGCGATCGTCACGGCGCCCGGTGCCATGCCGACCGGCAGGATGCGGTAGCGCTGCGCATAGGCCTGCGAGATCGCCGCGGTGACCGTCGGCACGTCGATCTTCATCGGATCGATCTTCAGGTACGGCAGATTGGCTCGATCGGCGAGCCATTGCGTCAGCGCCTCGAGGCTCAGCGGCCGGTCCGGCGTGCGCGCGTTCGGTGGCTTCAGGTTCGCGACCAGCACCAGCGGGTGCAGGGCCAGCTTGTCCTTGCCGCTGCGCGCGTCGGCGCGGACCCGGCGTGCGTCCTCGGCGCCCAGCAGCCCGTCGTGGACCAATGCGGCAAGCGTCTCATCGAGATCTAGGCGGCGGTGCTGGCCGAGCCGCGGTGCGACGGGCTCCGACGGAGCAACGGCGGGGCGCGGCAGGCTGGGGGCCACCATGCGTGGCTTCCTGTGTCGGCGACGGAGGTCGTTATACTAGCGCGCTTTTCCGCGGCCGCCGTGAGCCTTGCCATGTCCACGCCCACCTTCCAGGACGTGATCCAAAAACTCAACCGTTACTGGGCCGAGCAGGGTTGCGTGCTGATCCAGCCGCTCGACACCGAGGTCGGTGCGGGCACCTTCCATCCCGCGACGTTCCTGCGCGCGCTCGGTCCCGAGCCGTGGGCCGCAGCCTATGTGCAGCCGTCACGCCGTCCGGCCGATGGTCGCTACGGTGACAACCCGAATCGTCTGCAGCACTACTACCAGTACCAGGTCGTCCTAAAGCCGAATCCGGACGACATCCTCGATCGCTACATCGGCTCGCTGCGCGCGCTCGGCATTGATCCGCTCGTGCACGACCTGCGCTTCGTCGAGGACAACTGGGAATCGCCGACGCTCGGCGCCTGGGGCCTCGGCTGGGAAGTCTGGTTGAACGGCATGGAAGTCACCCAGTTCACGTATTTCCAGCAGGCCGGCGGCATCGAGTGCCGGCCGGTGACCGGCGAGATCACCTACGGTCTCGAACGGCTCGCGATGTATCTGCAGAACGTCGACAACGTATTCGATCTGGTCTGGACGCACGCGCCGCACGGCACGGTGACCTACGGTGACGTGTTCCACCAGAACGAGGTCGAGCAGAGTGCCTACAACTTCGAGCACGCCAACGTCGCCGAGCTGTTCCACTGGTTCGATGTCTGCGAAGCGGAGGCGATGAAACTGGTCGGCCTCGGCTTGCCGCTGCCGGCCTACGACCAGGTCTGCAAGGCTTCGCACAGCTTCAATCTGCTCGACGCGCGCCGCGCGATCAGCGTGACCGAGCGCCAGCGCTACATCCTGCGCGTGCGCGCGATAGCCCGCGCGGTCGCCGAGGCGTACTACGCGCAGCGCGAGAAGCTCGGCTTTCCCGGCCTGAAGCGCCAGGAGGCCGTCCATGTCTGAGACCACCGCGATGAGCCTGAAGCCGCTGCTGATCGAACTCGGCACCGAGGAACTGCCGACGCTCGCGATCGACGAACTCGCCATCGCGCTCGCGAAGGGTGTGACCGAAGGACTCACCAAGCGCGGCGTCGCGCTCGCCGACGAACCGGCCAAGGTCTACGCCACGCCACGCCGCCTCGCCGTGCTGATTCCCGGTGTGGCCGCGGCGCAACCGGATCAGACCCTCGAGCGGCGTGGCCCTGCGCTGAGCGCCGGCCTCGATGCCGCGGGCCTGCCGACGCGCGCGCTGCTCGGTTTTGCTGCCTCGTGCGGCGTGGACGTTGCCCTGCTCGACAAGCTTGAAACCGACAAGGGGGCGTGGTTCGTATACCGCAGCCGGCAGGCCGGTAGGCCGACCGCCGGGCTCGTGCCGGAAATCCTCGACGAGGCGCTCAAGGCGCTGCCGATCCCGAAGCCGATGCGCTGGGGCGCGCATGCTTACGCTTTCGTGCGCCCGGCACACTGGCTGGTCATCCTGCACGGCGATCGCGTCGTCGAGGCAAGCGTGTTCGGCCTTGCCAGCGGGCGCGAGTCGCGCGGCCATCGCTTCCATCATCCGCAAGCCGTACCGATCGCCTCGGCCGAGAGCTACCTCGATGCGTTGCGCGAGGCGAAGGTGCTGGCCGATCCGGAGGATCGGGAGAAGCAAATTAAGAACGCCGTATTCAACGCGCAGGGCCGTTTGAAGAGCGACACAGGCCGCCAGGATCTGACTTGCCATATTGACCAAGACAACTTGACTGAAGTCAGAAATCTTGTTGAATGGCCCGTCGCGATCACATGCAGTTTTGATAAGGACTTCCTCCGCGTTCCCAAGGAGGCATTAGTCCTGACGATGCAGAAGAATCAGAAGTTCTTCCCCGTTGTCGATGGCAAAGGCCATCTTACCGAGCATTTCGTCGGCATCGCCAACATCGAGAGCCGCGAGCCGGCCGAGATCCGCAAGGGCTACGAGCGCGTGATCCGGCCGCGCTTCGCCGACGCGCGCTTCTTTTTCGACGAGGATCTCAAGACGCCGCTTGCCGCGCACCAGGATGCGCTGCGCAACGTCACCTACCAGCAGTCGCTCGGCTCGCTCTGGGACAAGAGCGTGCGCGTCGCCGAGCTTGCTCGTGCGATAGCCAACCGGATCGGCGTGGATGCCGGGCTCGCCACGCGCGCCGCGGCGCTTGCCAAGTGCGACCTGCTCACGCGCATGGTCGGCGAGTTTCCGGAGCTGCAAGGCATCATGGGACGCTATTACGCCGAGGCAAATGGCGAGAATGCCGAGGTTGCCCGGGCACTCGACGAGTTTTACGCGCCTCGTTTTGCGGATGACTTCATTGCTGCCGGCAAGATCGGCCAGGTACTTGCCGTCGCTGAGCGTCTCGACACGCTCGCCGGCATCTTCGCCGTTGGCCTGAAGCCGAGCGGCAACAAGGATCCGTTCGCCCTACGCCGTGCGGCACTCGGTCTGGCACGCACGATCATCGAGGGCGGGCTGGAACTCGATCTGACCGGCCTGCTGATCGAGGCCATCGATCTCCTGCCGGATGGCGCCTTGCAGGCGGGCTTGCCGAAGGCGAAGGACGGCAGTATGCCCGCACTCGACCGCGCACGGCGGCGCGCCGAACTCGTCGGACAGCTCGGCGAGTTCATCCTCGATCGCCTGCGCGGCTATTTTCTCGACCGCGGCGTGAGCGCCGACGTCTTCCAGGCGGTGACCGCGCCGGTCGGCCCGGTGATCAGCTCCACGTCGCTCGATCTGCTCGATCTCGCGCGCCGCATCGAGGCTGTCGTCGCGTTTGCGGGACTGGCGGACGCCGAAGCGCTCGCAGCCGCCAACAAACGCATCGCTAACATCCTGCGTCAGGTGCCGGGCGAGCATCCGGTCAAGGTCGATGCGGGATTGCTCGAGGCCGGTGCCGAACAGGACCTGCATGCGGCCATCCAGAGCACGGTCGCTGCGGCCGCGCCGTTGATCACGGCGCGCGATTACGTCGGTCTGCTGCGTCTGCTCGCCGGTCTGCGCGAGCCGGTCGATCGTTTCTTCGATGGCGTCATGGTCATGGCCGAGGATGCCGGCAAGCGCCACAACCGTCTCGCCATGCTCGGCACCTTGCGCGCGCTGTTCCTGCGCGTCGCCGACGTCTCGCTGCTGCAGGTGATCTGACGCCCGAAGCGGTCGACGGATTCCCGCTCGTCCGGTTTCGGACGGGCGGCCGCTGTCCGCCGCCCGGGCCGCGGCATCCGCAGGTGGGCAATGGCGACGGGATGCCACCCGCCTTGATGCTCCCGGCCTCCATCTAGCCACGTATCGGTAGCCTGCCGTCGATCGGCCGGGCTCCCGCGGCATGTCAGCCCGTCGGGCGTCTTGCGCATATCGGTCTTCGCCATGCAGCGCATATGAGTGCGGTCAATTGACGCATCGCCCGTGCCACACGCGAAGGATGCTGCGGTGCGTAAGGTCGCGCGCCTTACGAACTTTTGGTCACCAGGCAAGCCCTTGTGCCACACGGGCCTATCGATATGCGGCACTGCCACAAGCCGCGGAGGTCGCGGCAGCGGCCGCCATATTGACCTGAATTAACCCTTTTATTACGTTCTGATGTCGGGAGTGCCGGAAGTTATCGTCTGTCAGGCGCTGACGCCGCGCTCGGGGGTCCGTGGGGACGGGCCTGGGGTCGTGAGGGCGTATCGCGCGCCCATGGGGATCGGCGGGGAAGACGCGGCGGCCTGCGGGCCGCCGCATCCGCCGAACTTCCACGGGTGGCCTGATGAGCCTTCGTCGCAGGGTGGTTCCGCTGCTGCCGGCGTCACTTTGCACTGCACGTACATGGGGCTGCGGCCGGGATCGGCTGCGGCAGGCACCAACACCGGAGGTCCAATGACTCATACCGTTCAACGTCCAGAGCGCTTCCATCTCAAGCGCTCCGCTCTCGTCCTTGCGCTGGGCGCTTGCCTCGCCGCAGGCTCCGTCCAGGCCCAGCAGGCCTATGGCTCGATCTTCGGTTCCGCGAAGGCCGGCGGCTCAGTGACCATCGAGAATACCGATACCGGCACGAAGCGCGAGATTACCGCCGACAGTGATGGCCGTTACCGTTTCGCCCAGCTGCCGACGGGCCATTACAAGGTCACCACCGATGCCGGCACACGCGAAGTGACTGTCAACGTCGGTACCGGTACCGAGGTCAACTTCGCCGACAGCGCGTCGCTCGAAACCATTACCGTCACCAGCAATGCGATCAACCCGATCGACGTGTCCTCGGTCGAGTCGACCACCGTGTTCACCGCTGAGCAGCTTGCCGCGCTGCCGGTCGGCCGCGATGTCACCAGTGTTGCGCTGCTCGCTCCGGGCACCGTCAAGGGCGATGCCGGCTTCGGCAACCTCGCCTCGTTCGGTGGCGCGTCGGTGGCCGAAAATTGAGCCCCTCCCCGGAGTTGGACCACGCTAAGTTGGAAAAACCGACGCTCTTGGGTTGGTGCGTAACTGCTCCGCGTACTGCGCCGGCGGGATATCGCCGAGCGACGAG
>Ga0116193_1001508_pt1 | contig 19133 bp, 19 predicted proteins | sample AD_UKC115_MetaG_FD_89892 | JGI IMG/M metagenome (GOLD analysis project Ga0116193, IMG submission 89892) | Active sludge microbial communities of municipal wastewater-treating anaerobic digesters from Hong Kong - AD_UKC115_MetaG | ecosystem: Engineered > Bioreactor > Anaerobic > Digestate... | reverse complement strand
TCACTGTCGCGACCGCCACCACCTGTACTCACGCCGCCGGGACGGCCGGCAACATCCGGATCGGCTGCACCGGCACCGAGACCGCCGAGATCACCGGCAGCCACCTGCTGCTCGCCACCGGGCGCACCCCCAACACCGACGCCCTGGGCCTGGAACACCTCGACCTGCAACCCGACCCGCACGGCTTCCTCACCGTCGGCGACACCCTGAACACCTCCGCCGACAACGTGTGGGCGATCGGCGACCTGCGGGGCGGGCCGATGTTCACCCACACCGCCCGCGACGACGCCGACATCGTCTACCGCACCGTCTACCGCGACCAGGACCGCACCACCACCGGACGTGTCGTGCCGCACGCGGTGTTCACCGACCCCGAAGTCGGAGCCGTCGGCCTGACCGAACCCGCCGCCCGCGCAGCCGGCTACGACGTGATCATCGGCCGCCAGAACTTCACCGGCGTTGCCAAAGCACGCGCCATCGGCAACACCCGCGGCCTGGTCAAATTCGTCGCCGACGCCGCCACCGACCGGATCCTCGGCTGCCACATCGCCGGACCCGACGGCGGCGACCTCGTCCACGAAGCCGTCATCGCCATGACCTGCGGCGCCACCTACGGCCAACTCGCCGCCGCCATCCACATCCACCCCACCCTCGCCGAAGCCGTCAACGCCGCCGCCGGCGGCGTCCACCGACCCGCCGCCGACTGATCCCACAGATAACACCCTGTTATCTGTGGCACCATGAAACCCGGCCTGCGACGACTCCGCTCCGGCGGTGCGCGAAGCGGCCCTGTTATCTGTGGCAAGCAGGCCAGGGAGGTCACAATGTTGTCGTCCGGGATCACCGTCCGCGCCGCCGGCGACGGCTTCCTCGACTCGATCCGCTCCCCGAACACCCGCCGCTCCTACGCCATCGCCGTCGATAAGACCACCGCCAGGCTCGGCGAGGCCCGGCCGCTGGCCAATGTCGCCGACGACGAGATCGGCGAAACCCTGGAAACTTTGTGGGGCGAGGCGGCGGTCAACACCTGGAACGCCCGCCGCGCCGCGGTCGCGTCTTGGCTGGCGTGGTGCCGCGAGCACGGACACCTCGCCCCGGCGGTCCCCGCGTGGGTGAAACGCTCCACCCCGCCGGACTCGGCCACCCCGGTGCGCTCGCGCACCGCGATCGACCGGCTCATCACCCGCCGCGACATCGACCTGCGGGATAAGACGCTGTGGCGGATGCTCTACGAAACATGCGCCCGCACCGAGGAACTGCTCCAGGTCAACATCGAAGACCTCGACCTGGCCGGGCGGTGCTGCCCGGTGAAGTCCAAGGGCGCCAAGCCCCGCACCCGCCGCCGCGGCGCCGCCCATCACGAGTACGCGCACGAGCTCGTGTACTGGGACGCGGGTACCGCCCGGCTCCTGCCACGCCTCACCAAGGGCCGCACCCGCGGACCGCTGTTCGTCACCCACCGCCGACCCGGACCCCGCAAAGCCGTCGCCGACCGCGACATCTGCCCCGACACCGGCCTGGCCAGGTTGTCCTACGGCCAGGCCCGCGCCCTGCTCGATGCCGCCACCGCCACCAACGGACCCGGCACCGGCTGGGACCTGCACGAACTCCGGCATTCTGGCCTGACGCATCTCGGCGAGGCCGGAGCCAGCCTGCTCGAGCTAATGGCCAAGTCCCGCCACCGCAAACCCGACAACCTGCGCCGCTACTTCAAACCCTCACCGGCGGCCATGCGCGGCATCACCAGCCTCCTCGGTCCCGACCGCGGCCACCGATAGCGGCCACCAACAACGACTCGTCCGTCTACCCGGACCAGGCGCTACGCGAACCTCGTTGTTTTTTGCGCCATTACTGCCGGGACCCCAGAGGTCCTCGATCCCGGCGGCGAACTCGGCGTGTCCGTAGAAGACCTCGCCCCACGAGGTGACGGCCTCGTGGACGAATTGGGTGAATGCGGTGTTGGGCTCGAACATGGTTAGAGGTCCAGTCCGTAGCTGCGGTCGATGCTGCGGGAGGATCGGTTGATCCGGAGGGGCTTGTGCCGGTCTTCGTACTTCTTGATCAGTTCTGTTGCGCGGCTGAGTATTTCGTTGGTTTCGCGGTCTTTGACCGGGTGGCGGTGTTGGGCGCGGTTGATGGCGGTGTCCGGGGCGGGGGCCTCGGTGTCGGCAATGCGGCGGGCCCAGGGCAGGTGGGCGTGGGTGGTGTCGATGAACGCCTGCCCTGGTGCGTCGCGGTGGCGGGATTCGCCGCTGGTGACCAGCAGCAGTTTGGCGTTGTGCTTCCCGGCCTGTTCGCACAGGCCCTGCAGTTGTTCGGGGTCCAGGTGCTCGGCGTCGTCGACGACGATCAGCGCGCCTCTGGTCTTGTCGCGTTGTTCGCGGCGGCTGGGGGAGTCGAGGCCGGCCAGGATGGTCTGCATCTTGTCAGCGGGGTAGAGGTTCTTGTTGGTGTACTGGGCGGCCTCGGAGCGGGCGTGGTCGGTGCCGGGCACGGCGAGGACGAGCTTGCCGTCGGCGCGGGTGGCGGCCGCCAATGTGGCCAGCAGCGCGGTCTTGGTGTCGCGGTCCTGGACGTGCAGGGGCTGCACGGCGCTGAACTCTGTGGTGAGGGTGCGGGCCAGTGCGCGGCTGGTGTCATCGAGGCCGCGGTCACTGGCCAGCAGGTCGTCGACGCCGGGGGAGCGGCCGACAGCGGCGGCGGGGCTCCACCCGTCACCGGCGGCTTTGATCCAGTCCAGCTCGGCAGCGAGTTGCGCTTTGTCCTCTCGGGCCGCCCGGCGTGCGGCGGCTTCCTGCCTGGCGGCGCGAGCCGCGGCGCGGTCCTGGTCATAGGCGCTGCGGGCGGCGGTGACGGCCTGGTCGCGGGCGTCGAGCAAGTCGAGCACTTGCTGGGGCAGCGCCTCGCGGGGGGTGTCCTCGGCGACGTCGACGACAGTCAGGGGCCGGTTGTCGCGGTCGAGGAGCCGAGACAACGCCTCGGCGGCGTCCTGATCGGTGCCGCGTTGGGCGACGGTCTGGCCCTCGGCGGTCTGGCCGTGCTCGTGGTCGGCTTCGCCCTCGGCCTGTTCATAGAGGTACACCTGATTGGTTTGGCGGCCGCGGGTCATGGCGACGTAGGCCGCCGATCGGGTGCCGGCCGGGGACAACAGGGCGTGGCAGCGGTCGGCGGTGACGCCCTGGGCGGCGTGCACGGTGACCGCGTACCCGAGGTGAACGTGTTTGTGCAGGTATTCACCAGCAAGGACCGTGAGCGCTCCGTCGCCGATGCGGCGGGCGGCGATCCGGTCGCCGTCGACGTCGATCTTCACCACCTCCCAGCGTTGCCCGTTTCGCACGGGCGCGCCCTCAATCGGTGTCTTGTCCTGGCCGTCGTAGACGGTGATGGCCGGGTCGTTGTGGCGGGTGATGATGGTGTCGCCGACGCCGATCTTGTGCCGGCGGGCGACGGTGATCGTCGGCGCGTCTGGCCCGATGGCCTGGCGGTGGATGCGCTCATTGATCGCGTCGGCAACTTCCCAGCGGTCAGCGATCAGCAGTGCATCAGCGCCGGCGGCACGGTCAGCGGTCCACGCTTTGAGCGCGTCATCAGCCATCGTGACCGGATCGCCGGTGTGCAGCCGCCGCTGGTCGCGGTACCAGCCGACTGCCTCGTCGAGCTGCGCGCCGGCGCCGGAGCGCAGCGCCAGGGACGCGGCCCGTTCTGCGGGATCGCGCATGCGCCACACCCGGTCGAGCTCCTGGGCCCACGGCAGGTCGGCGCACAGCCGGGCGAACATCCCGCCGCGGGCTTTGACCGGGGCGAGCTGCTCGGCATCCCCGACCAGCACCGCCTTGGTCCCGGCGGCGGTCGCCGCGGCGAGCAGCTCCCCGAGCGCACTGGTGCCGACCATCCCGGCCTCATCGACGACCAGCAGCGTCCGGGCGTCGAACGTGAGCCGGCCGGCGCGCAGTTCCGAGAGTGCTCGGGCGACGGTTCCACCGCTATCGGCCGCGCCCTCGGCCAGGGCCACGTCGGCGGCTTTTCCGGTCGGCGCGACGACCAGAACACGCTCGATGCCGCCGCGGTGCGCGGCCTCCCGCAACACCTTCAGCGACGTGGTTTTACCGGCCCCGGCCGGCGCCGAGAGGGTCTGCACAAGCTGTGTCGAGGCGGCGATCTGGCGCATGGAACGCACCTGGTCCTCCGACAGGCCGGGGGCCTCAGTGATCGTCTTGGTGGGCAGTTTCGCGGCGTCGTTGCGGGCGCCGATGAGGGCGTAGATGCCGCGTTCTTCGGCGATGATGGCGGCGGTGGTGAACTTCTCGCAGCGCTCCCGCTCATGGGCCTGCCGGGGTGCGGTCAGCGGCATCATCATGCGGTCGGCGAGCACTTCGACGATCGACGCCGGGGTCACCCCGGCGGGCAAGTTGTCGATGACTGTCGGCATCCTGGCGGCGATCGCCTCGACCATCTCCGCGCGCGTGAACGCCGCCGTGTCGATCCCTTCGGCGGCCTCGTTGGCCGCATCCCAGACCGTGCGTCGGGCATGCAGACGGTCCTGCCGGGCCTGTTGTTGGGCGGTCTCGTCGAGGCTGAACCCGCGCTCATCGGCGGCCCACATTTCCCGCAGAGCACCCCACGCCAAGTGCTCCGGTTTGGCCGGCCGGGTGGCGCGTTGGGCGGCCGCCAACTGCGCGGCAGTGGCTCCGTTCTCGGCTTCGACGACGGTCAGGTTCGCCGCCGCCCACTGCCGTAACTGCGTCGAGCGCTGGGACCACGCTTCGATCGTCTTGCGGCTGATTCCGGCGATGTCAGCGTGCCCGGAATGGGGGTCAATCGTCGCCCATTCCAGGCCCAACGAAGCGCTCAACTCCGCACGCAACGTGACCTGATACAGCACGCTCGCGGCCTTGGCTTCGAAGTGCAGGCTCGTGCTGTCGTAGCTCACCAACGACCCATCCGCACGAAGCTGACGGTTCGGCAGGATCACATGGGTGTGCAAATGCGGGTCCCCAGCGCGGGAAGTTTCGTGCTGGAAAGCCGCCGCGACGAACCCCGGCAGGCGCTGCAAATCCTTCTGCCCGGTGCCCGAATTGTGCACGCGGGTGTACCCGGCGTGGCGGTGCAGGTAGTCCATCGCGGCGTCGATCGCGCGGGTGTGCGCGTCCAAAACGGCCTTGGAAACGACACCGTCGGTGTCCATCGCGCGTATCAACGACACCGACTTCGGCGCGCAGAACGTCAGGTCAAAACCGTGCGTCGAGCCCTCGCTGTAGGCCCGTCCACGGTCCCCGTTCGGGGCGATCCCGTCATCGAGCCAGCGCGTCACGACCGCGAGATCGGCCTCCCCGCCGGCGGCCTCGGCGGCACTCAACCCGACCCGTTCCGCGGCCACCCGGTCCCCGACCACGACCCACACCGGGGCTCGCGTCGCCCCCTCGCTGTAGTACTCACCGAGCCCACCATTGGCCGCCTGGCGGTCCATCGTGGCCGCCGTCGCGGCCTGCGCGGTGTCAACGTAGTAGGACACCGACGACGCCCGCATGGGCTTGGAAAGCGTCAGCATCACACCACCTACGGGGCCGGTCGTGGAGCAGCGAAGCAACCCCACAACCACCATCGCACATTTTGTGCCAACGTGCCACTGATATCGGCTGTAGATCAGGGGGGGGTGTCAGGGTGAGGGTGGACGGGGGTGTGGGCAAGGGAACGGACGTGGATGGGTGGTTGGCGCAGTGGGTCGGGTGGGTGCGAGGACTGGTGGTGATGGTGGCAGGAGTGGTTACCGTGGTGCATGGATTTCGAGACGCCGCTGCTGCTGACGTTGGTCTCCGAGAACTCGCCGCTGGCGGTCGCTACGTTGAACTGGCTCGTGCACGGTGACGCGCCCGTGGCCAGTGGTGTGGATTGGGTCGTGTTCGACGAGCCGCTGGAACTCTGAGCGTTGGTCGACCGCGGCGCGTGCGCGGCGGCCGGCGGTGAGCGTGGCGGCGATGGCGGCGCGGTGCGCCGCGCGTTGTTCGGGGGTCGCAGGTGATCTGGTGACCGGCCGCGGCTCGGCCGGCTTGTCCGGGCGTGCGGCGGCGCAGCCGCCGCGTGTCGGTTCGTCGAGCTGTTGCCAGTCCAGTCGGCGCAGCCGTGCGGCTAGGAACGCGGCGGGGCGCTCGATGCGGTCGGGCCAGCTCGACCCGCGTGCGCGCATGTCGGCGTCGAGCCGGGCGCGGATCGCAGTCGCTGACCACACCGCGGGGTCAATGCCGGCGGCGGTGAGCGCGTCGCAGACCGCGCCGAGGTGTCCTCGATCGAGGCCGTGGCAGTCGCGGACGAGCTGGGCGGCCAGGCGCTGCACCAGCAGTGGCCTCGGGGCCGGCTCGGCGCGCCAGCGCCGATGCCGTTTCGGTGGAGAGGTCATCTTCCCGGCGCGCTCGCGCGCCCTTGGTGAGTTACTCCCTACGGGAGTTGAAAGACAACTACCCGGCTTCGCCGGTAGGTAGGCATTGTCCACAACCGGCGCGATCAACCGGCGCGACACCAGGTGATACACAGACGGCCGCCGCCCGACAGCAGGGGTGTCCGGTGAGCCATGACCACGCTGGGCCTCCACCGCCCACCCAGCGGCCCGCAGCACCCGCCACACGCGAGTCACCGTCTGCACGTCGCACCCGACGGCTTCGGCGATCCTGGCGCGCGTGACAGCGCAATGACGGCCGCTCGCGTGGTCGGCGTGGGCGGCCATCACCCGAGCCACCGCCATCACCGTCGACGACGACAGCGACACCCGCGCCGCTTCGCAGCACGCGGCGAAGCCGGGTGTGTGCGCCCAGGTGCTCACCGCGGTCAGCCAGCCCTCGCGGCTGGTCCACATCGGCGCACGCACGCTGGCGCCGGCGCGCTCGACCCAGCCGCGCCACTTCTCTGCGTGCTCGACGTCGCCCGCGTGGGGACTGGACACCACGCGGGCGGCCCGCGAACCGAACGCGGTCGGCATCGCGGAGACACCGACACGGCGGCCGCCGGCTTTTGCGGAGATTTGGTCACGGAATCGCGCGGCGCCTGTATCTGAAACAGGTAATGCGCTACCGTGAGACGAGTCCTGCAAGACACGTCCCTTTCAGGGGCAACGGGTGGAGACCCGGACCTGAGCTGGTAACTCCGGTCAATGCCTCAGACAAAGCCCCTTCGGGGGCTTTTGTCGTGTCAGAGGCTGGTCTGCACCGCTATATGGATTTGTCCATCTGCCCGGTCACTGCCGGGCCGCGGTGCTCACATCGCCAGCGGCAACCCCTCGTTCTCCTTGCCCAAGCCACGGGCAAGGTCTGGTCGGCCGATATGAATCGCGAGAAGATCCGCGACGTACTGCGACAGGGACAGGCCACGCGCAGCGGCCTCAGCGCGCAGCGCGTCACTGACCTCGCGCGGGGGACGGATCGTGTGGGCGAGACGGTCACCCTTGTGTGGTGCTGGCATAGGCCCATCGCACCATCGACCGGGACGATTCTGAATCACGACACGCCGGGGCGGCCTGATCAGTTTGCGGTGGCCGACGTACAGCGCGACGATCCGGCGGCCGAGCTGGTCGCGGCTGTCGGTGTCGCTTCATGGCTGCCCCTTCCTCGTACTGGCCGCTTGTGCGTGGCGGGGTGGTTCGGTCAAGGCTCGGCCGCAGGTCGACCGCGCAGCGGCGCGGCCTTGAGGGGCCACCGCGGCGCGTGCTCAGAATGTGCGGCAGAGGAAGGGGGCTCTAGTCCCAGCCGGTGCCCTGGTGGCGGGCGATGATCTCGGCGACGGCCTGCTCGTGGGTGAGTTCGCCGCGGTCTAGGCGTTCGAGCAGCTCGAGGGCGTACGGGGGGATTTCGCAGCTGGCGAGCCCGGCTGCCGCGACGGCGAGGCGGCTCGCTTGCCGCCGGCGCGCGGCCTGCTGGGCGGCCTCGTCTAGGTCCCCGTTCGACGTGGAGTCGCCGAGGTCGTCACACGGATGCATGTCTCCATTGTCGTCGTGACCACCGACAATCGGGGTCAGACGTTGCCGATTCGCACCCATCAAGGTACGATAGGAACGTAACGGAAACAAGAAACGTCCCTAGATGTACCTGAATGGGAGGGCCCATGGCCGCCAAGAACCCCACTGCCGCCGCCGCATTGGCGGACGCCTTCGCCGCGCTGAGCGTGGAAGGCAAGCCGGTGACGGTGCGAGCGCTGCGCGAGCGCGCGCGGGTCAGCACCGACGCCGCCAGCGAGTGGCTGCGCGCGAATCGGCCGGCACGCGACGTGTCGCCGGTGCCGACGGAGGTGCTCAGCCGGGTGCTCGATCCCCTGTGGTCGGCAGCGGTGAGCGCTGCCCGCGACGAGCAGGCCGAGGCCGACGCCGCCGAACGCGCCGAACTGGTCGCCGCCGAAGCCGACGCGCTGACCGAGGTGGCCGCGGTGACCGCCCGGGCTGAGGAGGCCGAAGCCGACACCGCGGCGCTGCGCCGCGAGCTGGCCACGCTGGCTGATCGGCTGACAGCCGCCGAGACGGCACGCGACGAGCAAACAGCTCGCGCGGCGACCGCGGTCAAGGACGCCGAGACCGCACGCGCAACAGCTCACGCCGCCGAGCTGCTGGCCGCCGAAGCCCAGGCCACCGCCCGCACCCTGCGCGAGATCCTCGACACGATCACCGCCCGACAGGACGCAGCCGGCGCTGATTCATGACCCCCTTTGAGATTCGACGCCCCCAGGCGCGCGCCGGCAGTGCTCAGACCCAACCGGCCCGCAGGGTCAGGCGGGAGCCTTTTCTAGGTCCGTTGGGCTGCGATAGTGCGGATGATCTGCTCGCTGAGGTCGGCGTCGGCCAGGAGTTGGTCGACGAGTGCGGCGATGACGTCTTGTCCGGTGACGCGGGCGAGGCCGAGTCGGTCGGCGGCTCCGCGCTGCCAGGTGTCCAGGGCGCGGTGTGCGGTCGGCGATAGGTCGACGGTGCGCCGCACGTTCTTCTGCCGGACAGCGATCGTTGTCGGGGCCGGCGGGGCTGGCGTCGGCTCGTGTGGGCCCGGTGCGGGGCTCGCCTTTTTCAGACGTTCGGCATTCGCCCTGATCCTGTCGGCTGCCGCAGTCATTGGGTGCCCTCCCTGCTCTGCATTGGTATCAGTATATCCGTAAGTACGGATTTACGGAGCTACTGTGACGCTGAGGAGTTCCGCTGCTATGTCGCCGTAGGCCGTGGCGGCCGCGTTGTCGATCGGTAGGCCGAACGCCTGGGCGTAGCGCTCCAGCCGGCCCACGGTGGGGTTGAGCACGCGGACGCCGTCGGCGGTAAGCAGTTCGCGGTAGACCGCGGTGCTGGCCGCGTTGGGCACCGTGCGGGTGAGCACGACGGCAAGTTGCGGCGGGTCGCCGGCCGATAGGGCGCTTGCCTCCTCGATCAGCTCACAGATGGCGGGCAGACGGGAGTACTCCATGCCGGTGGGCGCCATCGGCACCAGGACGTGAGTGGCCATGCGGATTGCGGAGGCCACGACTCCGAGCCGTTCTTTCATCGGGGGCGTGTCGATCACGACGGCGTCGTAGCGATCCCCGGCGATTCCGGGCAGCTTGCGGTGCAGGTCAGAGACGGGCAGGCCGATAACGGGGACTGCCCACTCCCCCGCTTCCGACCAGGCCAGCAGCGATTCATTCTCGCCGTCGGCGTCGACCCCAAGCACGGATAAGCCGGCTTCGGCCAGGGCGTGCAGCACGAACGCCGCGGTGGTGGTCTTGGTCGATCCGCCTTTGAGGTTGGCGACGGCGATCGTGAGGGCTGGCGGCATGGCGCGCTCCATATCAGTAGTTACACATACCCGTATATGCGTAGTTCAGTAACTCAGTAGAGTGTCCAACGGGCGCGGACAGCGAGCAAGCACCGGCCCGGCGCGTCGCGTATCTCCGTACATCCGTATCTACGGAATTACTGATAGGTGGTCGCCGGGTTCCGCGGCGCGCGCGATCCGGGCAAGACAAAACCCTTGGCGTTATCAACGGTTTCTCGGGTATCCTGGCGCGTAGCCTGTTGCGCTGAGCTTCAGGAAGTGAACCCGACAGTGTTCCGGACGGTGCGCGGTCGGGTTTCGCGCTGTCTGGGGTCAGATGCGCCTGATGGTGGTCACTGAGCTCACACGCTGCCGCCATTCGCCGCCGCGCGCCCAGCACCAGGCAATCGCATCGGGGATCGTCAGCAGCAGTTCTGATTTCGCGCGTTGATGCTGGTATCGCGCGGTGTCCCGATGCCCGGATGCGTGCAGCAGCTCGACGAGCTGCTGCCGATCCCAGCGGACGAGAGTGTCGTCTTGCTCTAAGACCAGCAGGGTTGGCTGGCCTGTCCCCATGTCGTCGACAATGGCGCGAAGGCAGGCCGCTCGGGAGGCGTGGTCGTCGCCATAGCGGCGGCCGGCGTCATAGACCGTTGCGGTCACCCCGGCTGCGATGACGGTGTCGATGATGGCCTTGCGGCGGCTGTCGCTTTCCTTGGCCATGTGGATGCGGTTCTGACCGCGAAGCACCAAGCTGCGCAGTTCTTTCCGCACGGCGTCGACCTCGGGGCCGAGGTGCGTGCTGGCCACCATGACGTACCCGCGTTCTTTCGTCTCGTCGACGTAGATGTGTCTGGTGGTCACGCGCTGCGGTCTTGTAGATAGCGGTAGGCGGTGGCGCGGCCGATGCCGAACACCTTGGCAAGCTCGGTGACGGGCTCGCCGGTGGCGGCCAGCCGGCGCAGCTGCTCCTGGCGCTCGGGGGAGAGCTTGGGCGGCTTGGTGGCCGGCAGACCGCGAGCGCGCCGACGTCCAGCTCTGTCAAGCAGGTGGTGCAGGTCAAGCGGCGCTGAGCGCCGCACCGACGTACCGACGTACGAGTGGGGCATCCGCAGGACGGGTGCCCCACTCGTCGTGGGTGAAGAAATGTGAGCAAGCCCACGAATCCGCTTGCATGTGACCATGTGGTCACATAGAGTTCTTCCCATGCTCGCTGATTTCTGGAACTCCCTGCCTGACGGGGTGAAGCAACCGACAGTCCTGGCCATTCCGTTCTTCCTCGCCCTGATCACTCTCGAGGCGCTCGCCTCGTGGTTGTTGGAGGAGAAGGAGCCCGAGTCCGAGGCCAGCAAGAAGCTGCCTTCGGGGGAGTCGCAGCACGCGATCGGCTCCTACTTCCGCAAGGACGCCGTCACCTCGATGTCGATGGGACTCGTGTCCCTCCTCTTCTCGGGTCTGTTGAAGCTGGTCTACTTCGGCGCCTACATCGCTCTCTACGCCATCTCGCCCTGGCAGATCCCGGCGAACAGTTGGTGGGGCTGGGTGGTGGCCATCGTGGTCGTCGACTTCGTCTACTACTGGGCCCACCGGATCAGCCACCGGGTGCGTCTGGTGTGGGCCACCCACCAGGTGCACCACTCGAGTGAGTACTTCAACTTCTCCACTGCGCTGCGCCAGAAGTGGAACGGTTCGCTGCACTACCTGCTGTGGCTGGGGCTGGCGTTCCTCGGATTCCACCCGGCAATGATCTTCACCGCCTACGGCGTCAACCTGGTCTTCCAGTTCGTGGTGCACACCGAGCGAGTCCACAAGATGTGGCGGCCGGTCGAGTTCATCATGAACACCCCGAGCCACCACCGGGTCCACCACGGGAGCGATGCGCTCTACCTGGACCGCAACTACGCGGGCATCTTCATCATCTGGGACCGCATGTTCGGCTCCTTCCAGGAGGAGATCAACCGGCCGCTGTACGGGCTCACCAAGCCGGTGAACACCTTCAACATCTGGAAGCTGCAGACCCACGAGTACGTCGCCATCGCCCGCGACGTGAAGCAGGCGGGAACCTGGCGCGAGAAGTTGGGCTATGTCTTCGGTCCGCCCGGCTGGACGCCCGAACACGGGGCGCCGCAGCACGTCGGCAAGATCAAGGTCACCCCGGAGATGCGCAAGCACGACTCCTGGTCGGGTCAGTCTGGCCAGTCGTCAGTCCCCGCCGCCACGGAGGGCGCGACCGCCTGAGTCGATCCCTCGGTCAGAGCCGGCGAGCTCCGAGCATGAAGAACCGGTGAGCTCCGAGCATGAAGAAGAGGTGCCGCCCCGCAAGGGGTGGCACCTCTTTCGATTCCCTGGATGGCTCGCAGGGGTGGAGCTCTGCTACTCGGGCTGTCCGGCCGCGAAGAGCACGCCGGCCACCCGGACGAACCGCCCGGCGAGCGATTCTGGTGTCTCCTCGGGGTTGAGGAACCACCACGTCATCATGGCCGCGATGACCGCCTGCCACACGTGGTTCAGGGCGTCCGCATCCGCTTCGGCCTGGGCCTGGTCGGCCGCCTCGGGATGGGCGTCGGGGTGCAGGAGTTCGCGGACTGCGGCGGCGCCCAGGTCGCGGAAGTAGGCCGCCAGGGGGCGGACCTTGTGCTCGGCCACCGAGTCCGCCGGCAGGGTCGGGTCGACCAGGATCGCCCAGTCGGTGGGGCGTTCCTTGACGGCCTCGAAGGTGGCCACCAGGGTGTCCAGCGCCATTGCCAGCCCCTGCGGGCTGTTGTCGACGGCCGCCTGGACGGGGCCGCGCAGTCGCTCGGCCACGCCTTCGACGCAGCGGACGTACAGGTTGTCCTTGTTCTCGAAGTAGGAGAGGACCAGGGCCTTGGAGACGCCGGCCTCCTTCGCCACTGCGTCAACCGAGACCAGTGCATAGCCCCACACGCCGAAGAGCATGGTGGCGGCGTCCAGGATCGACGCCTCGCGCTCCGCCCGGGGGACGCCACGAGTGCCGGTCTTGCGTTTGGTCATGCGTGGACCGTAGCGCCTCGCCGGGGCGGTCTGGTCCACCGGGGCCGGGAACGGGACGGAAAATCTCCGGTGAACGGGGCGTGAGAGGGCGCTGGTGGCCGGATGTCGGGAAATGTGACGCAATCCACGCCAACCGGTTGCAAGTGACTTCACGGTTACATACCGTTCATCCATGATCTCACTGGTCGCCATCTCGGATCCGATGAGCCTGCTGCCGGCGGCGTTGCGTGAACCGACCGTGGTTGCGGTTCCGTTCTTCGTCGTGATGATCCTGCTGGAAGGATTCGCCGCCTGGAAGCTGCAGGACGAGGAGAAGACCGCCTCGAAGAAGCTGTTGCCCTCCGGCGACCAGCAGCACGCGGCCGGTGAGTACCGGATCAAGGACTCGGTGGCCAGCATCTCGATGGGCGCCATCTCGCTGATCACCTCGGCCATCTTCAAATCGCTGTTCCTGATCCTCTACAGCGTGGTCTACGTGTACGTGGCGCCGTGGCACCTGCCGATCAACCAGGTCTGGTCCTGGCTCGTCACCTTCGTGGTGGTCGACTTCGGCTTCTACTGGTCCCACCGTGTCGGCCACCGGGTGCGGCTGATCTGGGCCACTCACCAGGCCCACCACTCCAGTGAGTACTTCAACCTGGGTACCGCGCTGCGGCAGAAGTGGAACCCCACGATGGGGCTCGCCCTGTGGATCCCCTACGTGGCCCTCGGCTTCCACCCGGCGATGATCTTCTTCTCCATGGGCGTCAATCTGGTCTTCCAGTTCGTGGTGCACACCGAGCGAGTCCACAAGATGTGGCGCCCGGTCGAGTTCATCATGAACACGCCCAGCCACCACCGCGTCCACCACGGCAGTGACCCGCTCTACCTGGACCGCAACTACGCGGGCACCTTCATCATCTGGGACCGGCTGTTCGGCACCTTCCAGGAGGAGCTCAGCCGCCCGCTCTACGGGCTCACCAAATCGGTGGACACCTTCAACATCTGGAAGCTGCAGACCCACGAGTACGTCTCCATCGCCCGCGACGTGAAGAAGGCGGGAACCTGGCGCGAGAAGTTGGGCTACGTCTTCGGTCCGCCCGGCTGGACCCCCGAGGAGGGAGCGCCGGTGCACGTCGGCACCATCAAGGTCACCCCCGAGATGCGCAAGCAGGCGTCGTGGAAGAAGGAGGACGTGGATGTCGTCGCCTGAAATCCCGGTCGGCGGAGGATCGGTCCGCGACCTGGGCCCGCTGGGTCGGCTCACCGTGACGGTGGTGCTGGTGATCTCGGCGCTGCTCTTCGGCTACATCGCGGTGAATGCGATCTTCAACCCGAATGCCGCCCACAACGCGGGCTGGCTGGAGCTGAACGCGCACTCGCAGAACGAGTTCATCGCCAACTACGGCGGCATGCACGTGGCCTTCTCCGCGATCAGCATTGCCGGGCTCTTCCGCGACTCGCTCAAGCCGGTGGCACTGTGGATGCTGGGCCTGGTCTGCGGCGGGCTGTTGGCGGGCCGACTGTGGAGCCTGGTCGTGGACGGCAACCCCGGAGGGTTCGCGATCGCGCTGATCATCCTTGAGGCGGTGGCGGCGGGCTTCGCCTTCGGGTTGCTCTGGGCCATGAAGCGGGCCAGCAGCAGCCGCGCGTCCGGTGCCCGCAGCGAGGTCGGCGCCCACTAGGCTCGGTGCGTGGCCGAGAACACTGCTTTCGACTCGCTCTACGCCCATGGCTTCGCCCGGGTTGCTGCCGTCACCCTTCCGGTGGCGATCGCCGACCCGGTGACCAACGCCAGCAGGATCGTCGCCGCTGCCCGGCAGGCCCACGCCCGCGGGGTGGCGGTCGCGGTCTTCCCGGAGCTCGCGCTGACCGGCTACGCGATCGACGACCTGCTGTTGCAGGACGCGTTGTTGGAGACGGTGCATGCCCAGATCCGACGGATCGCGGCCGACTCCGAAGGGCTCACCCCCGTCCTGGTCTTCGGTGCCCCGATCCGACACCGGAACCGACTCTTCAACTGCGCGGTGGTGGTCAAGGACGGTGAGGTGCTGGGCGTCGCGCCCAAGACCTACCTGCCGAACTACCGGGAGTTCTACGAGAAGCGTCACTTCGCTTCGGGGGTCGGCCTGGAGGGGGAGTACCTGACCCTGCCCGGGCTGCGCCGCGCCCAGCAGGACCAGGCGAGCGCCGGGCCCGACGGATTCGAGGACGACTTCGAGGATGAGTTGGCCGACGAGATCGAGGTGCCGTTCGGTCCCGACCTGATCTTCCGCGCCACCGACCTGCCCGACCTGGCCCTGCACGTGGAGATCTGCGAGGACATGTGGGTGCCGGTGCCGCCCTCGGCGCGGGCCTCGCTGGCCGGAGCCACGCTGCTGGTGAACCTGTCCGGATCGCCGATCACCATCGGCCGGGCCGAGGACCGGCGTCAGCTGGTCGCCTCGGCCAGCGCCCGCTGCCTGGCCGGCTACGTCTACGCGGCCGCCGGGCAGGGGGAGTCGACCACCGACCTGGCCTGGGACGGCCAGACGATGATCTACGAACTGGGCACCCTGCTTGCCGAGGGAGAACGGTTCGCCGCTCCGCACGGTGAACGCCCCACCCTGACGGTGGCCGACGTGGACCTGGGCCGGATCACCCAGGAGCGGTTGCGTCAGGGCAGCTTCGACGACAACGCCCGTGCCCTGGAGATCGGGGACGGTGAGTTCACCGAGATCTCGGGTTCCTCGAACGGCGCCAGCCGATCCAGGGCCTCGATCACCGTGACCCGGGTGCCGAGCCGGGCGAACAACTGTGCCTGTTCGAGACCGATGGCGTTGCCGCCCACCACGATCAGCGACCCCGGCAGGACGTCGAGCTCCATCGCGGTGGTCGAGGTCAGATACCCCGCCTCGGCGAGCCCGTCGGTCGGCGGCGCCCACGGCGCGGCGCCGGTCGCGATCAGGTACTGATCGGCGTCGATCACCCGCGGGCCATCGGCCCCCTGCTCGACCCGCAGCACCGGTGCGTCGGTGGTACCGGTGAAGACGGCGGTTCCCGAGACGATCTCCCAGCCGTAGTCGGCGGCCAGGTCGAGGTACTTCTCGCCGCGAAGCCGGTCGACCAGCGCGTTCTTGCCCGCGATCAGCTCGGCGAAGTCCACCGGTGCCCCGGTCGCCGCCAGCCCCGGGAACCGGTCGGCGCTCGCCGCGGTGTGCCGGGCCTCCGCGGCGGCCAGCAGCGCCTTCGACGGCACGCAGCCCACGTTCACGCAGGTGCCGCCGATCGCGGCGCGCTCGACCATCACCACCCGTTTGCCGAGGTTGACCGCGGCGATGGCGGCGGCGAACGCCGCCGAACCGGAACCGATGATCGCCAGATCGGCGCGCGGGGATGTCGTGGTCACGGCGGGTTCTCCTTGCTGGGGGACTCCGGTCACGGAACAGGTTGCTATTCGCGTTGACGAATATCTCCGGACATCATACTATGCGCTTATCCGAATAGTTCAACTTTCTTCTTGTGGAGGCGATCCCCTTGCCCCGGTCCACGACCGCCGCCGTCACCGCGCCCGGTGGCGAGACGGCCTGCACGCACCTGGATGCGACGGCGAAGTTCTTTCGCGCGCTGTCGGATCCGACGCGGTTGAAGCTGCTGGAGTTCATCTTGGCCGCCGAGCGCACCTCCGCGGAGTGTGTCGAGCATGCCGGGATCTCCCAGCCGCGGGTGTCGGTGCACCTGTCCTGCCTGGCCGACTGCGGTTATGTGACCGCGCGCCGTGACGGCAAGAAGCTGCGCTACTCCGTCGGCGACCCACGCGTCGCGGACCTGGTGATGCTGGCCCGCTCCCTCGCCGCCGACAACGCCGCCGCGCTGACCTGCTGCACCCGCATCGACACCGCTCGTGTGAACGGAGCAGGACATTGATGAACGTACGCAACAACTCCACGGGGATCGGCGGCCCGCTCGCGGTGGTGGGTGCCGCCGTGGCCATGATCGTGTGCTGCGCCGGACCGGCCTTGATCGCGGCCGGTGCGCTCACCGCCCTCGGCGGTGCGCTGCGCAGTTGGGGACCGATCGTGGCCGCCGCGGTGATGGTCCTCGCCGCCGTCGGCTACACCGCGCGCCGTCGTAAGCCGCCGCAGCGAGGGACAGTCCGCGGACTGCTGGGCACCCGCCGATCGCATCAGCCCAACGCGTCGACCGATCGGAGTTCCCAGCCGTGACCACGCCGATCACCCGACGCACGGTGAGCGCGGCGCTCGCCGCCCTGGCGGTCACGGTGCTGGCTGCCTGCGGCACCGACACCGCCTCGCCCCGCGCCGCCACCGACCCCGTCACGGTCACCGCGCTGTCCGGGGCGCCGGTGACCGTGCCCAGCGGCAAGCCGACGGCGATGTTCTTCTTTTCGGTCGGCTGCGGTGAATGCGTGGGCGGCGCGAAGTCGCTGTCGCAGGCTGCGCGACAACTCGGTGACACCGCCGCTTTCGTCCTGGTCGACATGGATCCGGCCGAACCTGCCCAGGTCGTCACCGACTTCCAGCAGCAAACCGGGACCGACACCGTGCCCGCGGTCATCGACACCGATGCGACCCTGACCAAGCGGTACTCCGTGGCCGCCCTGTCGACCCTGCTCGTCGTCGACCCCGGCGGTGCGGTCGCCTACCGGGCCGCCGACCCGTCCGCCGATCAGATCACCGCCGCGCTGGCGAAGGCCGGGGACCGGTGAACGGGCTGCTGGCCTTGGCGTTCACCGCGGGCATGCTCGCCCCGGTCAATCCGTGCGGTTTCGCGCTGCTGCCGGCCTGGATCACCCACACCCTCGGCGACACCGCCACCGAACCGCTCGGGGTACGCACGGCGCGGGCGCTGCGAACCGGCGTCGCTTTTACCCTCGGGTTCGCGGGCACCCTGGCCGTGGCGGGGCTGGCCATCAGCGCCGGTGCCCGCGCGCTGATCAGCGCCGCGCCGTGGCTCGGTCTGGTCGTCGGTGTCGCCCTGGTATTGCTCGGTGTCGTCATGTTCACCGGCCGCGTGCTCGGTCTGCGACTGCCCACCCGAGCGCTGCGCCCGGCCACCGGGCCGGGCGGCACAACCGGGATCGTCCTCGCCGGGATCGGCTACGCCGCGGCGTCGCTGTCGTGCACGTTCGGGGTGCTGCTGGCCGTCATCGCCCAGGCCCAGGCCACCGCGGGCTGGGGTGCGCTGCTCGCGGTGTTCGTCGCCTACACCCTCGGCGCCGCGACGATCCTGCTGCTGGTCAGCCTCGCCGCCGCGGCCGCCGGTACCGCGCTCACCCACCATCTCGCCGCCCTCGCCCGGCACGGCACCCGCATCACCGCGACCGTGCTCATCCTCACCGGCGCCTACCTGGCCTGGTACTGGCTGCCCGCCGTCACCGGCGACACCACCGGCACCAACGGATTCGCGGCCCTGTCCACCACCGCCAGCACCTGGCTGCAGAACCACACACCACTGATGGCGACGATCGCGGCACTGACCGTGCTCACCGCCGCCGTCACCGTCCTCGCTCACCGCATGATCCGGCGCCGCGTTACCGATGCCGCACCCGTCGACTGCTGCACCCCGACGACCGTCATCGAGGAAGGGCGCCCGCAATGACCGAACGCTACGACACCCTCGTGCTCGGCGGCGGAATGTCCGGGCTGCCACTGGCGCTGCGCGCCGCCCGCCACGGCCGGGTCGCCTTCGTCGAGAAGGAACTGCTCGGCGGGACCTGCCTGAACCGGGGCTGCATCCCCACCAAGACGATGATCGCCTCCGCCGCCGTCGCCCATCAGGCCCGCCGCGCCGCCGAGTTCGGCGTCCGCGTCGGCGGTCCGGTCACCGTCGACCTGGCCGCCGTGGTGGAGCGTAAGAACACCCTCGTCGATTCCATCCGGGCCGGATCGTATCGGGCCGTCGAAAAATCCGCCGACCTCGACTTCTACCACGCCGCAGGACAATTCACCGGTAACCGGCGCCTCACCGTCGACGGCACCACCCTGACCGCGGACCGGATCATCCTCGCGACCGGCACCCGCACCACCCTCCCGGCCATCGACGGCTTGGATGCCGTGCCCTACTACACCTCCCGCACGCTGCTCGACCTCACCGAACTACCCGCCCACCTGCTCGTCGTCGGCGGCGGCTACGTCGGCTGCGAATTCGCGCAGATGTTCCGGCGATTCGGCGCCGAGGTCACCATCGTCCAGCGCGCCGACCGGCTGCTGCCCGGGGAAGACCCCGACATCAGCGCCGCCGTCGCCGACGGCATGACTGCCGACGGCATCACTGTCGCGACCGCCACCACCTGTACTCACGCCGCCGGGACGGCCGGCAACATCCGGATCGGCTGCACCGGCACCGAGACCGCCGAGATCACCGGCAGCCACCTGCTGCTCGCCACCGGGC
>Ga0116193_1001505_pt1 | contig 19173 bp, 20 predicted proteins | sample AD_UKC115_MetaG_FD_89892 | JGI IMG/M metagenome (GOLD analysis project Ga0116193, IMG submission 89892) | Active sludge microbial communities of municipal wastewater-treating anaerobic digesters from Hong Kong - AD_UKC115_MetaG | ecosystem: Engineered > Bioreactor > Anaerobic > Digestate... | reverse complement strand
TGTTTCCCTATATTAAATACTCTGAGAAAAGAATGTCACATTCCTGTGTGGCATGATGATCAGCAGGGGACGGCTTTAGTCACTTTGGCAGGTCTTATAAACGCCCTGAAAGTTGTTAATAAGAAAATATCAAAAGTTAAAATTGCTCTTATAGGTGCAGGTGCGGCGAATATGTGCATAGCAAGACTTATAATGCTTTACGGCGCAAATCCTAAAAATATTATAATAGCAGATTCAGAGGGAACTCTTCATAAGGGACGCACTGAATTTAAAAATGTTCATCCTGAAAAATGGGATATGTGTGTTGAAACAAATCCTAATGACATTCGCGGCGGAACAAAAGAAGCTATGGAAAATGCTGATGTTGTTATCGCATTGTCTGCTCCTGGGCCTAACACAATTAAAAAAGAATGGATAAGAGCAATGGCAAAAAATCCTATAGTTTTCGTATGTGCAAATCCCGTGCCTGAAATATGGCCGTGGGAAGCAAAAGAGGCCGGAGCCGCAGTTGTGGCGACCGGAAGAAGCGATTTCGAAAATCAGGTTAATAATTCACTGGGATTTCCTGGTGTATTTAGAGGAACTTTAGATGTCAGAGCAAGAACGATAACAGATCCTATGTGTATAACGGCTGCATCAGAACTTGCATCTTGTATAGCGGATAATAAAATAAGACCTAATAAAATATTGCCTACAATGGACGAATGGCATGTTTATCCGCAAGTAGCCGCGGCTGTAGGAGTAAAGGCCATAAAAGAAAAAGTGGCTGATAAAAAAATGTCTTACGATCAATTGTATAACCAGGCAATGACAATGATAAAAAGAAGCAGAGCTGTTACGTCAGTAATGATGCAGAAAGGATTTATAAAAAAGGCAAAATAAAAGTTGTAAGGAGACAGGATGAAAAAAGTTTCCGTTTTTGCAGTTTTTTGTGTTCTGTTTTTTATTATTGCAGGCTGTTCAAAAAATGAGAATTTTTTCTTGGCCGATTATGCAAAAAAATTTGAAAACGAATATAACAACTACACTAAACAGATAAATGAAAATCCTGCCTTTTCTGATGCGTATGTGCAAAGATCCCGTATACTTGAAAAAATCGGTGATTTTAAAGGCGCTCTTAAAGATATAAAAAAAGCAATTGAATTTGACGATAAAAATTATAGTCTGTATTATAAAAAAGCAATATTGGAAAATATGCTCGTTTATCTGAACGAATCGGTAAGAAGTTATGACAAAGTTATAGAACTGACTCCTAAAAATTACAGGGCTTACTGCGACAGAGGCAAAGTAAAAGAAAGAATCGGAGATTATAACGGGGCATTGAACGATTTTAATACAGCAATTAATTTAAATCCCAATGATGATAATTCTTTTGTTTTGAGAGGCAGTTTAAAAAATACAATAGGCGACAAAAACGGAGCTCTTGCCGATTTTGAAATGGCAATAAAAATAAATCCCGTTAATATAAAAGCATACCAAAGTAAGGGGTTTGCAATAGATGTTAAGGCTTCGGATTACAAAAATGCCGTTAACGCTTTTGAAAAAATAACGCAGTTGAATCCGAATTCTGCTGATGCTTTTGATAATCTTGCAAACGCAAGAAAGAATATCGGAGATAAAAAAGGAGCGATTGCCGCTTATAAGAAAGCTATAGAATTAAATCCGACACATATGTACGCATATGCAAATCTTGCAAAAATGTACAGAGAATCGGGAAACAGGAAAGGAGCGATAGCACTTCTTGAAAAGGCCGTTGAGATAGAACCGGGAAATAAAGGGTATAAAAACGATATAGCCGTAATGCAGAGGGAAGAGGATACAGTAAAAGAGGTTGCTTTGTCATTGCATAAAAATTAAAATGAGACTGATAGACAAAAATGAAATAATATCTAAAGTTGAAAGTTTATGCGCCGATATAAATTTTAATTTATCGGAAGATGTTTTATGCGCCGTAAATAAAAATATTAAAAATGACGGTTCATTATCGGATGTTGTGCTTTCCGATATAGCCGAAAACGCAAAAACGGCAAAAGAAGAAAAAATAGCTTTGTGCCAAGATACCGGAACTGTTAATCTGTTTGTAAAATACGGAAGAGATATCGTATTATCAGATAATTCCGACATATGTTCGCTGTTGAATGAAGGAGTTAAAAACGGGTATTCTAAATTTTTTTTAAGAAAGTCTATAGTGGCTGATCCGTTTGAAAGGACAAATACCGGAACAAATATCCCGGCCAATATTTATATGGATTTTGTAGACGGAGATAAAATAGAAATAACGATGCTTGCAAAAGGCGGAGGGAGTGAAAATGCAAGCGCTTTGAAAATGCTTACGCCTGCTGCAGGATGGGAAGGAGTAAAAGAATTTGTAATTAATGCAGTTAAAGAAAAAGGGGCAAACGCATGTCCGCCTTTGATAATAGGAGTCGGGGTAGGCGGAGATTTTGCTTCAGTCGGACTGACTGCAAAAAAAGCCCTGCTAAGGGATATAGGTTCTCATAATAAAGACGCAAAATACGACCTGCTTGAGAACGAACTGCTTTGTGAAATTAATAAGCTGGGTATCGGTCCTATGGGGCTTGGCGGAAAATGTACGGCGCTTGCCGTTTTTATAGAACCGAAGCCGTGCCATATAGCATCGCTGCCGGCAGCTGTGAATATACAGTGTCATTCGCAAAGAAAGAAAACGATAATTATATGATGAAAACTGATATAGAAAATTTATTAAAGAATATTGAAAATTTTAAGGCCGGAGACCGTCTTGAACTTACCGGAACTGTTTACACTGCAAGAGACCAGGCTCATAAACGTATTTCTAAATTGGTTGAATTAAAAAAAGAAGTGCCGTTTGATCTTAAAAATGCCTGTATATATTACTGCGGCCCTTGTCCGAAAAGTCCGGACAGGATTATAGGTTCATGCGGTCCGACAACTTCATCAAGAATGGATGTTTTTACGCCCTTAATGCTTGATAAAGGAGTAAAAATCCTTATAGGCAAAGGAAACAGAAGCGCTGAAGTTTACAAATCGATTAAAAAAAATAAGGCGATATATTTGGTTGCTACCGGCGGAGCAGGAGCTTTAATATCAAAAAAAGTTAAAAAAGCGGAACTTATAGCTTTTGAAGATTTAGGCCCCGAGGCTGTTTATAAATTATACGTTGAAAATTTTCCGCTTATAGTCGCTATAGATTGTTTCGGAAATAATGTATTTGAGAGGAATTAAATGTTTTTGGCAATAGATATAGGAAATACGAACATAACGCTTGGTTTATACGGTAAAAACGAAAACAAAATCATTAAAATATGGCGCATAGCGACTTCAAAGAAAAAAACTGTTGACGAATACGCCGTTACTATTCTTGATATTTTTCATTATTCCGGCATAGATGAAAAAAAAGTTTCGGCGATCGCCGTTGCAAGCGTAGTGCCTCTTTTAGATAATGTTTTTGCCGAATTGACAAAGGTTTATTTCGGCAAAAAAGCCTTTTTTATCAACAGCAAAAATTCTGGCGGATTAAAAATTCCGTACGGAAATCCCGAAGATGTCGGCGCAGACAGAATTGCCGACGCGGTTGCGGCTTATAAGCTTTACGGCGGGCCTGCTATCGTTATAGACTTTGGCACGGCTACTACTTTTGACTGCATAGATTCACAAGGCAGATATCTCGGAGGAGCAATAGCTCCCGGCCCTGCAATATCTGCGGAATCTCTTGCCCAGAGAACCGCAAAACTTCCTCTTGTAAATATAGAGCCTCCTAAAAATATTATAGGAAAATCTACCGTCGAATGTATACAGTCGGGTTTGTATTACGGATATATAGGCCTTGTTAAGGAAATACTTGCAAGACTTAAAAATAATTTTAGAACAAAGGTAAATATTATAGCTACGGGCGGTCTTGCGACTCTTATAGTTAAAGAAATTCCGGAAATAAAATATACTGTTCCGGAACTTACCCTTGAAGGTATCAGAATAATATATCAAAATAAAAAATAGAGGTGCTTATGAAGAAAGTAATGCTGGTTTTTGCTTTTATTTTTGCTTTTCAGGTTCAGAGTTTTGCAGCCGCTTTTGACGCTTTTAATTCAATGCTTAACGCTGCTCCGACAGATGCCGCCGCAGAACAGTTGTTGGATAATCTTTCTTCCGATATCGGTTCTTTGATGCTGGGCGGAAATATGGGAGTATCGGCAAGTCTCGGATTTTCTAAATTAAGATTGAATTTGAAAATTTCGGGCGCTAAGATGAACAGCGAAATAATGAGAGCAAGCGACAGTTCGATTCTTTATATGCCTATTTTGCATGCGGAATTCGGACTTCCCTACAGAATTGATCTTATAGGAAGATACGGTTTCGGATATGATTCAAGTATATACGGTATCGGAGCAAGATACGGACTTTATGAAAGCCAGCTTATCGTTATTCCTTCAGTTTCGGTACAGGGTCTTTACAGCATGATGACTACACGTTCAAACGGCAATAATTTTGACGCAAATAATATCAGCTTGTCGACCGTTGCGACTTTTGACCAGATTCCTTTTGTCATGCCGTATGCCGGGCTCGGATGGAGCAGAACGGCTCTTACGCCGAAATCATCAAGCAGACAGAATTTAAGCGGAGACTCTTCAACGATGGGATATACTCTTGGAATGGCCGCAAGCGTTTTGATGATAAATGCCGACGTGAGCGTAACATGGTACAATATGATTCCAAATTATACTTTAAGCGTAAGCGCAGGGTTCTAAAAAATGAATAAACAATGCATCAGCGATGAAATAAAAAGAAAAACTTTTCACATATTGACTTTACTGTATGTTTTGGCTTACTGGTATATGCCTCTTGGTATTGTGCTTTGGAGTATGTTTATACTGATACTTGCAGTTCTTGCCGGAGAAATTATACGCGCAAAAAACGAAAATTTTAATATTTTTATATTAAAAATACTCGGCGGAGTCCACAGAGAATCGGAAACTCATAAGATAAGCGGATTGCCGTGGACTTTATCCGGCGCTTTTTTTACGATGTTTCTTTTTGAAAATAAAAATTTTGTTCTTGCCAGCTTTTTATATTTGGCTTTCGGAGACGCTGTCGCGGCTCTTGCGGGAAAAGCATTCGGGAAACATAAAATATATGCAGGCAAATCTCTGGAAGGAAGTTTAGCATGTTTTATTGTTTGCTTTATAATAGGATTGTTTTTGCTTCCGACATGGCAGTTTGCGCTCATAGGAGCTTTTGCGGCAACTGTCATAGAATCAATACCGTGGCCGTTAAACGATAATTTCTGGATGCAGATATTAAATGCCGCAGTTCTTACATTCTTTTACAAGGTGTTATTTTAATGAAAAAACAAATTTGTCTTTCGGCGTTGCTTTTGTGTTTTGCTGTTTCATTTTCTTTTGCAGGCGTTTTTTATGCAAACGGAGACGGTAAAAAGAAACAGATGTCATTGACTTTTGACGACGGTCCCGGAATAAATACTCCGGAGATTTTACAAATATTGAAAGAAAAAAACGTCAAAGCGACATTTTTTATATCCGGAAGTTCGGCGTCCGAACTTAAAAAAACGGTAAAAGCCGTATACGATTCCGGCAATGAAGTTGCAAATCATACGTATTCTCACGTTAATTTTTTTAAATATAAAAAAGACGATATTGAAGAAAAAATAAAATCTGAAATCCTTAAATCTGAAAACCTTATTTATGAAATTACGGGTTTTAAAACCAAGCTTGTAAGAATCCCGCACGGTTTTTCAAGACAGCCTGCACAGAATGCCGTTAAAGAATTGGGATATGTTATGGTAAACTGGTCTTTCGGCTGCGACTGGAATACGAAACTTACTAAGGAACAGATGTACGAATCTTACAAAAAAAATATCAAACCAGGGGCGATATTTTTAATGCACGATAAAATCAAAAGCAAAAAAGTTGCCGAATTTCTGCCTCAGCTGATAGATGACATAAAAAAAGAAGGCTACGAAATTGTTACCGTAAGCGAGCTATTGGATTTAAAACAATGATAATATCATCTTTTAAAAACAACAAAAAAACATTAAAATACATGCCTGTTTTAAAGCCGGTGTTTAATTTTATTAAAGATAATATTAAAACATCCGTAAAAGAAGGCAGATATGAAATTGGCGGCGGCATATATGCCGTCATACAAACGTCAGATCCGAAGCCTGAAAAAGAAAGGCTTCTTGAAACTCATAAAAAATATGTCGATCTTCAGTATGTTATTTCAGGCAGCGATAAAATAGGATGGAAGTTTTACGATAAAACTTTTAAAGTTTTTAAAAAATATGATAAGAAAAACGATATAACTTTCTTTAAAAATTCTCCCGATTTTTTTATAACTCTCAAAAAAGGAGAATTTGCGGTTTTTTTTAATCAGGATGCCCATGCTCCTTTGTGCGGCGTTGCAGCTGTTAAAAAATGCGTGTTTAAGATACCGGCCGGCTTGATTTAGCACATTTTTAGAAAAATTTATCAAAAAATCAACCAGTACGAATAACATCTTTCGGCGTCACAATATATTGTGCGCGGAAGATAGTTAAAATTTTTCTTGACAAAACTATAGGTATGTTGTAATATTTCACAAAACACAACATATAGTTTTAATTCTTAAGTTGAAAATTCTTAAAAAAACAACAATTGTTCTTAAATTTTAATTAAAGGGATATCTGTCTATGAAATGTCCGTTTTGCGGAAGTTTTGACGATCAGGTTTTAGATTCCAGACCGATAGAACATACATCTGCGATTAAAAGAAGAAGAAAGTGCAATAAATGCGGCAAGAGATATACAACTTACGAAAGACCCGAAGAAGTTTCTCTTATGGTTATCAAATCAGACAGCAGAAGAGAACATTTTGACAGGAAAAAACTGTGGGAGGGCATAGCAAGGGCATGTGAAAAACGTCCTGTGTCTTCCGAAACAATAGATAAAATTGTCAGCGAAGTTGAAAATGAGATAAGCGATTATCTTATGGAGGTCCCTTCGTCCGTCATAGGAGAAAAAATTTTAAAAAAGTTGTGGGATATAGACGCCGTAGCTTATGTCAGATTTGCGTCTGTTTACAGAAAATTTGCAGATATTGACCATTTTATGCATGAATTGAAAAGTCTTAAAAAAAAGACTGTTAAAAACAATAAATAAACAGTTTATATAGTTACAAGGGAGAGCGAAAATGACGCTATTGAAAGAGGAGTTGTTTGAAAAAATTAATCCGGCTCTGTCGGAAAACGGTAAAACCGTTTTAGCCAAAAGGTATCTCAGAAAAGATGAAAACGGAAAACCGGTGGAAAATGAACAGGAACTGTTTTGGCGTGTTGCCGAAAATATAGCACAGGCCGATAAAATATACGATAAAGACGCAAATTTAGACGAAACGATAAAAGATTTTTATACGGTTATGGCAAATTTGCATTTTCTGCCGAACTCCCCTACTTTGATGAATGCAGGAAGACCTTTGCAGCAGCTTGCGGCATGTTTTGTTCTTCCGGTTGAAGATTCAATGGATTCCATTTTTGAAACTTTAAAAAATACGGCTCTTATACACAAATCAGGCGGCGGTACAGGTTTCTCTTTCTCAAGATTAAGACCTTCAAATGACAGCGTAAAATCAACAAACGGAGTATCATCGGGACCTGTTTCTTTTATGCAGGTTTTTAATGCCGCAACGGAAGCTATAAAACAGGGCGGAACAAGACGCGGCGCCAATATGGGTATTTTAAGAGTAGATCATCCGGATATAATGAAATTTATAGTATGTAAAGATAAAAGCGACAGTCTTAACAATTTCAATATTTCGGTTGCAATAACAAATGAATTTATGGATGCCGTTGAAGATGACGAATTTTATAATCTTTACAACCCCAGAACAAAAGAAGTGGCCGGAAAATTAAAGGCAAGAGAAGTTTACGATAAAATAGTCGAACAAGCCTGGAAAAACGGAGAGCCCGGAATAGTTTTTATAGATAAAATGAATGCGGCAAACCCGACTATAGAAATAGGCGAAATAGAATCAACGAACCCTTGCGGAGAACAGCCTCTTTTGCCTTATGAATCCTGCAATCTAGGTTCAATCAATCTGTCATGCTTTGTAAAGGATGAGGAAGTTGACTGGGATCACTTGGAAAAAGTAGTTAAAATAGCCGTTCATTTTCTTGATAACGTAATAGATATGAATAATTATCCTATAACAAAGATAGGAGAAACTACAAGATCAAACAGAAAAATAGGTTTGGGCGTTATGGGCTGGGCCGATATGCTTGTTCAGATGGGTATTCCTTATAATTCGCCTGAAGCAATTATTCTCGCCGAAAAAGTTTCTTCTTTTATTCAGAATAAATCTCATGATTTTTCCCAGGAAATGGCATTGAAAAGAGGAGCATTCCCGAATTTTAAATACAGTATTTATAAAAAAGGAAATCCTGTAAGAAATGCAACAACAACTACCATAGCTCCGACCGGCACAATAGGAATAATCGCCGATGCATCCGGAGGCATTGAACCTCTTTTTGCGCTTGTTTACAAAAGAGCAAATTGTCTTGATAACAGCGAAATGTATATGGTGAACCCTTACTTTGAAAAAATAGCAAAAGATCTCGGTTTTTACTCAAAAGAGCTTATGGATAAAATTTCACAAAAGGGAACAATACACGGGATGAAGGAAATTCCGGAAAAAATAAGAAGAGTTTTTGTAACTTCGCACGATATATCGCCTGAAGACCACATAAGAATGCAGGCTGCTTTCCAAAAATATGTAGATAACGCCGTTTCAAAAACGGTTAATTTTGCAAATTCGGCAACAAGAGAAGATGTCGATAAAGCGTATATGCTTTCTTATAAGCTCGGCTGCAAAGGCGTTACAGTTTACAGAGACGGAAGCCGTTCCATGCAGGTTTTAAACGTAGGAGAAAAGAAAGAGACTCAGGATGCTTCTGCAACAGCTGCAGTTCAGCCTTCATCTGAAAGAAAACCGAGAAAAAGACCAAGCACAGTAAGAGGTTCAACTCGTCTTATCCGTACAAGCTGCGGACATATGTATATTACAATCAATGAAGATGATGAATGCGCATTTGAAGTTTTTGCGCAGCTTGGCAAATCTGGCGGCTGCAAATCTGCACAGGCGGAAGCAATAAGCAGACTCGTTTCGCTTGCTTTAAGGTCAAGAGTTGCGGTTCAGGAAATAATAACACAGTTAAAGAGCATAAGATGCGACAGCCCGACGTTTGGAGAAGACGGCGCTATTTTGTCGTGTCCCGATGCAATAGCAAAAGCGCTCGAATCTTATCTTGCAGATAAAACAGATCCTGATTTATTTGCAGGTAAAAAACAAGAGTCAGCTCAGGCCGAAGTTAAACATGAAGTTTATGTGCCTAAGAAAACAAGCAGCGTCAATTTAGACACTGAAGAAGAAATGAACGTAAAATGTCCCGACTGCGGAGAAAAACTTATGTTCAGAGAAGGGTGCCTTAGCTGTTCGTGCGGGTATTCAAAGTGCTCTTAATATAAAATTTTTTATAACGGCTTCAAAATTATTGAAGCCGTTATGTAAATGAAAAGAAATAAAATTAAAGTTGGAAGTGTTGTTTAAAGACTAGAAAGATTTTGAACGAGACGAAATATTTTTGAAACGAAGTTTACATTTAAGCGTAAGCGGTAAATGAGTTTTAAAAATATAAAATTGTAGTCAAAATATATCGTTCGCAATAGCAGAAAGGGAGTCTAAATTGGTTAAACCTGATAAATGGATAAAAAAGATGGCTCTTGAGAAAAAAATGATAGAGCCTTTTGCCGAAGAACAGGTAAGAAAAAATAATATATCTTACGGGACTTCTTCTTACGGATACGACATGAGGATTTCCGGCGAATTTAAAATTATGCAGAAAAAGACGGACGGTTCTTTTATAGATCCTAAAAAAGTTGACGAAAATCTTTTTCTTCCTGTTCATGTTGATGATTTTATTATTTTACAGCCTCAGACGGTTGCTCTTGCAAGGACTGTCGAGTATTTTAGAATCCCCAGAGACATTATAACCATAGCTTTCGGCAAATCCACATACGCAAGATGCGGCATTATAGTAAATATTACGCCTTTTGAACCTGAATGGGAGGGATATGCGACTCTTGCTATTTCAAACATAAGTTCTCTTCCGGTTAAAATATACGCCAATGAGGGAATAGGTCAGCTTTTGTTTTTGGGTACTGACGGACAATGTGAAGTTTCTTATGCGGACAGAGCCGGAAAATATCAGGCTCAGAAAACGATAACGCCGGCAAAAGTATAACTATAAGGGGTTTAAATGAAAAGAATAATTGCGTCTTTTGTGTTTGTTGTTTTTGCGGCTTTAAATCTTTTTGCGCAGAATGTTACCGGAATTTGGCAGACTATAGACGATGAAACAAATAAACCTAAAAGCGTCGTGTCAGTTTACGAATACGACGGTCAGATTTACGGAAGAATCATAATGACTTATGAAGACGACGGAATTACGGTAAAAGATACTATATATTCTAAAAAATATGCAGCCGATAAAGTAAAAGGAAGTCCTTTAATGTGCGGCCTTGATTTTATATGGAATATGAAAAAAGACGGTCCTAAATATAAAGGCGGTAAAATTTTAAATCCGGAAAACGGCAAAATATATAACTCTGAAATGTGGTGCAATGAAAAAGGCGATTTAGTTGTAAGAGGCAAAATAGCTTTTTTAGGCAAAAACCAGACCTGGAAACAATTTAATGCGACACAGTTTCCTGCCGATTTTACGGTTCCCGATTCAAAAACCTGGAAACCTGTAATACCTGTAAAATAAAATTAATTTGTGAGATTTTTTACGAGATTTGCGGCTTCGATTGCATCTTTTGAGTAACCGTCCGCTTTTATACTTTGGGCAAAAGTGTCGGTGACAGGCGCTCCGCCTATTATGACTTTTGCTCTGATGCCGGCATAATTTCTCAGTTCTATTATTTTTTCCATTTCAATCATCGTTGTAGTCATAAGAGCCGACAGTCCTATAATATCCGCGTCTATTTCTTTTGCTTTTGCTATGATGTTTTCGGCTTCAACGTTTTTGCCCATATCGGTTACTTCAAAACCGAAACTTTCAAATACCGCAGATACGATATTTTTGCCTATGTCGTGAGCGTCGCCTTTAACGGTCGCCATCACTATCCTGCATGTTTTATTCTGTATGTTTTTTTTGATAAGAGGCCGTATTATCGCAAAAGCCGTCTGGGCCGTTTCGGCAGACAATATGACCTGCGGAAGAAAAAATTCTTTTGAGTTGAATTTATCACCGACGATATTTAAAGCTTTTAATATGATTTCGTTTGAAATAAACATCGGATTAGGATTTTCTTTCAATACATCCTCGGTAAAAGGAACTACGTAATCCTTATCGCCTTCTATGATTGCGTTAAACAGTTTTTCACAGGCGCTTAAAATTTTTGTTTCTGCAGTTTTTTTCTTTTCGGCGTTTGAATATTTTGCCACATAGTTTTTTGCGTTTAAATCTTTGTTTTCAAGAAGAGCTCTTGCATGATCGTCGTCAATAGTCCAGTTTTCGGAAGGGTTGCATATCGCAACGTCAAGACCGGCATTAAGCGCCATTTTTAAAAATGTCGAGTTTATAGTCTGTCTTGAAGGAAGCCCGAACGATACGTTTGAAACGCCGAGCACTGTTTTACACTGCGGGAATCTTTTTTTTGATTCTTTTATGGCGTTAAGAGTTTCTGAAATTTGATCCGGCGAAGAACTTGCCGATAACGTAAGATAATCAAATATAATTTCTCTTCGGTCTATGCCGTATTTATCGGCGTAAGACAATATTTTTTCGGCGATTTCTATTCTTTTCTGCCATGTTTCCGGAAGCCCCTGTTCGTCAACGGTCAAAGCTATTACGGAAGTTCCGTATTTTTTTACAAGCGGCATCACAAAATTCAGTTTTTCAGTTTCTCCGTTAACCGAATTTATAAGCGGTTTTCCGGCGCAGTGTTTGCATGCGGCAGAAAGAGCCTGTTCAAAACTGGAATCAAGAGCAAGCGGGATATTTACTATTTCCTGTATTTCGTTTACGGCCTGTATCAAAAGAGCCGTTTCATCTGCTCCCGGGACTCCCATATTGACGTCGAGAATATTTGCTCCGGCGTTTGCCTGAGTTTTAGCTTCATGTTTTACAAGAGAAAAAACATTGCGCGAAAGTTCCTGCTGGAAAATTTTTCTGCCTGTCGGATTTATTCTCTCTCCTATTATTATCGGTCTTGGCAATTTATCAAGATCTACGGCTTTTGTTCTTGTAGATAAAAGATGATGTGTGACTTCTTTTCTTGGCGCCGGTTTTTTATTTTTAAGTTCAATCGCGATACTTTTTATGTATTCCGGCGTTGTTCCGCAGCAGCCGCCCAGCATATTAACGCCTGAGTTGTAAGCTTCAATGCAAACCTGCGTAAATTCTTCTTTTGTTCCGGGGAAAACAGTTTCTCTGTTTATAAGCTGCGGCATTCCGGCGTTAGGTTTAAACGAAACCGGAAGATTAGTATTTGAGGTCATGATTTTTGCAAGTTTTAAAAGTTCCTGCGGTCCGACCGAACAATTCATCCCGATTGCGTCCGCTTTAAGGCTTTCGGCCATCGCTATAAAACTTAAAATATCAGTTCCGGTTACTGTTGATCCGTCATAAGAAAAAGTCATCTGAACCATTACGGATCCGTTATAAACTTCTTTTACGGCAAGCATTGCAGCTTTAAGTTCTTTTATCTCGGTCATTGTTTCAATAACTATAAGGTCAACGCCTGCTTTATTCAAAAGCAAAGCCTGCTGTCTGAACGCTTCAAAAGCTTCGTCAAAAGATACCGGTCCCAAAGGCTGCAAATACGAACCGACCGAAGAAATATCTCCGGCTACAAGCGCATTTGTTTTAGCTGCCTCTTCTTTTGCGATCAAAACGCCTTTTTCTATTATTTCTTCAATTTTATTTTCAAGATTGTAATGAGCGAGTTTTAATTTGTTTGCTCCGAAAGTATTTGAAAAGATTATGTCGGATCCTGCGGCGATGTAAGAAGCATGGACATGTTTTATTCTTTCAGGATACTTTATATTTAATTCTTCGGCCGTTGAGATTCCTTCCATAAAACCAAGTTTATGAAGTTCGGTGCCGGTGGCGCCGTCAAGTATCAAAATTTTCTCGGATAATAATTTTTTAAATTCTTCTTTTTTCATTTTTTAAAATATTTCAGCATCATGGTTTTTTCAATCGTATAAACTTTGTATCTTAAAGCTTTAAATTTTAAAGCGGTTTCAAAATCAATTATTTTTGAATATTCCTCAAGAACTCTTAAAGATTCCTGCGCTCTTTTAAAATTAGCGGCAGTTACGCTTTCAAGGTTTATTCTAGGCTGCTCTGAAACTTTTCTGCCGGAATCTCTGACGCTGTCTCTTGCAGAAAGCATAGTTTTATAATGTTCTTGAAGATATTTTGTGGCGCTGTGGCGGATAAGCCTTATTTTTTTGTAAATTTGTTCGTCATTAAAAACAAATCTTGCCGTATCTTCTATTACCCTCAATCCTTCTTTGCATCTGTTTAGATTTGTGTCTAAAATTCTTATAAATTTTTTATCCATGATTTTTCAGGCGGATTATTTTTTACCGTATCTTTCAACTATAAGATTTATGAGATTGCTGGTTGATTTTCCTTTAACAAGAGGATATCTGTAAACTTTTTTTACAAATTCTCTGCCGATAATGTCTTCAATTTTATAATCGCCGCCTTTAACAAGAACGTCCGGTTCGAGCTTTTTTAAAACATTATACGGAGTCTGTTCGGAAAAAATTATAACATAATCTATTACGTCTATCGCCGAAAGAAGTTTTACTCTGTCTTTTTGTCCGACAAGAGGTCTTTTCGGACCTTTAAGGCCGGCAAGAGATTTGTCCGAGTTGATTGCCACTATAAGGACATCTCCGAGAGTTTTGGCTTTCTGGAAAAGACTGACATGGCCTATATGTATCAAATCAAAACAGCCGTTTGTAAAAACAATTTTTTTACCTTGTTTTTTAAGTTTTTTGACGGTTTCCGTTATTTTTTTTGTTGAACAAAATTTATTAGGCAAACAATTTCTCCTCTATGATTTTTGAAATTATATGTATCAAAAGAATATGGCATTCCTGTATTCTGCCGGTATTTTTTGAAGGAGCGCAGTAACACATATCTGACATTATTTTAAGCTGTCCGCCGTCGGCACCGGTCATCCCTATCACAAACATATCTATTTTTTTTGCAACTTCAACGGCTTTTATCACATTTATAGAGTTTCCTGAAGTAGTAATTGCTATTGCTATGTCTCCTTTCTGCGCAAAAGCTTCAAGCTGTCTCGAAAAAACCTGATCATAACCGAAATCGTTTCCTATTGCCGTGATTGACGATATATTTTCAGTCAGAGCTATTGCCGGAATAGCTTTTCTGTTTTTTTCAAATCTGCATACTATTTCAGCAGCAAAATGCAATGCGTCGCTTGCCGAGCCGCCGTTTCCGAATATTATGAGTTTCTTATTATTTTGGTAGGCTTCTATAATTTTATTTGCTATAGACTGGATATAAACTATCTGTCCGCCGTCAAGCATTTTCTTTTTTGCTTCAATGCTGTCGTTGATGAATGACTGTATAATCTGTTTTGTATCCATTATAGACTCTCCTAAAATAACTAAAGCCCACCTTTTTATACGGTGAGCTTTAAGTTTTTATATATTTTCTGCTTACCGTTTATTTATTGAAAACGTGTTTTGCCAAAAAGTCAGTCGCTACGATTCCGTTATGGAACTGCTCGTTTTCCATTATTTTCAAATGAAGCGAAGCTGTATTTCTTATTCCTTCAATCTGAGTTTCTTTAAGAGCTCGTGACATTCTTACTATTGCTTCCTGTCTCGTTTCTCCGTGAGATATGATTTTTGCTATTAAACTGTCGTAAAAAGGAGGGATCGTATAACCGGAATAGACATGAGTGTCTACTCTGATTCCGGGACCTCCGGGAAGATATAAATGTCCTATTTTACCTGGTGAAGGTATGAAATCCTTATCAGGATCCTCGGCATTTATTCTGCATTCTATGGCATGTCCCATTATTTTTATATCGCTTGAATCAAAAGAAAGTTTTTCGCCTGCGGCAAGCCTTATTTGTTCTTTTACAAGGTCAAGTCCCGTTATTGTTTCAGTAACAGGATGCTCAACCTGAATTCTTGTATTCATTTCCATAAAGTAAAAATTGGAATACTTATCTACTAAAAATTCAACAGTGCCGACTGTTATATATCCGACCGCTTCGGCTGCGCTTTTAGCGGCTTTTCCCATTTTTTTTCTGAGAGATTCGCTTATAAAAGGAGAAGGGCTTTCTTCGACAAGTTTCTGGTGTCTTCTCTGTATCGAGCAGTCTCTTTCAGGGAGATAAACTACTTTTCCGTGAGCGTCTCCCAGAATCTGGAATTCTATATGATGAGGTTCTTCAACGTATTTTTCCATGTAAACGTCTGGATTTCCGAACGCTGCTTTTGCTTCAGTCTGAGCCATAATTATCGCATTTTTCAGAGATTCTTCGCTTACTACGATTCTCATGCCTTTTCCGCCGCCTCCGGCAGTTGCTTTAATAATGACCGGATAACCTATTTTTTTTGCCAAATCAAATATTTTAGGATCGTCTTCTGATACAGGACCGTCAGAGCCCGGCACTACCGGAACTTTTGATTTTATCATAAGTCTTCTTGCTTCTATTTTGTCACCCATTTTTTCAATGGAAGTTTTCTTAGGACCTATAAAAGTTATTCCGCATGTTTCGCAGACTTCTGCGAAATATGTATTTTCTGCCAAAAATCCGTATCCGGGATGAATTGCGTCTGCGCCTGTAATTTCGGCGGCTGATATTATGCTCGGTATGTTAAGATAGCTTTCGCTCGCAGAAGCAGGTCCTACGCATACGGCTTCATCGGCCATTTTTACGTGCATGGAAGTTCTGTCGGCTTCGGAGTGGATAGCTACTGTTTTTATGCCCAGCTCTCTTGCCGCTCTTATTACTCTGCAGGCAATTTCTCCTCTGTTTGCAATCAGTATTTTCTTAAACATTAAAGTCTCCTGTTTTATACTATGTCGGACGTATCAACCAAAAAGAGTTCCTGTCCGTATTCAACCGACTGTCCGTCTTTTACTTTTACCTCAACTACTTTTCCTTTTGTAGTTGCAAGAATATCTTTATTTATTCTCATTGCCACTATCGTTCCGATTTTTTGTCCGACTTCGACATGATTGCCTTCGACTACGAAAGGAGGTCTGTCATGTGCAGGCGAACTGTGAAATGTCCCTACCATTGTTGACTTTATCGGCACTATAGGGGACTTTTCCGCCGCTTTTTTAGGAGCTTCGGGAACAGGTTTTTTCATTACTTCGCTTTTTTTCAGGTAAACCGATGTGTCTCCCGCTTCAAACTCCATTTCTTCAATGTCGGTTTCGCGGATAGATTCCAAAAATTTTTTTATTTCGGCTGAATTCATAAAAACCTCTTTTTAATTAAATCGGTGCTACTGTGAAACGCGCTCTACATATTCTCCGGTTCTGGTATCAACCTTTATTTTGTCTCCGACTTTTATAAATAAAGGAACTTTTATTTCTGCTCCGCTTTCTATTTTTGCGAACTTAGTAAGATTTGTAACTGAATCGCCTTTTATGCCCGGCTCCGCTTCTATTATCGACATTTCTATTATGAGAGGCATATCTATGCCTATTAAATCGTCTTCAAGATATATTGCGTCCACTTCCTGATTTTCCTTTAAATAGATTTCTTTGCCGTCAAGTTTTTCTTTAGGTATAGCAATCTGTTCATAAGAATTCATATCCATGAAATTATAATTTTCGCCTTCAATGTATAAAAACTGTTTTTTCTGTCTTGATACGCTCAAAGATTCAAATTTTTCGCCGGACTTGAAAGTTCTGTCTATAGTTCCGCCTTTTTTGACATGTCTTAATTTTACTCTCATTACGGCTCCGCCTTTTCCTGGCTTGTGATTCTGGAACCATGTTATCTGGTAAGGTTCATTGTCAACGACAATTACCAATCCGTTTTTAAAATCTGAAGTTGAGACCATTATTTTATTTCTCCTTAATATTGAGCGCTCGTAAGCACCTTATATCCGTTTTTTGTTACAAGTACGGTATCTTCTATTCTTATTCCAAACTTCCCGTTAAAATATACGCCCGGCTCTATGGTTATAACCATATTTTCTTTTAAAGTATCTTTTGATTTTTCAGAAACAGAAGGATACTCATGTATGTCAAGACCGACTCCGTGTCCGGTGCCGTGAACAAAATTGGCTCCATATCCGGCTTTTTCAATTGCAGTCCTGGCGGAAGAGTCTATAAAACTGCAGTCCTGTCCGCTTTTAACGGTTTTCAAAGAAACTTCATGGGCATACTTCACCAATGCCAGAATCTTTTGAGTCTGGAGGTTGATTTTACCTAAAAATACAACCCGTGTCAAATCGCTGCAGTAGCCTTTATACATGCATCCCATATCAATAAGAACCATATCGTTTTTTAATATTTTGCGATTATTGCTTGAGTGGTGAGGGTTTGCGGAATTCGGACCGCTTGCTACTATAGTTTTAAAACTGGGTTCGACTTTATATTTTGCAAATAACTCGGCTATTTTAAAATATATGTCAAGTTCAGTCATGCCCGGTTTTATAAATTTTTTAATTTCACAGTAAATATCTGAGATTATATCGCATGATTTCTTTATATTTTTTATTTCATCCGCAGATTTAACGCTTCTTAAGTATTTTGTTATTTGAGGGACTGTTTTGAGCGTTATGCCGTTTTTTTTCAGATTTTCAAAAACACTGTCAAAAGCAGGTTTCATTATGTTTGAGTCAGCGTTTACTTCTTTAATTTTATTTTTTTTGCAGATTTCAATCACAGCCGAACTTAGAGAAGAAGACGAGGTAACCACGGCAATCTTTTTTCCGAAATATTCTTCAGCCTGGTTTTTAACCATTTCAGAAGTTACCGCAAAGAAATTCCTTTTATGCGTCAAAAGCCAAAATCCGTCAAAATCGGCGCCTGTCAAATAAGATATGTCTTTAGGATTTGTTATCAAAACAGACCGGCCGCAGCATAGTTCATATAATTTTTTTAAGTTATGCATTGCGCTATTATATCATTTTCAAGACTTAATTGATAAAAATCGCCACTTCTTGTATAATATCAAGCTAATAATTTTAAATAAGGTTGAAATCATGAATAACATAAGAAATTTCTGCATCATAGCACACATTGACCACGGCAAAAGTACTCTTGCAGACAGGCTTTTGGAATATACCGGAACAATTTCAAAAAGAGAAATGAAAGACCAGATTCTTGACGCTATGGATCTTGAAAGAGAAAGAGGAATAACTATCAAGGCAAAAGCAGTAAGAATGAATTATAAGGACAAAGACGGAAAAGAATATATTCTGAATCTTGTTGATACTCCCGGCCACGTCGATTTTACGTATGAAGTTTCAAGAGCTCTTGAGGCATGCGAAGGGGCGCTTCTTATAATTGATGCATCGCAGGGCGTTGAAGCGCAGACTCTGGCAAACACAATGCTTGCCAAGAATGCCAATCTTAAAATTATTCCTGTTATAAATAAAATAGATTTGCCTACTGCCGATGTCGATTCCGCATATGAACAGATGAAAGAAGGTTTGTCTGTTGATGCAGAACCGATTCTTGCAAGCGCAAAAGAAGGAATAGGAATTTCTGAGATAATAGATTCCGTTATAGAAAATATTCCGGCTCCGCAGGGTCAAGAAGAGGAACCTCTTTCGGCTCTGATTTTTGATTCATTTTATGATTCATACAGGGGAGTAATAACGATTATAAGAATATTTGACGGCAAAATAAAAAAAGGCATGAAAATAAAATTTATGGCCTCCGATGCCGAGCATGAAGTTTTAGAAGTCGGATACTTGAAGCCTAAAATGCTTGAATCAAATGAACTTTCGGCAGGAGAAGTAGGGTATGTTGTTGCCGGAATAAAAACTATAAGAGATATAAAAATCGGAGATACGATAACAGAAGTGGCAAGGCCTACTACTCATCCTCACGAAGGATATAAAGAAATAAATCCTTTTGTTTTTGCGGGGCTTTATC
>Ga0116193_1001503_pt1 | contig 19205 bp, 13 predicted proteins | sample AD_UKC115_MetaG_FD_89892 | JGI IMG/M metagenome (GOLD analysis project Ga0116193, IMG submission 89892) | Active sludge microbial communities of municipal wastewater-treating anaerobic digesters from Hong Kong - AD_UKC115_MetaG | ecosystem: Engineered > Bioreactor > Anaerobic > Digestate... | reverse complement strand
TTTCATCTTGTGCACTTGCCAAGGTGATTATCTGAGGGAAAGCTCCGTTTGGCATGTTAAGTATGTCTGGTGTTAGGACATCATCGTCTCTTTCTTCAGGAAGGCGCAATCGATAAAATAGTGTCGCGAACTGCATGATCTCCCGAGTAGTCCGATAGCTATGTCGAAGTTGGTGAGAATGTCCACGTGCTTCCAATCCCAATGATTTCCAAGTGGTTCTTCTGCCAAGGAAGCCTTGTGTTGGATCAGCAACCATGAATAAATGGGAATTCTGTGGCTTAAGTGCTTTTTGAATTAAGTTCATCCAGATTGGAGCAAAGAACTGAGCTTCATCAACGAGGATGAAATCATATTGCGGAAGAGTAACTTTTCCTTCTTCACTAAATTGCCATAAGTTTCGTGGTATATCGCCCCAATCCATTGATCCATGTTGTTCTAACAATTGCTGATAAGAATTCACCGCATTCCACATTCGTACCCGCTGATCGGTAGTTAATCCAAATCCTCGACCGCGGCGGTCAATTGTTAGATATTCAGATTGGTCTATTGGTAACTGATCCTTTAGCCAATCAACTTCACTGATGAGCATGTGTTCTGTGATCGTAGAGTCCCGTAAGGTTTTCCCCCATACTTGATGTATTACTTCTTCTCTTTTGCGTATCGAAAGTGGTTCTTTCCACACAGGGTGTTTTGGCCAATGACTGTAACACCAGCCATTAAATGTGCACCATTCAATTCTTGCTGGCAAGGTACCTTCCAAACGTGCGAAACGACTCTGCAAATCGTGGCTAAGGGGTTTATTGTGGGTCAGGACAAGAAATTGTTTATCGGGATATAGATGATAAAGTAAACGTAACCGATAAAGTAAGATTAACGTTTTACCGCTTCCAGCTACTCCATTGACGATGTTTAAACGAAAATCAGTACTGAGGTTTTGCCCTTCAGGCTCGATATCTAAGTCAATCTTTACAGCTGCTTCCTGATCATAATCGAGGAGGTAATTTTGTAAGCCGGCTTGAATTCGACGAGGATTACTCGGACAGACTGTCATTTCCGCAGGGACAACGATCTCTGGCGTGAATTGCTGTCGGATTTTCTCAAGTATCGCTTTATCAACAGGTGTGGGTAAGAAATAGTCTTCCCATTTTAATCCAGACTCTGAAGAGAGCAGCTCTTTTCCGGCCCATTCTGGTTCATTGTCTTTACGGATCATCCTGCTCTCAAGCACCTGTTTATGAGGAATATTCGGAAAGATCGTAAGTGTTTTGATTGGTGTATTATTTGGTAGATCTAGTGTTTTTATGAATATTGACAGTACTTCTGCCTCTGCAGCTCCTAGTGGTGGGCGATTATCATCAAGGAGAAGAAGTTGGGCCGCTGAAATTGCCTGTGTCGCCGAAGACGAGCTTACTTTTACTAAAAGGGCGCATCCTTTTTGCGTAATCATCAGGAAGTCAGGTGCATTGAGTTGCCAGGGGGCGAGATGATGCCAGATATAGAATGTATCTGGTAAGGATTTTAGAGCTCGAAAAGTTCTGAGCACTTCAATCGGTAGAGCTTGTGGAAGAGATTCTGGCAGGATGTGAGCCATTATTAAGCCAAGGAACCATCAGGAAGTGAGATTTGTTGGCTGCTGTTGAGTAAATCTTTCAACAATGCAAAGGTATCTTTATGCTCTTCATCATATTGATCACCATCCAACATATGGTGACTGCCAATTAGGATGAGTTTCGTACGTGGACGGGTAACAGCTACGTTGAGCCGTTGAGGTTGAAAAAGGAAATCAGCCATTTGAGAAGCAAAGGCTGGGCTGGCTGTGGCAAAAGAAACCAAGACAACCTCACGTTCCTGACCTTGCATTCGTTCAACCGTATCAACAACGATTTTCGACCAAATCTTTTCTTCTCCAATTGTTCGACGCAGAAGACTGCGGATTAATCGGCTTTGAGCGCGATAAGGAACAACCACACCGATTTCTTCGGAGGGAATTTCATGCTCCAGAAGTGCTCCGATCAATTCAATCACAATTTCTGCTTCTCGCCGGCTGCGGACGGTAGTATTTCTGTGGCAAAGGTCAAGAAATACAGACGGCGAGGTGGGATCGAGAACGAAATCCCAACGTGTAGGTTGATTCGACAATTGGAGATGCCTTTTTCTCGCATCTTCACTGGATTTCAAAAGATTATTGTAAAAAGTTCGGCTTGGCCAATCAACCAGTCCATCATTGAGACGATAAGTAATGTTTAACATGGTTTCGTTTCCTCGACCGGCTAAGTAGGCAAAAATGGATGTTTGCTTCGCTTGCTTCTCTGAGAAAATTGAGATGGGAGGTAATTGGTATTCATCACCAATGAAAATGTATTTGTTTCCCGCCAGCATTCCCATGATTGCCAGTGGTAAGGTTACTTGGGACGCTTCATCAAATAACACAACATCAAATTCAACATTCGAAAGTCGTTGGGTCTGTAGAGAAAAAGGAGTTGCCCCAACGATATAACCGCTGCTCAAATCACCGAAATGCGATTGATCGAAATTCTCGAAGTTCGGCACGTCAAGGTCGCTGATATGGCGACTTTCTCCAATTTTGCAAACTGGGAGACTATCATCAACTTTTGGAATTTTGTTGAGCGCGTTATGAATTGCGCGATGGGTGAGAGCTGTCACCAATACGCGTTGCCCATCATCCACTAATAATTTAGCCAGGTGGGCTAGCATGAGTGTTTTTCCGGTTCCAGGTGGGCCCTGGATCAAATGCAATAGATCGGATGCGTATGCCTGGGCGACTGCTTCGATCTGACTGTCATTGAGTCCGGTATCTGCCAATTCCTGTGCAGCTCGTTCATAACGAGCATAATCAAGTTTAGGTGTCAAAGATCCCTGAAGCAGCGGTAGGATAACCGAACGACCGCGCAGAGAATCGGCTACATTATTCAAGGCATCCAGATAAAATGGGCTCGAATCGAACCAATCTTGATCTATGATCCAGCCATCGGGATCTGCTTCTAAAAAGAAATGGTTGCCATTTATCAAGCTGACTTCAAGTTCAGTTTCTGCATCATATTGCAGCTCCACATGCAAGGCATTTGGATCTTGTGGATTCCCCCGGTGTAAAACCAACAAATCTCCTTCGCGGAAACGCGAGTCGTTTGTATCACAACGTAACCGAATGAGTCCCTTCTCAAAATGCTCTACACTTAACCCTTCAATTGCCCAACCTTTGGAAACTCGCTCGGATAATGGTCTGGACCATTGCTTATCAAGGGCAGCAAACTGAGTATCAGCTTCAGCCTGAACAAAATGCTTTAAACGGTTAAGAAGATCGGAAGTGGAGGACATAAAGAGTTACTTCCTTACATAATCTGCCGGGATTTCACCCCAGGCGTTGGTATCCCATTTCAGCAATTCGTTTGGGTAATCATTGTTATTCAACCAATTTTCAGCTCTGGCAATCAGGTCAAAAATTTCACCGTTTTTGTCATCCTGAGGTAATTTCGTTTTGCACTTCTTGTTTTTCACCCAGGTGATGGCGGTTTCCGAATCTGAGTAAATCGGAACGTTAATATCTTGCTTTTTAAACAATGCCAGCGCGTGGACGATTGCCAGGAATTCTCCAATATTGTTGCTCCCATTTTCAAATGGACCCTGGTGGAATATTTCCTGCTGAGTTGTGGTGTGGACGCATTTGTATTCCATCGGTCCTGGATAACCAATACAGGAAGCATCGACGCAGTAGCTATCTTCGATTGGTTTGCCAATGATTTCCAGCATGGCTGGGCTGAGGGTGGGTACGCGGATCCCTTTGTATTCCTCATATTTTGATTTATATGCAGCTTCAGCAGCTTCTCGATTCTCGAAGGATTTATATTCAGCGCCATTGAAACCAGTCACTTGCGCGGAGCATTCCTGCCAGGTGGTGAAAACTCCGGTCTTGCGGCCTTTCCAAACGACGTAATATTTTTGCTTTGGCATTTATCCCCCTTATTCTGCCCAATCCCTTGCCAGCAACTCCGCTTGTTCTAATACGGTTTGAGTAGCTTTTTCTTGTTTGTCTGGTGGATAACCATATTTTCTTAATATCCGTTTTACCATTACCCTTAATTTTGCGCGTACCGTTTCTTTTACAGTCCAGTCAATAGTCACATTGTTGCGTACCATTTTGACCAATTCTCGCGCAATTTCCTGAAGCGTTTCATCCCCTAAGACCTTAACCGCGCTGTCGTTCACTTCCAATGCATCATAGAACGCAACCTCGTCTTCCGTTAAGCGCAGCTCTTCGCCACGCTTGTCCGCTTCACGGATCTCTTTGGCGATCGAAATCAATTCTTCAATGACTTGTGCGGTCTCTATGGCTCGGTTTTGGTATGCTCGAATAGTGCGTTCTAGCATTTCGGAAAAGGATCGAGACTGCACCAGGTTCTTCCGTGAACGTGTTTTGATTTCATCATTCAATAATTTCTTCAATAGTTCCAGGGCGAGGTTATGCTGGGGCATACCCTGAATTTCAGCAAGGAATTCATCTGAGAGGATGGAAATATCGGGTTTCTTTAAGCCCGCAGCGGTGAAAATATCGATGACTTCTTCCGAAGCAACAGCGCGGGAGATGATCTGTCGAATGGCATGATCCATGGTTTCAACTGAATGGCCGCTATCGCTGGTGGTTTTGGCCACCGCTGAGCGAACAGCCTGAAAGAAGCCGACATCATCGCGAATGGCTATGGTTTTTGGATGCGGCACAGCCAATGCAAAGGCTTGCGAAAGTTCGGTCACGGCTTTTAATAATCGGTTTTTACCATCCTCTTGGGCAAAGATATGTTCCTGAGCCATTGGTAATAGTCCCAGCTTCTCTGCCGGGGTGCCAATGGTCCATTTTGACCAATTAAAGCCATGGAAAAGTCCCAAACATATTTCGTACTTTTCCTGCATAATGGCAACTGCCTGTTCTTGTTCGATTGCGGCTTCTCCTGTGCCACCTTCGGCAGTGTAATTTGCCAAGGCTTGGCGCAATTGATCAGCCAGACCAAGATAATCTACAATCAAACCGCCTGGTTTGTCTTTGAATACCCGGTTGACGCGGGCGATGGCCTGCATCAAACCATGCCCGTACATAGGTTTATCAACATACATGGTATGCAGCGGTGGTGCATCAAAGCCGGTTAGCCACATATCGCGTACAATGACGATTTTAAATGGGTCATTTGGATTTTTGAAACGTTTTGCCAATTCCTCTCGCCGGGCTTTGCTGCGGATATGCTGCTGCCATTCGAGTGGATCGGAAGCCGAACCCGTCATGACAATCTTAATCGCGCCTTGTAAATCATCCTCAGAGTGCCATTCGGGGCGTAGTGTAATAATGGCATTGTAAAGCTCAACGCAAATACGCCGGCTCATGCAAACAATCATGGCCTTACCATCCATTACTTCTAGCCGATTCTCGAAATGCTGTACAAAGTCACGAGCAATGATTTGAATCCGTTTCTCAGAACCGACTACCGCCTCGAGTGCAGCCCATTTGGTTTTTAATTTCTCTTTTTGTTCGAGTTCCTCACCTTCTGTGACCTCTTCGAATTCCTCATCAAGGTGTGGTTTGAGCTGCTCATCCAATTCCAATTTCGCAAGTCGCCCTTCGTAATAAATCGGGACTGTGGCACCATCTTCAACAGCTCGTTGAATATCATAGACGCTGACGTAATTTCCAAAAACGGCTCGCGTATTACGATCATTCTGTTCAATCGGCGTACCGGTAAAGCCAATAAATGAGGCGTTGGGGAGAGCATCATGCATGTGGCGGGCATAACCATCAATAAAATCATACTGGCTGCGGTGGGCTTCGTCCGCAATGACTACGATGTTGCGGCGTTCTGAAAGCGGTTCGCCATTTCCATTTTGTCCTGCAGGAGGCAAGAACTTCTGAATGCTGGTGAAAACCACCCCGCCGGATGCAACCTGTAGCAATTGGTGCAAATGCTGGTGGTTCTCAGCTTGAACTGGAATCTGCCGTAGCAAGTCATGGCAACGTGAAAATGTACCGAATAATTGATCATCCAGATCGTTTCGATCCGTAATAATGACAACGGTAGGGTTTTCCATCAATGGGTGGGATATTACGCGGCCGGCATAGAAAGCCATGGTTAAGCTTTTACCGGAGCCCTGGGTGTGCCAGATAACCCCCACGCGGTGATCCCCTGGTGCACAGTCAACAGGCGTGCGGGTAAAATAGCCGCTGCGCCGCTCTGCGACCTGTCCTTTCTGTATGACATCGCATGCCCGCAGGGTTTGTTCCAGAGCCACATTGACAGCGTGAAACTGGTGATATGCCGCGAGTTTCTTGTTCAGCATACCGCCATTTTCTTCTTCAAAAACAATAAAATAACGCAATAAATCCAGAAAACGACGCTTATCAAACACACCGCGCAAAAGCACTTCCAACTGAGGTTTTTGCACCGGAGCCAGATTTTCCCCCTCAATTGTTTTCCAGGGCATAAACCTTTCCCGGTCGGCAGTTAATGAACCAATTCTAGCCTCAATACCGTCTGAGACCACTAAAACTTCATTATAAATAAACAGATTGGAAATTTGATTTTTATAGGTCTGAAGCCTGGTTGAACGCGGACCAAATGGTGGCCTTTTCGTCTGCCGGATTCTTTAATTCAAAGACGGCTAAAGGCAAACCATTGATGAAAACCACAACATCTGCGCGGCGATTAAGATTTCCTTCAATTACGGTGAACTGGTTAACCACCAGCCATCGATTATTGTCGGGATTATCGAAATCGATGATGGCGATTTTATCTCCCCCAATCGAATGATCTGGCCGGTGGTACTCGACGTCGATTCCATTCACTAGCATTTTGTGGACATTGCGATTGTTGACAGTCAAAGAGGGTGACGCAGGGGTTTTAAGTTTACGGATGGCGTCTTCAAGGATTTCATCGGGGATGGCAGGGTTAATCCTTTGAAGACTTTCGAGCAAGATTTTATCCAGACAGGCATGGTTATAACTGTCGCGATATAAGGAGGATACATCCGGTGCAATCTGCGGCCCATTTAAAACCTCATATCCGAGGCTGGAAAATAAGGCTAGGACAAATTCTTCAACAAACTGTTCAGTAATCATCGCCACTCCTGTGTTACCGTCTTATACCGCCTGAATAATTTCTTTGTTCGCTACTTTTCCGATCTGCTCACGAAGCATCGCTAGAGGATCTGTTGGTAGCCGACCAATCGAACGAGTCAGCGAGCGAAGAACCGCTTTTTCCTCAAGGCCGGTTTTTTGAGCAAGTTCAAATGAAATGGAATGAAAAGCCGCCATAGTTGATAGCATTCCAAGAAAAGCTCGTGTCATTTGTTCATCATCATTCATCTCTTCTGCAAGTAACTGACACCCACCCTCTGTATTCAGAAGTTGAGACAGTATCCAGCGTTCGGGAGGTTCTTCACCAGGCAGCTTTAGCAGGCTTACCTTTGCATTCAATTCGTCAGAAGTAGACTTGTCTATCTTTTTTAACCATTCATTTACCTCTGCGCTGGTTACATCTCCATCCCAAACAATAATGGGAATCTGTGGCCAACCGGCTTTTAAATGCGCTTCGGCGTATGCTAATAGTTTTGTTTTTGAGCCATAGACTACTTTCAATCTTCTGCGTAGATCGCCCGAAACAGCCTGGCGGATCAGGCTTTCCGCCACGTCATCCTCACAAAAGATGATGATGTCCGATTCCACCTGAGAGGATATGCTGGTAAAGATCTCTTGCATTTCGGGGTTATCTTTTGCCTGGTGTGCATCCCCGTCTGACTTGATAAGACAGACAAGCTCGCTTGGAAAGGCAGTGATGAGATCCAGGGAATGTGTTGATAGGATCACCTGCAGCCGCTTACTCTCACAGATCTCAACCAGGTGCCTGGCAAAGCGCGGCATGACCACCGGATTGAGACCGATCTCGGCATCCTCGATCAATACCAAGCTTTCAGGTTCTGCCTGCTGGAGTAGCCGGATCGTTTCGACCAGCATTTCTTCGCCGGTGCACATGTTAAAACTGGTGTATGTGGCATGGGTGGAACAGGTGCAAATTTCATACGCTCCAGACTTCCCCCAACCCGCACCAGTGAACGGTTTGTTGAGGATATCACGCAGCCGCTCAAGGTTACGCGGTTCGAGCTGGTTCTGCGAATCCCACACTGGCTGTTGGCGAAAATGGGCAGTCAGAGGTGTGTTTTCCCAGGCGGGCGCTACCCTGGAAAGCCCAATATAGACAATATTCTTTGCCGGAGGGGGAGCAGAATAGGTTTTGGTACCGCCATCCAGGCTAATTTGCGGTGGATCATGCCTTAAATAGGACCAACGAACCGTAAAATCATTGAACGGATGCGGATTGTTGATCTCGATAAAAAGATCGTCAAACTGGCGATCTTGCTGAAATCCCAGCCGGGATAGGGAAATCACCGTGCTTTTTCCGCAGCCGTTTTTGCCGCAGATCACCGTGATCGGCCGGTCAAAATTGACAGCCAAATTCGTAATTCCGCGGATTCCATCATTCCCCTCAATCGCCAATCCAGACAAGCGCGGCGTTTGATACCGGGCAGCGATTTTCCATCGCTCGATCAAGTCTTTTTCAGCCTGTGAAAGATTTACCCGCGGCATCGATTATCCTTACAATCCACTCTGGTTATCAAGGTTGTCCACCTTGACTTCCCCGCTCAACAATTTGGGCAGTAACAGATCACGCAATCCAGAAAGAGCTGTGATTTCTTTTTCGTTATTTTCTATCATTTGATCAATAGGGTGGGCTAACTGCTCAAAGAGATTAAGGATATCCAGGTCGGGTTTAGAAACTTCTAATGCTTTAAAATCGTCCTTGTTTATTGAGCCGAACACAGTACCTTCAGCTTCAAATTGCTTAAATTTGCTCTGAATGCTTCTCATGCAATAGTAAGTGAATGATCGACTACCAGATTTATGCCTTACAGCTGCTACACCTCTGCCTAGAGCGCAATATTCCGCTGCCATATTAATATCTCCAACTGGCGCGCGAACACTCACTAATGTGTCACCAGGATTTGCATACCGAGTTGGACCAGTACAATAAACACGATTCGTTGGGAATCTAAACCCAAAATCTGTTCGACCTTGAAAGAACGGCAATCCTTCTTTATGTTCGTTATATGTACTTCCTGGCGGGGATTGTCCCATTGTAAGATTAAACTCTTCAGCAAGAGATCCTTTTCCCCACCCACTGGGCACATCGCCATGCATCGCATCCGGGAAGAGGGCGGCCATTTCCGCATCCATGCCGGCCGGTGGGCGCCCTTCCATTTTGGCGCGTACCGGGTCAAAATCAATAAACCAGGATTTGAAAATTGCCTGCGCCAGGACTTCCAGCGTCTGGTTCATGCGCCGGTTGAGCGCAATCTTATCGTCCAGGCTGCCGAGCACCACGGCGATGGCGCGCTGCTCGTCTTCTTCTGGTAAAAACTTTTCTATTCTTTCCACAAATTCCCATTTGGCGCGTGGCATTTTGGTGCCTTCAGAAGCCCTGGTTGCGGCGTCAACAAATTCTGTTGATGCCATCCAGTAGAAGAGAAACCTCTGGTCCACTCCCGGCTTTGCCCGTATAACCCAAATATCAGTTGAACAAACACCATCAAAAGGAGCAATGATTACCTTTCTAAAATATGGTCGTAACTTTCCAAAAAGAATGTCTCCTTTGCGAAACCTGAATTTTGCACTTACTACTTCATCTGAATATCCAAACCCCATCAGAGACAACTGACCTTGAGAAATATGTTCTAGGCCAATGTATGGGATATTTCCAATATCATTTGGTTGCACGACATCTCGGATAAGGTCTGCTGATTCCGCAAAAGATCTTTTATTCCATGCCATATTTGAGTTTTCCAAGATTTTTCTTGATGGATTGTGATAATTTTTCGCTTTCCGAAAATTGCTTTTCTAACAATTCGGTAAGTTGGATCACCTTCTCCTCAAATAGCTCATCATCGATATCTGCTTCTTCCGCGCCCACATACCGCCCTGGCGTCAGCACATAGCCCTGCTTCTGAATCTCTGCCAGCGCGGCCGCTTTACAGAAGCCAGGCACGTCCATATAGTCTCTGGCACCATCATCTCCACGCCAGGCGTGGTACGCTCCCACAATGCGAGCAAGGTCCTCATCGTTCAGATCACGGTGGACGCGATCCACCAGCGTGCCCAGCCCGCGCGCATCGATGAAGAGGGTTTGGCCGCGCCGGTCGCGGAAACGCCCGTTGCGCTTGTCGCGCGCCAAAAACCACAAGCAGACCGGAATTTGGGTGGAATAGAAAAGCTGCCCGGGCAGCGCCACCATGCAGTCCACCAGGTCGGCTTCCAAAATCGCCCGGCGGATTTCGCCTTCGCCGGAGGTGTTGCTGCTCATGCTGCCGTTGGCCAGCACGAAGCCTGCCAACCCGGAGGGGGCAAGGTGGTAGATGAAATGTTGTACCCAGGCGAAGTTGGCGTTGCCTGATGGCGGTATGCCGAATTTCCAGCGCGGGTCATCGCGCAGGCTCTCGCCACCCCAGTCACTCATGTTAAAAGGTGGGTTCGCAAGGAGAAAGTCAGCTTTAAGGTCAGGATGCAAATCTCTACGGAAAGAGTCGGCCGGTTCGGGGCCCAGGTTGCTCTCGATGCCTCGGATGGCCAGGTTCATTTTCGCCATACGCCAGGTGGTGGGGTTGGATTCTTGCCCGTATACGCTGATATCGCCGATGCGACCGCCGTGCGCTTCGGCGAATTTTTCGCTCTGCACAAACATTCCACCTGAACCGCAGCACGGATCATAGACGCGGCCTTTATACGGAGCAAGCATTTCCACCAGTAACTGAACAATGGATCGGGGAGTATAGAACTCTCCACCTTTCTTGCCTTCCGAACTGGCAAACTGGGACAAGAAATATTCGTACACCCTGCCCAGGATGTCGCGGGAACGGTTCTCCTTATCGCCCAGTCCAATCGTGCCAATCAAGTCTATCAAACCGCCCAGGCGCTGTTTATCCAGCGTGGGGCGAGCATAATCTTTGGGTAAGACACCTTTCAATGACGGGTTTACTTGTTCTATGGCTGTCATGGCGTCGTCCAGCAAACGCCCAATGGTTGGCTGTTTGGCATTGGCTTGCAGGTAGCCCCAACGCGCTGCCGGTGGCACCCAGAAAACCCCCTCAGCACGGTACTCATCCGGGTCTTCGGCATCAGCGCCTTCAGCTTGCTGCGCTACCAGACGGGTGTGTAGATCTTCAAATGCATCGGAAATATATTTCAGGAAAATTAGTCCAAGTACGACATGCTTGTATTCTGCTGGGTCCATAAATCCACGCAGTTTATCTGCAGCCAACCACAGAGTTTGCTCAAATCCCAGGGCGGCACCATTCGTTGTTTTCTTTTTTGCTGGCATAATTCTCCTCTGGTTATTAAGATTTCCAAAAATTGCTGGTGGAAAATCTTATTATTGTGCTGAAATTTCTTTCTCAAATACCAATAAATCCCCCACCTGGCAATCAAAATATTCGCATAACGCCATGATCACCGGCGCATCATATCGGGTCAACTGATTGTTTGCCCAGGAATTGAGCGTTGACCAGGCAATGCCCGTCTCACGCTGCACATCCATCAAAGCGATATTTTGTTGTTGCTTGGTTGCTTTTTGGGCTAATAAGATGCGAAAGTGATTAACGACTTTTCCGGGCACTGTTCACCTCCCTAAGGGATCGTATTAATAATAGGTGAGGTTTCGAAATTTGTCAAAGAAATTCTAGTACTTGTCAATGCTTCGGGTATTAGATCAAGTATTAATTAACTAAGACAGGAAGTAAAAACAGTTGTAAAAAAGGAAGCGTTGTTTCCGGGTTTCTTCTCCTGAATTTCACCTAACGCTTCAGGAATATTGATTCCCAGAACATGGATTTTCGCTCCATTTGGATAATGTGATTGCCTGATCATCATTGACGAACGTTGATCAGTCTTTTCCTCTGTTGGATAAATAACCACGGCGGTCGGTTGTGAGGAATGATCGTATGCATAAGCATATAAGAAAACCTGAGCAATATCGCCAGGATCTACCTTGCGAGTGTCATAAACTTTGTATTTCGCATCGACAGCTAATCGGTTTGATGTATTGCCGCTGGATATCAAGAAATCAGGGATAACCTGTGAATACGAACGGTTTTGAAAAATATCCCATATGATAGATCGATCATGATGTTGATACGTCAGTACCAACTGGTTTTTTCGCAGGATCTCTGTCAGATATTTATTCAAGAATTGTTCAAAAAGGCTGTTCATGTCTAGAAGAAATGCAAAACTTGGTGTTAGAGTGCTCTTGAATAGGTCCTCAACCCCTAATCCATCAATAATCATCCAGGCAAGTTGGTGAGCATCCCGATAATGATCGTTCAATCGGTTATAGGTGATTTCATATCTCGCTGATTCAATATCGATTTGATCTATCCTGCATACTTCAGAAAGAATCGACCACAGCTTTCTCGTGCGAATTCTAATTTGATCATCTTGCACCAGACTCCCGGCTTTAAATAGTCCAAGAGCGAGTAATTGATTTTCGAGAATGTTGCTGGAATGCTCATCAAATCGACATTCCAACCGATCAATTTGCCCGAATCTTCGGCGAAATTGTTTATCGATAAGGAGACGTCCACGAATACTTGTTAGGCTTTCTTCTTGTCGTTCATAGTCAAAAAGCAATCCGCCGGAAAGGATCTTTTCACAGGCATCACAGAATAACCAGACAATCAGGTCAAATAAACTGCCCTTTTCCAGAATTTCTAGATATCTCTCAATTTTATATCGTTTAAGAGCTGCAACACCGGCGGTGTAGGTTAGCATATTAACCAAGCCAAGATTTTCACCTGCCAGTTTTGGGATAACCTGGATTTCGAAATCTTGAAAATGGATCAATCCGACCCAGGATTTCGCCTTGATGCGAATCCCTTCCTTTAATTCATCGATCTCAATCCGGTCACTCAACCGTAACTGAGCAAGAATTGACTGATCCGCTGAATGAAAAGTTTCATCGATTGTGATGGATTTCCATTCACCAATTGAGTATTTTGGCATGTATCAATCCTGGTTAGTAACCAAATCCGATAAAGCTTCTATTAACGCAGTGTCATTGTTAATGAGATCAGCATTTAGCGAGTTCTCTTCAGCATTAACGATCTTAGTTCCAAGATATTTTTCTAAAGCAGAGTAATCGTCATAACAATACTCTTGCAGCAAAGGGAGAACGTCTTGCCTAAAACGATCAGCTAACTCTTCAGGCTCAGAAATGGGTTCACCATCAGACATAAATAAGGCATGTCCAATTTGCTTCTCTCGACCCTCCGATTTAGCGATTTTTTCATTCAATGTCTCGAGCAAAGCATCTAGCTGTAACCCGTTGATTACAGTCCCTTCTAATAATTCGGCGTCTGGCATAAGTTCAAAAAACGCGAAACGACGGCGAAGAGCCACATCCAATAGTTTGATACTTCGGTCTGCAGTGTTCATTGTGCCTAATATGTAAATATTGGGGGGAATCGTGAAAGGTTCTTTGCTCTGAGGTAATGTAATTTGCATCCCTCTTTTATCTCGCTCAAGCAGGGTGATCAGCTCTCCCAGAACTTTAGCCAAATTTGCCCGATTGATTTCGTCGATGATCACCAAATACTTTTGTTTGGGGTGGGCAAGTGCTTCACGGCAAATTCGTTTGAAAATGCCATCGGCAAGTTTTAATACTAAACCACTGGTTGTCTCAACAGGCCGAAAACCTTCAACGAAATCTTCATAGCTGTAGGACGGGTGGAATGTCAACCAGGTTAAGTATCCGATTCCTTCGCCCGATGTGATGAACTTATCAATTTCAGGCTGATTCTCTGAAATTAATTCAAACAGATATTGAGATTCATCCGCGGTAAGCATGAATAAGGTTCCCTGACACCTATTACGAATTGGTTCAGAGTTCTTTAGGATTTCATCCTGTGTCATTTCCTCATAAGTGGGACCGTTGTGTATCTGAAGCAAAGGTTCAATTTCAATATGTGGATTTCCACCTTCATCTTCATTAAGCCCTTTGGTGATTTTGGCTATAGCAACGATCTTTTTATCGGGACGTGCCTGGTAGCCAATAACAAGGTCACCAGGCTGGACTAAAGGATAATTTCTTTGAAAGCGCCCATAACGAAAGGATTCTTTCTTGTTTTTAAATAATTGTTCCCAACTCCACTCGCTCGGGTTTGCAACCAGCCACCAAACGCGTTGTGATGAGGTACTAATACTCAATTTTCGTTCTTCTATTTCGAATTGCTTTGAATTACCTAATACTGTTTGAGCGCGGTTAGCGTTTTGATCTTTAAGTAGCCACCACACAGCAAAACGGCGGGCGAAGTATGTTTTTCCGGTACCAGGAGGGCCGTAAAGTATTGCTTGACCTTTCCTTTGTAATGAATGTTCGAGTTGAGCGAATTGCTCATCTACAGGAATATCTGTAGACCCAGTTTTATGTTTCTTTGATGAAATAATTTGTTGATAAAGAGAAGTAGAAACACTATCTACTGTTGCAAACGCCCATTTCTTTTGAGGAGAAATTGTCTGTTCATAAGAAGTGTCCCACTTGACAGCAACTGTATGCTTAAATCTCTCACGATCAGGGTTCCAGACATATCCAGGATCAATAACTTCACCAATTCCTAGAATTTTCGATAAACCTTGATTGGCAATGATGATATCACCTGGTTCGAGTTCGTAAAAGCTCCAAACTTCTTTTGCTTTCTTAGTGATAGTAGGAGTATTTCCCTTATATTCTTCATTGTATGCTTCAGAAAATTTTGAAATAAATGCTTCCTTTGATTCAAATTCACTAAGGTCGCCAACTTCATCCCAACCGAGACAAATATAGTTATTCTGTAAACAATCTTCCCAATATTTTGCATTTTCACCCGGAGCAATTTTGATTATTTTCCGAGACTCACGCGGGTCTGCCCAATAATAAAGTAAACGTTCAAGATCAGCAGTAGGCCAATCTTTGATTTCAGGTATAGACCGCAGCGTTTCTAAAAGCAAGCGATTTAGTTTTACTGCTTCCCAATGACTCATTTCCTCTTTCCAAGCATTTAGCCGTTCGAGAAAATGACGGATATGGTAAATCGAAGATATCGATATTATTTCATCAGGAAAATATACTTTTAGGGTTTTTAATTTGAGAGCTCGGGCACCGAGCAAGTAAGGTAAATCATCTATTTGATCCCATTTACCATCTTTTGCTAATTGGAACATTTTTACAAAATCCCCCCGAATTGCCTCCCAAGCTTCATTTTCATCTTTCATTGTTGGTGGATAAAAATACCAACCAGGTTTATTTTTGTGTTTGTAGATTAAATGCTTACCAGCACTTCCTCCCTTCATACTCCCTAGATGTTGGGAATTGAATTCAATCCAGCGACAATAAGAATTTGTAGATTGTGGTAAACCCAATGCATATTTTTCCAAAGGCAACGAAGGCCAATCGGAAATTGGGAAGAGCTTGAGAATTTCTTGCCTTTCTCTCTCTCCGTTTTGGATGTGTGATTCAATGGACTTTCGGTCAAATTGTGGAATTGCTTCTTGGATCGATTTGAAATTTTGAGCCATTTTAACCTCCGTTGGAGAAGAAAGCATGTTTTTGTTGAAGATTCTTCACTTCGTGATTGTGCCTAATAATCCTATTTGATTTTTCATAGCTACTCCAATGATTATAGCAACGATCATCCGAACTGATTTTAACAATCAATTTGCTAACCCCCAACTTCCAATTATTGAACTTTGAAAATTCTGAGACCAAAATTTACAAAGTTCCTTCCACATTGAAAATATCTTATTTTTTTATTGTGCCTAAGCATGATGGCGGAAATTTGAAAAAATTTGTGAATATGGAGATTTCAAGGATTATTTTCCTGTATACTCAATAATAGGCAGTGTCAAAAGGAGGGGATAATGTATGATGAACTAACCACTTACTATCGTCTCAATGGTATTTCTGCATTGGATTTCTGTTGTCCACTTTTTTCAAGTTGTTCACAAAATTTTCCCTCAACTTTTACAACGGCCAAAGAATCTTTTATAAGTAGTAAGTATGTAACTCATGAACTTCCAAGGATAGTATTCATTTCTCTGGATTCTGGGAGTGCTGAGACTGATCCGGCTCTCAAAACCCTTGAAAGTGTTCGGCGTTGGGAAGAGGAAGGTGAAAATGTCCTTGGACTTCATAGAAACAAACATTGGTATCGAACTCATGAATTAGCATTCACCCTCTTGAGGAAATTTAAAGATGATTTGAAATTGGAGGAAGCTAAACATTACTTTGCACATATCAATAGCGCAAAATGCTGTGAGAACAAACCTGGCAGAGAACAAGCAAGTCAGCTCTTGTTTGATAACTGCCGTAGGTTTTTACCGGGTGAATTAGAAATATTGGATCCTGACATCATCGTTACTCAAGGAAAATGGGGAAAATTAGCAATAGATCGGGTATTCCCGCAATTAGCATCTCCTGACGATATTCCTGAATCGTTGTCTGAGGTCAAGATCATTGCCCTGAATGATCATCCAGTTATCTGGATAGAGACTTTTCATCCAAGATATAGTGGTTTTCACACAAAAAATCGATCGCATTATTCACAATATGAAATGATCGTTCGGAAATTTATGACCAGAACCACTTCAAATCATTTCTTCCCAATAATTGATCGGTTAGTTACATCCAGTCCAAATATCGAAGGAATTGAAAAACAAAAAACTGAATATCAAAAGGAGAGTCTAATGACTAGCAGATTTGATCAAAAAGTCACAGGAACTTTGGAACTTCTCGAATATCCTGAATTTCCATCTGCTGACAATCCAACGAAAGCGGACTGTGAAGGTTACACCTATATTTCAATGGTACAGTTGTGCAACCTTTCTGTAAAATTCAATCAGAGTCGGTCAATTGCTTGTAATGCATTTGGCGGGGATGGGGGGAAAATCCCAGTTATACCTGAAAGGCAAACTTGGGAATGGAAACAAGGTGGTCATAAGATCAAGAAGTTTGTTTTGATCAGTGCCGCAGAAAACTACTTCCGAGAAGCTGGAATTGATTGGAAATAAACGTAATTCATTTGATAAAAATTTGTCCCCCTAGGATAAGCGATATTAAATTTGTACAATGGGTCTATGTGATCGAATAAGAAATAAATTGTCGCTGATATCGTAGGGTATACATCAAATCGTTGGAGCGACCTCGAAATGGGAAATCCATTTCAGGTCGTTTTTAATTCAGCGACTCCAATTAACAATAGGAGTCTACTGATGTCAGATCCAGAATTGCCTAATAATGCGGAAGCTGAACGTGCCTTCCTCGGTTCTGTTCTTCTTGCGCCGGAGATCTTCAATGATTTTTCTTCGTTCATCAAGCCTGAAGATTTCTATCTCCGCCGGCACCGTCATATCTGGGAGGTAATGCGGAATTTGATCGAAGAGGGGATGCACATCGATTACCTTACCTTGATTGATGGATTGAATTCCAAAGGTTGGCTTGAAGAGGTTGGGGCGGATGCTTATCTCATTCAGATGATCCAGGACACACCGACAGCACTCCACGCTGAGTCGTATGCTCGAATTATTAAGGACAAAGCCAACAAAAGACGGATTGCTGAGCTTTCTATGAAGGTTGTGCAAAATGCTTATAGCGAAAAAAACCTTTTTGGATCTCACTGAGGATGTGGGAAACCTGGTCACCGGTTATTCTGCTTTGCCAGGTAACTCCGGACGTCTGGTTTACTCTGCGGAACAGCTCTGTTCATCAGAAGTGGGGGATTTGACCTGGATTCTCAAAGATTGGATTATGGCAGGCGGGATTAATCTGATTGCCGGAATGCCGGCAGCTGGGAAGAGTTTTCTTGCCCTGGATCTGGCAATCGGGATTGCATCAACTGGCTTTGCCTGGAATGATCAACCAGTGCCGCTCGGAAAAGTGACCTATCACTTTCTGGATGGGAGTTTCCGAGGAATGCGTTCTCGAGTGCTGAACCTTTGCAACGCACGAGGAATTCGACCTCCAACCAACCTTACTTTTGATTTCTCTCCACTTAACTTGCGGGAACCACATGAGATCCTGTCACTCAAGCAACGCATTTCAAGCCAAGGAGTGTCTGTGATCATTTTTGATGTCATGGCGAAATTTGCTCCCGGCGCAGATGAAAACTATGTTGCTGAAATGTCCCCGCTGATGAACTCCATGCGAGAGATTGCTAACCAAATGGGTACAACCTTCATACTTATTCACCATCTCAACAAGGGAATCAGCAATGATTTTTCATATCGGGTTCGAGGGTCCACAGACATCCTTGGCTCTGTGGATACTGCCATTATTGTGAATTACGAAAATTCATCCGCAGCGAACGCCATGCGGGTGATCCAACCCCAGAAAATGCGTGAAGCTGAACCACCCAAGCCCTTGAGGTTTCAACTGGTCTCAGAAGATCAGAAGATTACGCTGAAGTTTTCCGACGCCAACAGTATGCAATTTCAAAAGGAGGTCGGTCAGCAGGAACGTATATATCAAGAATTGGTTGATTACCTTCAAGCCAATCCCAATCAGGAATTCATGAAACAAGATCTGATTCAAACCTTGAATCTTCCGCAAGAGGCCAGGACTGTTGGTCGTGCTTTTGCGCAATTGTTGCGCAATCCAAGAATAAAGATAGGAAAACAAGGTTCATTCAAGACTTACATTTGTATTAACGACAGACCAGACCAACCAATCCTTTAAGGGATGGTTTGGTTGGTCTGTGTTTATTTATCCATAAATTATCAAAAGGAGTATTGAAAATGGAAACAGAATCAAAAAACCGTTTGCTTAAAGGGCATGAAGTTGCCCAGGTCCTTAACATCAGCCGGGCACTTGCCTATCGCATGATGCAACGCGGGGATATTAAGGTAGTGAAATTTGGTAAATCCGTCCGCGTTTCAGAGAGAGATTTACAAGAATTTATCAACAAGCATAAGCCGGCAGACAATTGATCAAATGGAATATGCTATTCTTCCTCTGCGTCGATTAGTGAACATCAGGATTAACATCATGATCGGATTTCGATATAATGACTATCAATTGCACCATTTGCACCTTAACAACTGGATAGAGCAGCCGAAAAAAGAAACAAGGTCGCCTTTT
>Ga0116193_1001502_pt1 | contig 19234 bp, 17 predicted proteins | sample AD_UKC115_MetaG_FD_89892 | JGI IMG/M metagenome (GOLD analysis project Ga0116193, IMG submission 89892) | Active sludge microbial communities of municipal wastewater-treating anaerobic digesters from Hong Kong - AD_UKC115_MetaG | ecosystem: Engineered > Bioreactor > Anaerobic > Digestate... | reverse complement strand
TACACTTACATGGAACAACTCTACAAGCTGGGCTACCAGTGCATTTGAAGAAACACACGATAGTATTTTAAAAGCAAAAAATCAACCCAAAGGTTTAAATAATTTTGGAAAACAAGTTGTAAAAAAAATGAATGAATTAGGAATGTTGGTAGATATTTCTCATGTAGGCGAACAAACTTTTTGGGATGTTATAAGTACAACCACTAAGCCTGTAATTGCATCGCATAGTAGTGTGTATGCAATTTGCCCGGTATCAAGAAATTTAAAAGACGATCAAATAAAAGCAGTTGCAAAAAACGGTGGTGTTATTCAAGTAAATTTTTATTCTGGTTTTTTAGATAGCAGTTTTGAAAAACGCAGCAAATTGTTTGAAGCAAAACATAAAGCAGAAAAAGATTCATTAAGAAAAATAAATCCTGAGCCTTATTTCTTTCAAGAATTTTTATTTAAAAAATATCCTGATGAAGTTAAAAGCCTTCGCCCACCTTTATCTTTATTAATTGAACATATAGATTATATTGTAAAATTAGTTGGTGTAGATTATGTAGGTTTAGGTTCAGATTTTGATGGTATCAGTTCATCGCCACAACAATTAGATGATGTTACTTCTTATCCGTTAATTACAAAAGCCTTATTAGACAAGGGTTACAGTAAAAAAGATGTTTACAAAATTTTAGGCGGAAATTTTTTAAGAGTATTCAAAGCAAATGAGCAGTAGTATTAAACTGTAATAAGTATTTTTGAAAAATTTTTCACAAAGCTTTAAAGCTGTTTAATCACATCATGCAAAAAATATTTTCAGCCAATAAAATTTTTACCGGAAATAAATGGTTATACAATCATTCTATTATTACAGAAAATGAAATAATTATAGCTGTTGTACCAACCAATTCAATTAACACATCTACACATCAAAAAATTTACACATCTATTGTTCCTGCGTTTATTGATATACAGATATATGGTGGGCATGGAAAATTATTTTCGGTTTATCAAAACACAGATGCACTTTTTGAATTAAATAAATATTGCAGTAATGGTGGTGCTTTACATTTTTGCCCAACAGTTGCAACAAACAGTATAGATGTATTTTTAAAATGTATTGATGCTGTAAAAGAATATTGGAACAAAGGCGGCAAAGGCTGTATAGGCTTGCATTTGGAAGGTCCTTGGTTAAATAAAATTAAACGCGGAGCACATATTGAAAATTTTATTCATTCTCCAACAGTTGAAGAAGTAAAAGCATTATTAGAATATGGAAAAGATGTAATAAAAATTATAACCATAGCACCAGAAGTTTGCAACACTGAAGTTGTAAAACTTATTCAATCATACAATATTGTTATATCTGCGGGGCATAGCAATGCAACTTATGCAGAAGCTACTAATGCTTTTAATAACGGCATTCCAACAGTTACCCATTTGTTTAATGCAATGAGTGCATTGCAACACAGAGAGCCCGGTTTGGTTGGTGCAGTGTTTAATCATTCAAATGTAAAAGCAAGTATTATTCCCGATGGATACCATGTTGATTATGCTGCTATAACTATTGCAAAAAAAATAATGCAAGAAAGATTGTTTGTAATTACCGATGCCGTAACCGATACAACCGAAGGCCCTTACCCGCATGAATTAAATGGAGATAAATATGTAAGCAGTGGTATATTAAGCGGTAGTGCTTTAACTATGACTAAAGCAGTAAAAAATTTAGTAGAACATTGCAATATTGAATTAGATGAAGCTTTGCGTATGTGTAGCCTGTACCCCGCACAGGTTGTGGGTTTGAACAATAAGTTAGGGAAAATTGAAAACGGTTTTAAAGCTTGTTTAATTGCATTGAATGATGAGTTAACTAATGCAACTATTGTTTGTTAAACAGCAATTAATTAAGCTAATAATTTTTCAATAGCTTGATGAACTTTTTCAAAATTAAACGAAGCAATTACTTCATTCATCATCTGCTGAATTTTATCGTTGCATAAATTTCCAATTGTTCCTTCGTGTGTATGATTTATTTGTGTTGAATAATTAAACTTGCCTGCTTCAATTTCTAAACCAACTTTTTTATAAGCATCTCTAAAAGGCATTCCTTGTAAAACTAATTTATTTACTTCTTCTACACTAAATGCATATTTATATTTTTCGTTAGTCATAATATTTCCTTTTACAGAAATATTAGCCAACATTAAAGTTGCCATTTCAATACAACTATTTAAAGTTTCAAATGCAGGAAATAAATGTTCTTTTAATAATTGTAAATCTCTATGATAACCACTTGGTAAATTAGTAGTCATTATAGTTATTTCATTAGGCAATGCTTTTATTCTGTTACAATGGCTTCTTATTAATTCAAAAACATCGGGATTTTTTTTATGAGGCATAATGCTGCTGCCTGTTGTAAGTTCTGTAGGGAAAGAAACAAAATCAAAATTCTGATTTAAGTACAAACACATATCCATACTTAATTTTGCTAATGTATCTGCAACGTTTGCTAATGCTTGTGCCACAACTCTTTCAGCTTTGCCACGCCCCATTTGTGCATACACAACATTATAATTCAAATTTGCAAAACCCAATAATTCTGTAGTTAATGTTCTGTTTATTGGAAATGAAGAACCATAACCTGCTGCACTGCCTAAAGGATTTTTATTTACAATTTTATATGCAGCTTGTAAAGTTGTAACATCATCTACCAAACTTTCTGCATACGCACCAAACCATAAACCAAATGATGATGGCATGGCTAATTGCAAATGCGTATAACCCGGTAATAAATTGTTTTTATATTTTTCACTTTGATTAATAAGTAATTGAAAAAAAGGTTGAATATTGTTTACTAATTTTTCTAACTCACTTCTTAAAAATAATTTTATATCAACCAATACTTGATCATTACGGCTTCTTGCAGAGTGAATTTTTTTTCCGGTATCTCCTAATTTTTCTGTTAATAAAAATTCTATTTGTGAATGAACATCTTCAATATTAGGATGAATGGTGAATGGTGAATGGTGAATGGGTTGTGTAGTTTTATAAATCTCTTTTAGTTCTATTAATAAAGTATTTTTTTCTTCATTGGTTAGTAACCCAATGGTAGCAAGCATTGTAGCGTGTGCTATGTTTCCCAACACATCAAAAGGAGCAAGCAGCAAATCCATTTCACGGTCTTTACCAACCGTAAAATTTTCTACAGTTTTATTTACATCAATATCTTTTTGCCAAAGCTTCATAATAAATATTTATCATGTTTAGTAAAGTAAGAAATTTCATTTATAAAAAGGTTTCTCACTGCGTTCGAAATGACGTTATATGTTTTTTTAAATCATTAAATAAACTTATCTATTTTATTATAGATTCCCAATTAACTTTTTTTCTTAAAAAAATTCAACAGCTCATTACTAATAATAAGCTTATCGCCTGATTGCATTTTTATTTTTTTAACTGTTGGTGAAATGAATGCAGTAACTATTGCAACTGTTATAAATACCAATTCGGTTTTCTCTACCTTAAAAAAATATAGCGTTTTAATATACATAGCAATATAAATTGCTATGTATATTAAAACTGTAAACAAAAAAGCTTTAACTGTTTTAGACATAATTATATAATTTGATTTAACAACTGAATATACAAATCAATTCCTTGTTTTATTTCATCAACAAAAATAAATTCATCTGCGGTATGGCTTCTTGCACTATCTCCGGGACCAATTTTTAATGTTGGAAAATTCATTAATGCTTTATCACTTGTTGTTGGTGAGCCGTAATAGCTTCTTCCTAATTTAATACCCGATTGTACAATAAGATGGTTTTTTGAAATAGAAGTTGAACGCATTCTAAAACTTCTTGGTTTTATTTCTGAACTTATGTTTGATTGAATAATATTTAAAACTTCTTCAAATGTATATAACTCGTTTACTCTTATATCTACCACAAAACTACATTGCGATGGCACAACATTGTGTTGTTTGTTTTCTGTGTTAATACTTGTAACAGTCATTTTCATTGGTCCCAATAAATCACTCACTTTATTAAATTGATAATTCGTAAACCAATTAATATCTTTCACAGCTTTGTATAAAGCATTGTCTCCTTCTTCTCTTGCAGCGTGGCCGGGTTTGCCATGTGCCGTACAATCTAATACCAGCAAGCCTTTTTCGGCTATTGCCATATTCATTTGTGTAGGCTCTCCTACAATTCCAAATTCAATTTTTGGTAATTGTGATAATAAAATTTCAATGCCGTTTTTTCCACTTATTTCTTCTTCGGCAGTTGCAGCAATAATAAAATTATATTTTAAATTTTCTTTATTGTACAAATGAAGAAATACATTAATTAGCGAAACCAAACACCCTCCTGCATCGTTGCTGCCCAAGCCAAATAATTTTCCATCTTGCTCAACAGCTTCAAAAGGATTGAGTGTGTATGCTTTGTTAGGCTTAACCGTATCGTGATGTGAGTTTAATAAAATGGTTGGCTTGCTTTCATCAAAAAATTTATTCTTTGCCCAAATATTATTTAAGTATTTGTGTGTTGTAATATTTTTTGATTCTAAAAACAACTGAATAATTTCTGCAGTTTCATCTTCTTCTTTACTTAAAGAAGGAGTTGCAATAAGTTGTTTTAATAAATTAACAGCATTGGTATATAATATGTTTAGTTCTTGTTCCGTCATTGCATAATACTTGTTCCGCTTTTACCGTCAATTAAATTTTGTAATTCTTCAGCCTTACCAATTATAACTTTATTAACGCCACTTTGCAAAGCTTCAAAAGCATTATCTAATTTAGGAATCATGCCTTCGAATATTTTTTTCTCTTTTTTTAATTGACTATAAAACTCCGGATTAATAGATTTAATTACAGTTGATTCGTTATTCACATCTAACAAAACACCTGCTTTTTCAAAAGAATAAATTAAGGTTACATTATACAATTTACTCATTGCTTTTGCAGTTTCTTGTGCAATAGTATCGGCATTGGTGTTTAGTAATTGCCCTTTATCATCAACAGTTATAGGTGCTATTACCACAGCAATTTTTTGTTGCAATAAATTTTGAATGAATAATGTATTTACTTCATCAACATCTCCAACATAGCCATAATCAATTCCATTTTTTAACGAACGTTTATGTGCTTTGATAGTATTTCCGTCTGCACCGCTTAAACCAACTGCATTGCAATTATGCAATTGTAATTTTGCAACAATATTTTTGTTAATGTAACCGGCATACACCATAGTTACAATTTTTAATGTTTCGGCATCTGTAATTCTTCTGCCATCGATCATTTGTTGTTCAATATTCAATTCTTTAGCAAGTTTTGTTGCTAATTTTCCGCCGCCATGAATTAAAATTTTATTTCCTTGAATAGCAATAAATGATTGTATGAATGATGCTAATTTATTTTCATCATCTATAATATTTCCTCCAATTTTTATAATAAAAAGAGTTTCTCTACCCTGCAAAGGAGGGTTATTAAAAAGTTCTTTTTGATTTATTATATCACTCATTCTTTTCTTGTTTTAAGCTCCTCCTTTGAAGAAGTTTGAGGAGGTTAAAATTTCGCTCAACACCGCTTGTGCAGCCCACACACGGTTGCTTGCTTGTTGTGTAACTAAGCTATTGGCACTTTCTAATATTTCATCACTCAACTCTACATTTCTTCTTACAGGTAAGCAATGCATCACTTTAGCATTATTTGTTATTTGTAATTTTTGATTAGTAAGCATCCAACTCGGATCGTTCTCGTAAACTTTTCCATAATCATTAAATGTGCTCCAATTTTTTACATAAACATAATCTGCATTTTTTAAAGCTTCATCTTGATTATGCATTATAATTGCTCCTTTAGTAAAACGTTCATCTAATTCATAATCTTGAGGATGCGTAATTACAAAATCTGCTTCCTTCCATGCATTTATCCATTGAGAAAAACTATTTGCAACGCACTGTGGCAAAGGTTTTACATGCGGTGCCCATGTAAGAACAATTTTAGGTCGGTCATTGACAGTCAATAGTTTTCTATCTTCTTGAATGGTTATAATGTCTGTTAAACTTTGCAACGGATGCAATGTTGCACTTTCTAAACTTACCACCGGAACACCTGCATATTTTATAAATTGATGAATATACAATTCACTATAATCATCTTCTTTATTTTTTAACGACGGAAAAGTTCTGATAGCTAATACATCAAAATATTTTCCCAATATTGGTGCTGCATCTTTTATATGTTCTACCGTATTGCCACTCATAATAGCACCTTCTTCAAATTCTAAAGCCCATCCTTCTTTATCTACATTAAAAACAATTGCTTCCATACCCAAATTACTTGCAGCAACTTGTGTGCTTAAACGTGTTCGTAAACTTGGATTTAAAAACAATAAACCAATTCTTTTTCCTGCTCCCAAATGCTTATCTGCAAAGGGATTTGCTTTGTATGCCAATGCTTTTGCAACTAAACTATTAATATTGCTTACATCATTTACAGAAATAAATTGTTTCATTTCTTATCTGCTTAAAAAAGTTATTAGTTGTATTTTGAATATTCAAATTGCCTTGCTGTAGATAAATAGAAATAACTGTTTATCTGTTCATTTAATTTATTGATGAGTTGTAGAATTTCTGTTTTTTGTTTTTGTTTTTCTGATGCTGTTGCTTCTTTATTCAACTCAATTCTATCTTCACAATCTTGTTGCAATGCTTGAAGAAATAATTGTTTTTGTTTCTCGAATTTTAATGCCGAATCTTCTGAACGTTGCAAACGATAAAGTGTTACAGCATATTCTGCATACGCAAGAATACGTTGATCCATGTGCAAGTAAAAAGTGCCTGCACCATTAATTCCTATATGAATATTATTAATGGTTTCGTAAATATCAATTATTTTTTTTCTTTCAACTTTATATTTATCTATTCCATTTTGAATGCTTAAAAAATAAGTGTAGAAATTATAAAAAATATCTTGACCCACTTCGCTTGAAAAACCTAAAAACAAAGTATCTGTTGTAGGGATTTTTCTTTGATTAAAAACCATATCAGGATCTAAAGCATATTGAGAACTGAATAAACCTGAATAATTTTTTTCTAAATAATTTAATTCTTGTTTAGTAATAACAGTTGTATCTCCAAAGGCATTAACAAACACAACCGAATCTTTTTGAAACAGAAAATTATATACACTATCTCTTGTGTATTCTTCTGTTGCTAACGAATCTGTATTTGCGTTTTTTAGTTTAGTTTGTTTTTCAGTTTGCGTGCAACTAAAAAAAATAAATGCAATAAGAATTAACAATAATTTTTTCATATAAGGGTTTAAACTGTTACCATTTCTGTTTTTAATTCTGCAATGGCTTCTTGCAATACTTCTAAAAATTCATCTACTTGTTTTCTGCTAATGGCTAATGATGGTAATAAACGAATTACATTGGGTTTTGCTTCTCCGGTAAATACATTAAAGTTTTGTAATAGTTTTTTCTTCAAATCTTTTATTTCTTCAGGCACATCAAAACCAATCATTAAACCTTTACCGCGAACATTTTTTATTGTATCAATATTTTTTAATTTGTTCATTAAATACATACCGCGTTGCTTGGCCATTTCAATTAAATTTTCTTGTTCAATAACTTCTAAAACAGCCAGTGCCGCAGCACATGCCAAATGGTTGCCACCAAAGGTTGTACCTAACATACCATGTTTGGGTTTAATATGTGGTGCAATTAAAATACCACCAATAGGAAAACCGTTACCCATGCCTTTTGCCATTGTATAAATATCGGCATTTACTTCTGCATAATCATGCGAGAAAAATTTTCCGCTTCTTCCGTAACCACATTGCACACTATCTGCAACATAAACAGCATTATATTCATTACATAAATTTCTTATTAATTTTAAAAATGATGTAGATGCAATATTAATACCTCCAACACCTTGTATGCCTTCAACAATTACTGCTGCAATTTTATTTCCATTTTCATTAAAACATTGTTGCAATGCTTTTTCGTCGTTAAACGGAAGAAAAATAATATTATCTGTTTCATTTACCGGAGCAACAATATTTTTATTGTCGGTTGCTGCAACAGCTAACGATGTTCTGCCATGAAATGATTTTGAAAATGCAATTATTTTTTTCCTATTAGTATGAAATGATGCAAGTTTTAATGCGTTTTCATTTGCTTCTGCACCACTATTACAAAGAAATAATTGATAATCTTCTTTACCACTAATCTTTCCTAATTTTTCTGCTAATTGTTGTTGAATAGGTATTACAACAGAGTTTGAATAGAATGCAATTTTTTCTAATTGTTCTTCAATTTTTTTTACCCAATGCGGATGTGTGTGCCCAATACTAATTACTGCATGGCCACCATACATATCTAAATATTGCACACCATTTTCGTCCCAAACATAAGAGCCGAGAGCTTTTGTAATGGTAATGTTGTTTAAAGGGTAAACATCAAAAAGAGTCATAAGTATAAGTTTGTTATCATTCTGAGCAAAGCAAAGAATCTTTTAAATTATAGATGTCTCACTTCGTTCGACATGACGTTAAAAATAATTTGCTTTAAGTTTTAAACCTTCATCTTCATCCAATCCAAACATTAAATTCATATTCTGCAAAGCCTGTCCCGATGCACCTTTTAAAAGGTTATCAGTTGCCGAATGAACAATAATTTTGTTTCCTTGTTTTTCAATATGAATTAAACATTTGTTGGTATTTACTACTTGTTTTAAATCTATCATTGTATTGCTCACATATGTAAATTTTGCATCTTTATAAAAATTGTTATACAATGTATTTACTTCTTCTAACGATAAAGAGGAATCAATTACAGATGAAACATAAATACCTCGTGTAAAATCTCCTCGCCAAGGAACAAAATGTACACCTCCATTTGAAGTTGGAAAATTATTTTGAAGCTGAAATAATGATTGATGTATTTCTTTTATATGTTGATGATTTAATGTTTTATATGCAGAAATATTATTAGCACGCCAACTAAAATGCGATGTGGTATTTAAACTTTGCCCCGCACCCGTACTGCCTGTAATGCCCGTTGTATATACATCTCCAAGAATTCCTGCTTTTGCCAATGGCAATAAACCTAATTGAATACATGTTGCAAAACAACCCGGATTAGCAATATTGTTTGCAGATTTAATTTGTGTTTTATTTAATTCAGGAAGGCCGTAAACAAACTGTCGACCGTCGACCGTCGATTGTGGGCTGAGTCTAAAATCTTGCGATAAATCAATAATTTTTATTTTTTCATTAATTGTATTTGCTTCTAAAAATTTGCGAGCATCTCCATGCCCAACACATAAAAACAAAACATCAATATCATTATTTAATTCATTAGAAAATTTTAAATCGGTTTCGCCAATCAAATCTTTATGTACTTCACAAACAAGTTTATTTGCATTACTATTACTGTTTATAAAAATAATTTTTACATACAGATGGTTAATTAATAAACGAATTAATTCTCCACCAGTATAACCTGCCCCACCTATAATGCCTACTTTAATCATAATGTTATACGTTTTAATAATTATTCGTTACTCTCTTTCACTTTAGTATAAATTACTGTTTGGTTTCCGAATATTTTACTAAAGCCTCTTACATCTTCTCCTGTAAATCCGGTATTCATTTCGCCATATTTTCCAAACTTGCTACTCATTAAATCATATTTACTTTCAATACCAATTATTTGAAAATGATAGGGCTTCAACAAAACAAATGCATCGCCTGTAACTTGTTGCTGAGAGTTTTCTAAATAGGCTTCAATATCTCTCATTACAGGATCTAAAATTTGCCCCTCATGCAACCAATTGCCATAAAACTGAGCCAATGTGTCTTTCCAATTTAATTGCCATTTAGTTAATATATGTTTTTCTAATGCATGGTGTGCTTTTAAAATAACCATAGGAGCTGCGGCTTCAAAACCCACACGGCCTTTAATGCCAATAATGGTATCGCCCACATGAATATCTCTTCCAATGCCATAAGGGCCTGCCAATGTTTGTAAATATTGAATTGCTTCTGTTGGATGATTAAAAGCTTTATCATTCACCGCTTTTAATTCTCCTTTTACAAAACTTAATTTTACTTCTTCACTTTCATGTTTTGTAACTTGTGTTGGCCAAGCTTCTTCGGGCAATAAACCTTTGCTGTTTAATGTTTCTTTACCACCAACACTTGTTCCCCATAAGCCTTTGTTTATTGAATAAACAGCTTTGTCAAAATTCATTTCAACTCCTTTACTTTTTAAATAAGTAATTTCTTCTTCTCGGCTTAATTTTAAATCGCGTATTGGTGTAATAATTTCAACTCCGGGAATCATGATATTAAAAATCATATCAAAACGTACCTGATCATTTCCTGCACCTGTACTTCCGTGTGCAACTGCATCTGCATCTAATTTTTTTGCATGCTCGGCAATATGCAATGCTTGCGATAATCTTTCGGCACTTACACTTAAAGGATAGGTGTTGTTTTTTAAAACGTTTCCAAAAATTAAATACTTAATAATTTTATCGTAATAATCTTTAACTGCATTTACAGTTGTATGCGTTTTTACACCTAATGTATAAGCATGTATTTCAATTTTTTGTAATTCATCATTGTTAAAACCTCCGGTGTTTACAATAATGCTATGCACTTCATAACCTTTTTCTTCAAAATGTTTTACGCAGAATGTGGTATCTAAACCGCCGCTAAAACCTAATACAACTTTCTTGCTCATTGTTTGTTGTTTTATTAAATATTTTTTTAATGAAAGAAGATAGAAAAGAGAACACTTAATTTTCCGTTACCGTTTTTATTTTTTCGGAATAATTGTTTTATGCGTAATAACCGTTCGTATAACTTAGATTTTTTTTCAAAATTTTCTGTTGTTTCTTTTGAAGTGTAATGATCTGCAGGATCGAAAAGCATTGCGGTACACATGCAATTTTTTCTTTCCTTACTCATTAAAATATCGTAATTAATGCAGCTTTTACAGCCTGCCCAAAAATCTTCATCATCGGTTAATTCACTGTATGTAACGGGTTCGTAACCTAACTCGCTGTTAATTTTCATTACTGCCAAACCTGTTGTTAAACCAAAAATTTTTGCAGTTGGATATTTCTCTCTCGATAAATCAAATATTCTTTTTTTAATTTGTTTGGCTACACCGCTTTTTCTGTACTCGGGAGATACTATTAAACCACTATTGGCTACAAATTTTCCGTGGCTCCATTCTTCAATATAACAAAAGCCAACCCACTCTGCATTATTTGTTAAGGCAATAACTGCTTTGCCTTCTAACATTTTTTTTGCAACATAATCTGGTGAGCGTTTGGCAATACCCGTGCCCCTTGCTTTGGCACTGGCTTCCATTTCATCTGTTATTTGCTGGGCATAATGTGTATCGGCAATATTGGCTACACGTATAATAATTTTTTGTTGATTGTTCACTGCTGTTGCAACTTTGAGAAATTTTAAAATCTGTTAATGATAATCAATCTAAATAGATTGATGAAACGACACTATTGGTTTACAAAAGTGTATTAGATTCGTGGTCGTCGCAATAAAAAAAGAAAACAATTGTTACCCACTGTGCATAAAACACTTGCTTGTGTAGTATGTAAATTAATAATGTTATGGGTGTTATACTTTTTCAACTTCAGTTTAAAATAAAGGTGAACACAATATTTTTTTGAGGGCGTAAAATTATAATAGTTTATGCTTATATGCTTATTTTTTTTGTAAAACTTTAATTAAGTGCATTAATTAAAAAGCCGTTCTGCATTGCAAAACGGCTGTATTGTATAATTTAAATAGTGTAAATGTTTTTTTAATTTCCTCTTCTTCCTCCACCAAAACCGCCACCACCCAAGTTTCCGCCGCCCCCCATGCCGCCGCCAAAAAAGCCCGGCATGTGTCTTTGACCTTGTTGACCTTGAGCAAAGTTTCTTAAATTAAACGTAAAGGTTAGCATTACATAACGTGTTAATACGTTTGAGCGTGTATCTGTTACATAGTTTGATGTAACAGTACGTGAAACGCTTTGGTTTTGGTTTAACAAATCAAAACAACTAAGGCGTAATTCTCCTGCTTTGTTTTTTAAGAATTGTTTAGCAATAGATGGAGAAAGCAAAGGCACACTTGCATTATAACCATTAGCACCGTTATCGTAATAAGTGTAATCTAAATTAAATGCTACTATCCAACCACTTTTGGTATAATAAGTTGCATCGGTAGAAAGGCCGTAAGAAAAATAATTAAGATTGGTGTTTGGGTTTGCATCGTTTCTGGCAATGGTATAATTTATTTTACCGCTAAAATTCATATCAAAATTATCTTTCAAATTGGTAGTCCATTTAATTGTTTCGCCCAAATTAGTGTTGCGTGTATAGTTATGAGTAAAATTATTGATTGCTGCATTAGCAGAATCCGCTATTAAATTTTGAGCTTGTGTGTAACCAATATTTGTTTGAAAATTTAAATTTGATTTTGGTTTTTTTAGTGGAATGCCATATAAAAAGAAACCATTAACATTATACGTGCCATTTAAGTTGGTATAAGTAGTTGTTCTACCTCCGTTAGATTTTAAAATTACTTGATTTTGAATATCGTTTGTAATCATAGAAGCATTTAATGATGCCATTAACACTCTTTGCGTTAGCGGATCAAATGAATTAAACAATGCTCTTATTGAATGTGTAAACTGAGGTTTTAAATTAGGGTTACCAATTTGAAAATTAATAGAATCTGAAGTTGTTGCAATAGGTTGTAACTGTGCTACACTTGGCTGCCCCGTGCTTCCGTTATAAAAAATTCTTAACGCTTTAGACCTACTGAAATTGTACACAAAATTTGCATTAGGTGTAAAGTTTACATACTTGTTTGCAACTGTAATATTTTTTGTTATGTTATCGCTTCTATAATCGGTAAATCTTATTCCTGTACCAATATTAAAATTATATTTCTGTTGTTGCATTCTATAACTTAATGTAAGGTTATTTGAGGTAGAATTAAAGTTATAAGAGTTGCTGTATAAGCTATCAAATCTGGTATAACCATGTGTTGAATTATCAAACCTATATGTATTGTTTACAGATTTATTTTCATTATATGAAAAATTATATCTGAATTCTAATATTTGGTTTTTACCTATTGGTTCTGTATAAGAAAGGGTAGGGCTGATTGTATAAGAACGTGAAGTATCGGTATAATACTGATTAATGGTATCTGTTTTTACAAAAGGTTTGTAGAACGAATTAATAGAGTAGTTATTACCATAACCTTGATTTAAACTATTAGAAAAATTTATGTCAAGCGAAATAGTTCTGTATTTTTTTGCGAATTTGTGTCTTAATTGAAGGTTAGCTCCGTTTATATTATATCCGCTGTTTATGCTTGAGCTGTTTCTGGTAGAAGTATATATTGGCACACCAAAACCATTGCTTACTGTACTTGTAGAAGAGTTTCCGCTTGGTGTACTATTTTGAATAGTAATATTGGGGCGAAATACTAATGAATTATTTCCTGCACTATCTAATTTAGATTCAATATTTAAATTAATTCTGTGATTGTTTACGGCACCTAAAGAATAAGAGCCGCTATTGCTAATGTTTGATGAATCTGTATTAGGAAAAAAAGTTTGTTGCAAACTATTGGTTGATGTAACAGTTCTTTGATTGTTGTAGAAATAACTTCCGCTAACATCTGTATTTTTTCCCCAATTATCTCTATAATTTAAACCGCCTGCCCAAGTTGTTGTAATTCCCGGGTTGTTTGAACCGCCACCACCGCCGCCGCCAAAACCACCACGGCCACCACCAATATTTTGCGAATTAAAATTTTGTGCATTTATATTATTGCCTTCTCCTATTATTGAAATTTGTTGGTTACCATTAAATCTATGAAGGTTCATATTGCCATTATAAGTTTCTGCAGAACCTGCACCCACAACAGCTTTACCAAAATAGCCTGTACTTTTATCTTTTTTAGTAGTAATGTTTAGTGTTTTTACTCTGTTGCCATCATCAAACCCTGTGAATTTAGATTGATCACTTAAATCATCAAATACTTGAATTTTATCAATCATATCAGGAGGTAAATTTCTTGTTGCAGTACGTGGGTCATCACCAAAAAATCTTTTTCCGTTTACCAATACACGAGATACCGTTTCACCTTGTGCTTTAATGGTTCCGCTTTTATCTACTTCCATTCCGGGCAGCTTATTAATTAAATCTTCTGCAACAGCATTTGGTTTTGTTTTAAAACTGCTGGCATTAAATTCAACTGTATCGCCTTTCATTCTTACCGGAGATTCTTTTACAACAACTGTAGGTAAATCATCTGCTTTAGTTTTCATATACACATTACCTAAATTAATAATATTATTTGCTGCAGATAATGTTATTGTTTTAAAATAAGGAGCATAACCTTGAAAAGAAACACGTAATAAATAAGTTTTAAAAACAATTCCACGCATTTCAAAACTGCCATCTTCTTTTGCTAATGTGTATTGTTCTAAAGTTGAATCTTTAGGGCTTAATATTACAATTGAAGCATCTTTTAATGATTGTTTGCTACTTGTATCTACCAGCTTTCCTTTAAGTGTGCCACTGTTTTGTGCAAACAATGCATTTACAGAAATTAAGAGTACAATTGCTAATAAAATTTTTTTCATGCGAAATAGTTTTTATATCGGGTTCAAAAATAAAAAAGAGATTTACGACATATTTTTATTTGTATGGGCGGCAAGCTACATTGATATATTATTGTAATAAATGAAAATCGGTAATACATGTACTGCAATAGGTAAGGTTTTAAGAAATAACTATTAGCCGATACATTCATTATTTTCCCCGACAAGAACGTTTTTATATCACAAAAAATATAGTTTTCAAATATCTATAAAAAAAATACTTTATGCTGAAGAGATGTAGAATGTTTTGTTAAAATAAATTATTCTGAAAGTATTCATTTAAAAGTTTAGGGAAAGCAAGTTGTTTTAATTCCTCTATTTTTTTCCATTGATGTTTTTGTAAAACAGTTGGTATTTTTTTTAATTTAATTTTTATTATTTGTGCTTTTATTTGTTGATGCGTTAATTGCTGTGTTATAACAGAAGATGTATGTTCAATAACTGCTGTATTAATATTTAATTGTTCTTTTAACCATTGTTGTGTGGTTTCATTATTCCAATATTGTTGCTCGTTACATTCTAATAAATATAACTCATACAAGTTTTGCCAAATATCTTTTGCTATTCGTTTTTGCACCAACACTTTACTATTACATTCAAATAAAAAATAATATAACCATCGGCGTTTTTTAGTAACTGTTTTTTCTTTAATAGGCAACTTATTTACGCTACCATTATTATATGCCATACAATTTTTTTGTAATACACAATGGCTGCATAATGGTTTTAATGGTTTACAAACAGTTGCACCAAAATCCATAATGGCTTGGTTGTATTTACCTGCATTTTGTTTATTTAAAACTTTGTTGGCAAGTGCAGTAAATTGTTTTTTGCCTTCGGTAGAATCAATAGCAGTTTCAATTTCAAAATATCTTGCTAATACTCTAAATACATTTCCATCTATAACTGCATAAGGTAAATTATATGCAAAAGATGCAATAGCTGCTGCAGTGTATGGTCCAACGCCTTTTAATGTAACTATTTCGTTATAGGTTTCAGGAAATTTTCCATTATAATTTTTTACAATTAATCTTGCAGTAAACAATAAATTTTTACATCGGTTATAATAACCCAATCCTTCCCACAATTTAAAAACATCTTCATCTTTTGCTTTAGCTAAATAAAAAATTGTAGGATATTTTTGAATAAATTTTTCGTAATAACTCCAACCTTGTTCTACACGTGTTTGTTGTAAAATAATTTCACTCAACCAAATTTTATACGGATCTTTTTCTTCTTTCCATGGCATTACTCTTTTATTTTTTGTTTTATGCCACAACATTAGGTTATCAGTAAATTTATTAATCATTACTAACAAAGATGGCATCTTAAACAATAATGATTTAAAAAATAATGTGTGAATATTTTTTGTTTAATTTTACGTTTTTCCTAAACCAATAAACTTTCTGCAATGCGAAAAATAGATCTTGTAAATATTATTTCAGACAAAACCGGTATTCCTAAAATTGATGTATTGGTTACCATAGAATCTCTTGTTACAGAAATTAAAGAGAACATGCTTAAAGGCGAAAATATTTATATACGTGGTTTTGGAAGTTTTATAAATAAAAAAAAGGCAGCTAAAATTGGCAGAAACATTCGTACCAATACTGCCATACAAATTCCCACACACTATGTTCCGGCTTTTAAACCATCGCCAGAATTTACTGCCGAAATAAAGCAAACAGTAAAACCAAAAGAAGAGTAACTTTGCCAAAAATTTTTTTAGTGAAGAAACAACAATTACTTATTACAGCTATTGGATTTATTTTAATTATAGTTTTATTCTTTTTTGTTAAAACGGCTCCTCCTTCTACAACAAAAAAAGCAGTAGAACCGGTTGCCAATAATACCACTATTCAGTTTAGCGATATTCTTGCCGAAGCAAAAAAGAAAATAACCATTCAGCAAAATGATAGGCTTGCCGGCTTAGAAAATGCAGTTACAAGAGGCAATGTAAAAGAAGATAAAATTCACGTTTACCACCAATTAGCAAGGTTTTGGGGAGATAGTGCCGGAATGTTTATTCCTTACATTTATTATACCGCCGAAGCTGCCAAGTTGGAAAATTCGGAAAAATCCCTCACATTTGCCGCCCAACAAATGGTAAACAGATTGTTGGTTGTAAGCGATGCTACCATGCAAAACTGGTTGGCAAGCAATGCAAAAGTTCTTTTAGATAAAGCAATAGAAATCAATCCCAATAACGATTCCAGCAAAATAAGCTTAGGAGCATGTTACATGTTTGGCAATATTTCAAACAACCCAATGCAAGGCATTTTAACGGTTAGAGAAATAGCACAAAAAAATCCAAACAACCTATATGCACACTTAGTTTTAGGTTTAGGTGGAAAAAAAAGCAATCAATATGATAAAGCTGCCGAACATTTTTTAGCTATAATTAAACAACAGCCAAAAAATATAGATGCCATATTAAATGCAGCCGAATGTTATGAGTTAATGCACAACAAAACCGAAGCCATAAAGTGGTACACAGTTGCAAAAAAATTGATTACTAATAATGCTGATGCTATTAAAGAAATTGATACACGTATTAACGAATTAAAATAATTTTTTAACTATTTAAATTAGACAGAGATGCCTTGTGGTAAGAAAAGAAAACGTCATAAAATTGCGACACATAAACGCAAAAAACGTTTAAGAAAAAACCGTCATAAGAAAAAGAAATAATTCTTAATGACATTAAAATAATAAAGTTTCGTTGCACTACTACCGTAACGAAACTTTATTTACTACCGCTTAAAATGTTTGCCGCTTACCTTATTCCTGCAACTTTACCTTCCTAATTTCTTTCTGGCAAATATTCTTCTGAGGTGTATTGAAAAAATCTGTTAGTAATAACAGATGTGATTATGTATTTAAAAGTTGCAAATTTTGAACAAAGAATTAATAATTAACGCAGCCCCTTCTGGTGTAGAAATTGCTTTGCTGGAAGATAAAAAATTAGTAGAGCTGCACAACGAAAAGGCCGATGCAATTTTTGCAGTAGGCGATTTATATTTAGGAAAAGTAAAAAAACTAATTCCAGGTTTAAATGCCGCTTTTGTAGATGTAGGTTTTGAAAAAGATGCATTTCTTCATTATACCGATTTATCTCCTTTTGCCAAATCTATTTTAAAGTTTACACAAACTTCTATGCAAGAAGGCGATGCCTTTGATTTTGGAAAATTTGAAATTGAACCCGAAATAATTAAAACCGGAAAAATTAATGAAGTACTTAACAGCAAGCCCAATATTTTAGTACAAATTTTAAAAGAACCCATTGCTGCTAAAGGACCTCGTTTAAGTTGCGAATTAAGTTTACCCGGAAGATTTGTAGTACTTACGCCATTTAATGAAATAGTTGCCGTATCAAAAAAAATACATTCGGCAGATGAAAGAAAAAGATTACAAAAAATTGTAGAAGCTATTCGCCCAAAAGGATTTGGTGTAATTGTACGAACTGCTGCCGAAGGTAAAAGCACATCTGAACTACATCAAGATTTATTAGAATTGCAAACCACATGGAAAAATATTCAGCATAATTTAAAAGATGCCGTAGCACCTACCAAAATATTAAGTGAGCAAGATAAAACCACCAGCATTTTACGCGATTTATTAAATGCAGATTTTAACAGCATTATAATTAACGATAAAAATATATATAACGATACCAGAAATTATTTACAACGTATTGCTCCAGATAAAGAAAATATCGTTTCGTATTATAACAATGGCTCTCCAGTATTTGATCATTATGGTATTACCAAACAGGTAAAAAGTTCTTTTGGCAAAACAGTAAACTTACCAAGCGGAGCTTATTTAATTATTGAACATACCGAAGCTTTACATGTTATAGATGTAAACAGCGGTTATAAAAGCGTTAGCAACAACCAAGAAGAAAATGCTTTACAAACTAATTTAGAAGCTGCGTCAGAAATAGCAAGGCAGTTACGTTTAAGAGATATTGGCGGCATTATTGTGATTGATTTTATTGATATGAAACTTCCTGATAATAAAAAGAAATTACAGGAAGCAATGGAAGAAATGATGAATGCCGACAGAGCCAAACATGCAGTACTGCCCATTTCTAAATTTGGATTAATGCAAATTACAAGGCAACGTATGCGGCCAGAAGTAAATATTAATACTTCTGAACTTTGCCCAAGTTGCGGCGGTACAGGTAAAGTAACTTCAACTTTATTGTTAGAAGATGAAATTGAAAAACGTTTACATTATTTATCTACACATTCATATACCAATTTATTATTAATTGTTCATCCAATTGTTTATTCTCATTTAACAAAAGGTATTTTCAATTCTATTTATAAAAAATGGAAACGTAAATACAAAGTAAAGTTGATATTAGAAAAAAACAACAACTATCAATTAATAGAATATCGTTTTTTTAATGAACATGATGATGAGATAAAATTTTAATACATTCAAACATATTATTGTTCTTCTTTATCTTCTGTTTCTTCTAACTTACCATTATTGCTGCGTTTTAATTTTACAACCGGATTATTTTGTGT
>Ga0116193_1001501_pt1 | contig 19238 bp, 17 predicted proteins | sample AD_UKC115_MetaG_FD_89892 | JGI IMG/M metagenome (GOLD analysis project Ga0116193, IMG submission 89892) | Active sludge microbial communities of municipal wastewater-treating anaerobic digesters from Hong Kong - AD_UKC115_MetaG | ecosystem: Engineered > Bioreactor > Anaerobic > Digestate... | reverse complement strand
TTCCGCCAGATGCCGCAGCAGTGGCAGTCCCTCTTGGAACAGGCAAGCGGCAAGGAGCGCAAAAACGCCCTGCAGCTGCTCAGTGAGATTGTATCTGACGGCAATGTCTCCCTCTGCGATGATGCTTTGGAGCTCGCCGGTGAAAACGGCCGCACGGATGTGGACAGCCTCCGGCAGTGCTACTACATGATTGCCAAAAAGGAATACCGGCCTAATCCGCTGAAATTGTCCGCTTCACCGGTACTTAACTACAACCCTAATCTCTCCGTCTATGACGGACTGATGGGAGGTGACGCAAATGTCCGAGCAGATTGAGCTGATGATGCGGCAGGTGAAGCTGGGGGGTATGGCCAAGGAATGGCGCTCTGTCCAGTTTGAAAGTCCGGAGCAATACGTGACCGACCTGCTGAAGCTGGAGCTCCGTGAGCGAGAAGCCAACCGCATTAACCGTATGGTGAAAACTGCTGGTTTCCGGGTGTTAAAAACACTGGATGATTTCGTGTGGGGTTCTGCTATCCAGCTCCCCAGCGGCCTAAGCGCTGCATACATGGAGGAGCTGGGGTTCCTTCCGCCCAAGGAAAATCTCATTTTTATGGGCACCGTTGGCACAGGCAAAACCCACCTTGCCACGGCCATTGCATTGAAAGCCTGCCAGGAAGGACGGCGTGTCCGCTTTTACACGGCGGCATCTCTTGCTAATATCCTCCTGGAAAGAAACAACAAGGGGACGCTGAATAACTATCTTAGCACACTGAAGAAGGTGGAACTCATTGTGATTGATGAGGTTGGCTTTGTTCCACTGCACAAGGATGCCGCAGAGCTGCTGTTTCAAGTAATTTCTGACTGCTACGAGCAGAGGAGCCTCATTATTACGTCCAATCTGGAATTCTCACAGTGGAACACCGTCTTTGGTGACAACCGGCTGACGGCTGCCCTGGTTGACCGGCTGATTCACCATTCCCACATTGTAATTTTCTCTGGAGAAAGCTACCGCCTTACCCAATCCATGCAGCGCCAGCGCACTCGCTGAAAAGGGCTCCAAAAGTAAGCGTCGGGGCATGACCCGTTTGGCCACCAAAAGTACAGCGTTGGGGCTCTGTTGACGGGAACAACTCCATTGAACAAACAACAAATTAGGTGCTGCAAGGTGCTAACCTTTTTGGAGCCCTTTTGCTAACATTTTTACTTGACGAACACACACATATCGACATAATTATCCTCGACATGTTTATCCGTGGCATATAAAGCAGATTCAATGAAATATAACCCTCTAAAGCGTCCACCAAGACGGTACAGCATCGGGTATGGATACTCCGGATGAGTGGAATGCCCGACAATTATCGTTTCCTTATCGTGAGCGTCACCATGAATATGATATTCGTTGTCAGGGTTAACATGAAAACGCTTTATCAAAGTATCTGTATAGTTAAAGTTTAGAATGGCACAATTATCTCCAAAACAGTATCCGCTTTCACGAGGTACGATTTCTATCTGTGCCTGCCAATCATGAAAGGCAGTTTGAAGAATACGCTGTGCATTTTCTATACATTTACGAATTGCTTTTAATCCGTTGCGGTCTTTTCCAAAGTACAGATTAATCCGTTGATCGTCAAGTTTGCTCATTGAGTCTTCATATTTGTTCCAAAAACTATGCGGAAGCATATCCGGCTCAAATGGGTTTCCATATATAACTTCCACATCGCTGAACTCGATAATATTGCCGTCATCAGTAAATGCGCGATGTTTTTTCAGATGTAGCTTTTTAAGAATTCCGTCGAGATGGGTGCAGTAATACTTTTCAAACGCACTGTATCCGGTATCGAGCTTTTGCCACATATCGAACCCGTTTCCAACGATCACTAATGTGTCAATCGTCGGTGGCGGCTGCGCTTGCTCTTTATAATGAGCACGCATATTGATGATACCTGCCTTTACGATTTTCCTTTTCTCCAAACCATCTTGTCGATTACTCCGGTATAGGATTGAATAATCTTGACAACCTTTGTAGAAACATTTTCTTCCGTGTAGTACGATACTGGAATACCATAATCGCCGTTATTATTCATAACCACAGCTGTCGTAACTGCTTGCAGAAGCGACTTTTCATCTATACCAGCAAGAATGAAGCAAGCCTTGTCCAGTGCTTCCGGGCGCTCCGTAGATGTTCTGATGCATACTGCTGGAAACGGGTACCCGATGGATGTGAAAAAGCTCGATTCCTCCGGCAGCGTACCCGAATCAGAAACCACAGCATAGGCGTTCATCTGGAGTTTGTTGTAGTCGTGGAAGCCCATCGGCTCATGTTGGATGACGCGCTTATCGAGTTTGAATCCGCTTTGTTCCAAACGCTTTCTGGAGCGAGGATGGCAGGAATACAGGATCGGCATATCATACTGTTCAGCCAACTTGTTAATTGCGGTGAACAGGCTGACGAAGTTCTTTTCTGTGTCAATGTTTTCCTCACGATGCGCGGAAAGCAGAATGTATTTGTGCGGTTCGAGATGTAGCTTATTGAGAATATCCGACGCTTCGATTTCCTCAAGGTTTTGATGTAGCACCTCTGCCATCGGAGAACCGGTTACATAGGTACGCTCTTTCGGAAGACCACACTCGGCAAGATAGCGACGCGCGTGTTCACTGTATGCCATGTTGACGTCGGAGATAATATCGACAATGCGGCGGTTCGTCTCCTCTGGCAAACACTCATCCTTGCAACGGTTTCCTGCCTCCATGTGGAAAATTGGAATGTGTAGACGTTTTGCAGGGATAGCAGACAGGCATGAGTTCGTGTCGCCGAGAATCAACATTGCATCCGGTTTGATCTGTACCATCAGCTTATAAGAGCAGTTGATAATGTTGCCAACTGTTGCGCCGAGGTCATCGCCAACTGCGTTCATATAAACTTCAGGCTTGGCGAGCTTCAGGTCATGAAAGAACACTCCGTTGAGATTGTAGTCATAGTTCTGTCCAGTATGTGCGAGAATGCAGTCAAAGTATTTTCGGCACTTGTTGATGACAGCGGCAAGGCGGATAATTTCAGGGCGTGTGCCAACGATGATGAGTAGCTTTAGTCTGCCATCATTTTTGAATTGAATATCGCTATAATCAAATTTCATTTCCATTATTCCACTACCTCAAAGAATGTATCGGGATGATTGGAGTCAAACTGTTCATTCGCCCACATCACGGTTACAAGGTTGTCCGTTTCCGACAGATTGATGATATTGTGCGTATATCCGGGGAGCATATGAACCGCTTCTATCTTTTCTCCTGAAACTTCAAAGTTCAGCACTTCATCCGTGCCGATCTTGCGTTGTTGTATAAGACCGTGACCTGCAACAACAACGAAAAACTCCCATTTGGTGTTATGCCAATGCTGTCCCTTGGTAATGCCGGGTTTTGAGATATTCACGCTGAACTGACCGCATTTCTCGGTTTTGAGAAGCTCGGTAAAGCTGCCTCTTGCATCCTCATTCATCTTCAAAGGAAAGGATACTTTCTCTTTCGGAAGATAACTGAGATATGTGCTGTATAGCTTCTTTGCAAAGCTGTTATATGGGATTTCAGGCATAACGAGAGTGCTTGTCTGTGCCTTGAAACAATCAAGCAAGTCCACGATCTCCCCGAGCGTTACCTTGTGAGTAACAGGCGCAGCGCAGTATTTTCCATCGCCGCAAAACACGGTGTCGATACCATCGAAGGTACAATGATGTTCCTTGCCTTCCAGAGCATCGAGCATTTCTGTAACAAGATCATCAATATACAGCAGTTCAAGCTGTACATTTCTGTCGTTCACCGTGATAGGCAGATCGTTTGCGATATTGTTGCAGAATGTCGCAACGGCAGAGTTATAATTCGGTCTGCACCATTTGCCAAACAGATTCGGGAAGCGGTACACCAGCACCTTTGCTCCCGTTTCTTCGCCATATGCAAAGATCAATTCCTCTCCCGCCTTTTTGCTCCGTCCGTAATCGCTGTCATAACGCCCAATACAGGTTGCCTGGATAGAGGATGAAATCATAACGGGACAAGTGTTGCCATGCTTCCTCAAGGTATCAAGAAGTGTATTCGCAAAGCCGAAGTTGCCCTGCATAAATTCTTCGGGATTCTGCGGACGGTTGACACCTGCGAGATTGAAAACGAAATCTGATTTTGCACAGTATTCATTCAAAAGCACCGGATCGGTATCCAGGTCGTATTCATATATCTCACCGATGGTCAGTTCTAGATATGTCCTGTCCTTGCCGTCACGGATATTTTTGAGTGCAGCGCAAAGATTTTTTCCGACAAATCCTTTCGCTCCGGTAACAAGAATGTTCATCATCACTTTGTACCCTTCGCAAGCTCGTCCTGGATGTACTGCAAACTTGCGATCTTCGCTTTCGTTTCTTCAACAGTCAAGAGCTGTGTGTTATTGGAATTAAACTCAGTCAAGGTGTTGCGCTCGGTATCGCCCTTATTGAAATACTTATCGTAATTCAAACCACGCTTGTCACAGGGAACACGGTAGAAATTGCCCATGTCAATGGCGTGAGCACATTCTTCATTCGTGAGTAGCGTTTCATACATCTTCTCACCGTGACGGATACCGATCACCTTGATGTCCTCTTTCTTGCCGCCGAACAGCTCGCATACCGCTTCTGCCTGTGTTTGAATGGTACAAGCGGGAGCTTTCTGAACGAGGATGTCACCGGGTTCGCCGTGTTCAAATGCAAACAGAACGAGGTCAACAGCTTCATCAAGAGACATAATGAAACGGGTCATGGTAGGTTCGGTCAATGTGATCGGATTGCCGTTTCTGATCTGGTCAATCCACAGCGGAATCACTGAGCCACGAGAGCACATCACATTGCCGTAACGGGTACAGCAGATTTTGGTGGTATTCGTTGTACGAGCTTTCGCAACGATAACCTTCTCCATCATGGCTTTGGATGTACCCATAGCATTGACAGGATAAGCAGCTTTATCGGTGGAAAGACATACAACATTCTTGACACCTGCTTCGATGGCAGCGGTGAGTACGTTTTCGGTTCCGAGCACGTTGGTCTTTACTGCTTCAATCGGGAAGAACTCACAGGACGGAACCTGTTTGAGAGCTGCCGCATGGAATATGTAATCTACGCCGTGCATAGCATTTTTTACGGATGCGAGATCACGTACATCGCCAATGTAAAAGCTGTTTTTTTCTGCCACTTCGGGCATTTTTGCCTGAAATTCGTGGCGCATATCGTCCTGCTTTTTTTCATCACGGGAGAAGATGCGGATTTCGCCTATATCAGTATGGAGAAATCTATTCAGAACAGCATTCCCGAAGGAACCTGTTCCACCAGTTATCAAAAGTGTTTTGTTAGTAAATAGTCCCATCTTTAACCTCTTTTCTTTCTAAAGTTATCGAGCATTTCGATAATAGAACCTTTAATTTTTTGTGACAATCCAAAATGTTTCAGTTTGTTTTTTTCTAATGAATGACATGCTTCCGATAAAAATTCATCTCTTTTTTGGGGAGATTGTTGTATATGCTTATTTTTATTATTCATTTCGCTATAAACTTGTTTTGTGTAGAGCGAAGAACCCATATTATCTAAAAGGGCATAACCTCGATTATTATTTATACTTATCAATGAGGCTCCATACTTTTTTACCTCATATGGAAAATCAACCGTTTCGCATAACGATATAGGTATATCCGATAAGGTAATATCGCCAACTCTCGCTTCCGGCTGTATAAACTTACACTCATAACATGACGGACGTATAACTAAGCCTGAATAATACATAGACCCCCATTTTTTCCATGGCGATTTATTATGATATTCTTTGCCGTCTTTGTCGATAAACAGTTCATATGGTTCAAGATAATTATATTTTTTAGGTCTAAAAATATAATTATCTATCCGGCAATGATGTATTCCTTCAAGGTATTCAATATGTTTTTCAAAAACAACCGGACTGCCTACTCCATTACAAATAAAATCACAGCAATAAAAATTATGGTATTTCTCAAAGGCTTTCTTTGTTCCTGCACATTGACATGGAGTCCCTATAAATAAAACATCTCGATGCTGTTCCAAGTCATATGAAATCTGTTCATATATGTCAAAAATATTGCTCTGCACGTATTTTGAACCTCTGATTTGTTCCAAATCCTTTTCGCAAATACATCTAATATGTAACAACTTCATTGAAGAATCAAATGCCGCACCATAAACAACACCACCTTTTTCTATAAATGCTTTCGCCAAAGCACTTGCAACACCTCCACTTGTTGCGGATTTCAAAGAATCAATACTCGTGCTCTGAGCAATGAATAGAGTGGTTTCTTTTGGGTATATCTTCGTGTTATTTTGCGGACAAACCGTCACGCATTTATTACATTTTATGCACTTTTTTTCGTCAATCTCAGGATACCAAAATGCAGCTTGAGGATGAATAACTTGCTTTATAGCGTTGACAGGACACGAAATTACACATAACGAACATCCTGTGCATTTATCGGATTTAGTAACATTCATTTTTTCCTCCTTGTAGATGAGCCTTGGTCTAAATCAATTAAGAAATCGGAGAACTTCTTTGATTGAATATATTTATTCTTTTGAGTTAACACAAAAGTTCGTGCGTCTGCTCCAAATTTTTGTCTTTCTTGATCAGATAGTGCCAATGCTCGATCTAATCCGGCTTTTATCTCATCCACACTGTTATTTTCAATTATGAAAAGATAATCCTTATATTCAATTGGAATTCCTGGTAATTCAGTAGTAAGAAAAGGCGTTCCGGAAGCCATATACTCAAAAGTTTTAGAAGGAAAACTATATTTTGTATATTCGGCTTTGGGATCTCTCACATTAACCAAAAGAGTCGCTTGCTTTTCATACTCAAATAACTGTTGTGGATCAACAAATCCCATGTGCTTGATTCTCTTGTTTGTTTTTGCCTTTTCTTTAATATATTCATCCATTGCGCCAGACCCGAAGAACCACAGTTCTTCTGTCTGATTTGATATTTGCTCAAACGCAGAAATTAGTTCCTCAATTCCGATATTATAATGCAACGAGCCTGCGTGCATTATGAAGTGACCTTTGGTTGTTTGTGTCAGAGGATACTTGTCTCTGTATACCCCTTCTACTACAGTGTATGGTCTGTTAAACTCTTCAAAATACTCCTGCATCTGCTCTGTAAACAAAACATAACCATCGACACTTTTTAACAGCCGTTTAGCAACGATATTTTCTATTTTCTTCAAGAAAGACTTTAGAGGTTTCTTTTTTGCATCCAAATCCATATGGATGCTTAAATCCGGACAAATTAAAACAGTCTTTATTTTAGGATTAATCTTTTTTATCTTATTCAAGCAAAACAAATACGGAAGGTGCATTTCATAGGCAAAAACATAATCAATATCATTTAGAACATTCCCACTCTTAATTTCCTTGAAAAGTTCAATGATTTTTGTTGGAATACGCAAAAAACGGTTTCCATTTCCCGCAACTCGAATGTCGTGGCTTTTGCCATTATGACTCCATTCCAGTCTTTTACCTGAAGACATATCGCAGTCAGATAATATTCTGACATTACTGTTTTGAGCCTCCAGACCTTCAATAATAGTTTGTTGAAATGCTGAACCAGAAACTATGCCGGGATACGTTGCTTCGGGGAAATATGTATTATCATCTCTCATCCAAGCTATTCCGCATATCCATAAAATATTGTTTTCCATATTTACCCCTCTCCGCTTTCCAGCGTCAATCATCAAATCTGTTTTTTAATTTTCTTGCCGGTACTCCGCCCCAAATCTCGTATTCACCGACATCTTTCGTAACAACGGCTCCTGCAGCAATTACGCTGCCTTTGCCTATTGTTACGCCTTTTAATATGGTAACATTTGCACCGCACCATACATCTTCTTCTATCACAACGGGTTGATCATTTTCCGGTAATTTTTCAGCCACTGTCACTTCATCCATATATTTATCACGAATATCAATTCGATGATCACCGGTAATAATAGTAAGACCCGGTCCAGACATAAAATGTCCTTTAATTTCGAGAGGTGCTCCCGCTGCCATCAAGGTTGCGTTAGGACCGATATAGACGCTGTCTCCAAAACTGATATTGTGGGCACCAACGACAGTGAAATGTTCATCTATGTATACCCCCCCCGATTTCTTCAAATCATGTAGCAAATTATTCAACAAAAGTTTATGTATTATTCTTTTAATTAAGCGCACTATCATATTTTTCACCGTTCTAATCCAGCTTGTTTTATTTGATTGATTTCAAAAAACAATGTCTTGTACTTCTTTATGTTTAGCAATCCAATTACCAAACAATAACTTATGCAAATTGCAACAAATGTAACAATCCAAGGTATGTTCGTAAAAGACAATCCGTATTTTACGAAGGCAAAAACCACACCAACTAAAGCAAGTTCACACAGATATGCTATCATGGACTTTATAGGCAAGTATGCTTTTATTTTCATGTCCAAAATCTTTGATGTTTTTATGCATAATATCAAGACATATATGATCGAAATGACAAGTGTTGCCACTGCGGGACCAAACATCGCTATACCAAACATATCAAACAAGTGGTACAACCCTAAGCTAAATATGATGTTTGCTACTAATAATGATATTGATGTGTACATTAAAAATCTTGAATTACCATTTGCAGCAATAACCAAATGAAAACTTGCAAATTGTACCATTCCATCAAGAATATATATTATGAATACGGGTGTGCCGGAAAGGTATTCAATTGAGTAGAAAAATTGAATTGCCTCCGGTGCACACAGCAATAATGCACCGCTAAACATCCAAACCGACAAATAACCTACAGTAAGATACTTACGTAGTATGCTGATTGTAGCTTGATAATCTTTCCCAGTCACACTTTTCATAATGTATGGAATTAGTACAGTTGCAAACGATGCGACAAGTATATTCAGCGGAAGTGTTTTGGCACAATTGGTATATATAGCAAGTTCTTCGGTGGTTCCCAAGCGACCAATTATCAGTTTGTCTATTTCTCTCATCAGCGTTGTTGTAACAAAGTATATCCCCATAGGAACGCAATACTTTATTACAGGCATTATTTTCTCTTTGCAGAAGGAAAAGATCTTTATCTTGAAGTTGATTTTTCCAAATATATATTTGAATGCAATCAACTGTGAAATATCCAAAACAACTAAGCAGAAAAATACAACAAAGAGGCTATCAAAAACTCTAACCGAAATGTATAACAACACAACTTTTAATACGGCTATTATAAGATTTCTGAGAGCAATAAGTTTTGATTTTCCACTTGAAACGAATAAAACCTGATATAAATGCGTAGCGTTACTGATCCACGGCTTAAGACACACTATCAAAACCAGGGGCTTTACTAAAGGATTCTTGTAGTAATTTGAAATTGCTCCTGAAGAAAACATTAGTATGATTCCTACAATTGCACCAATAAGAAGTTGAATGAAAAAAACTGTGTTCACATATTCGGTTCTATCTTCTTTGTTGCTTTTTTTATTGTAGTAGTAATTGATAGAATCACCTAAACCAAACAATGTAAATGAAGCTGCAATGGTAATAATCGAATTTACTGTTGAATAAGTGCCATACTCCGTCAATGATAATTCCATTGATAGAATTTTGGTTGTTGCAATATTTGTTGCATATGTAATAAGTTGGATAAATGCTAATAGCATCGAGTCAAAAGCAGGTCCATTTATATATTTGGAAATAGCAAGTGTTTTCTTCATACTTATTCACCGTATATTGCGTTTCTTAAATAATCAAGCGATTCTTTTCTTTTTTTCATCATTATTTCTTGAACAGGTTTATAATCAATTTTATCTTCCGGAAGAACTGCGGTAATCACACGATTATCAAGTTCAAATGTATGAAGTAAGGTTCTTAACCGTGAATTAGTAGTCGATGCCATTGAAACCAACAGATTTTTATGAAAGATAATAGAAAAAGCTGCTCCATGAAATGAATCGGTAACAACATAATCTGCATGATCAAGAACGTAAAGCCATTCAGACGGACCGATAGACCCTGTATAAAGACCTTTTTTCAGTTTCGATATTGCCGTACCACCAACAGTCACTACGGGCAACCCTGTTTTTTCAGCTAATTCCTCAATTTTTCTTTCAATGTTTTTGTCGTAATTGAAAATAAATTTTGCAATATAATTCGATGGTAATCCTCGAATTTTCTTTTCACAAGTTCGCCATTCACCTTGTTCAATCAGCATCGTAGGATCAAGTACGATTGGACAGTTTGTATCCAATAATTCATATACAATCTGTGCTCCACGTTCTTCTCTTACAGATATGCTCTTAAATTTTATCAACTCTCTTGTTACCGCTTTTGCAAAATTTTCGTTTAATTCATTAACTCCAAAACTTGCCGCATATGATATTTTTTTAGAATTATCTTTAGAAAAAGAGAAGAAGTAATTCAAATCTTCACCAGTAATGTTAGGATTCCAAACTTGATCGCTTCCACAAATCAAATAATCATATCTATCTGAAATTTTACTCAAATCATCCGTTTCATTGATAATCTTTTTCGGAAACAGCACCAATTGTTTTTCAAAATTACGAAAACTTTTTTTCCCAGAATAATCTAATATACATATTGCCAGGTTTTTCACCGGATTCTCTTTACGAATATGTCTTTTTTCTGACATATACGTGTTTCTATAGTTAATAACTTCAACCTCGCATCCAAGCATCTGCAATGCTTGATAAAGCCCACGCATTTGCAATGCTGCTCCAAAGCTTGGCGAATTTGGAAATGTTAATATGCCAACTTTCAAATCAGGCTCCCCCCTCTACTGAAATATCATTACGTGTAGAACAACAAATACTTAACAAAATCATTGCTGACCAAAAGAATTTTGTTGTAAGAACATCAATAAAAAATGCCATTAATAGAATTCCAAAAAAGGCTGTCGCAACACTTTTCTCTCGATTCAGTGCTTTTTTAATCATTTTGATTACAGGGAGCGTTAAAAGAATAGATCCACAGAAACCAACCTCAACAAGTGATGCAATATAATGATTGTGAATTGCCATATCCTTTCCCATTCCGAGAATGTTTCCGATCACACTTTGAGAAGCTCCAACCCCATAACCAAATATCCATTTTAGATCTTTTAATGAAGTTAATGCCTGTCCCCAAATCAACAAACGTGTTCCACTTTCAGCTTCCTGTCCAGTTAAGGCTTTTAGCGAAAAACGTTCTAAAAGATCTTCCGGGATGTATTGTACTACAAAAGGAAAAACAACAAGCATAATAAGCAGAACCGGAATACCAATCGACAAGCGAGTTTTCCACGATGTATTCATACTCAATAACACAATCAACAAAATTGCAATTAAGCCCGATCTAGAACCAGTGAGAAGGACATAATATGCAATCACAAGGCAAAAGATGATTGATATGATTTTGCGCATTCTTTTCTGTTTGGCATTGCACAAATTATAAAAAACTATGCCAAACGAAATCAGTATCAATGCAGCCAGATAATTCTGATCAAGACCATCTTCACCTGCATTTAATGTTAAACGATTCTGATAAGTGCTATATATGACTGCATTCGGAATAAATGTCATATATAGTAGCAATGCTCCAACACCAAACACCATTGATTTTTTCAGCACTTCCGCTTCGTGTTGAGTATACGAAACCATCGAAAACAGAAGAAACATCAGCGCATTATTTAAGTATATAGAATAATAAGATTGCCAACGGGTTTCATCTATTGCCCACAAATATGTAATCAGTCCATATATCAACCAAAAAGCAACGTATATAATACGATAATCGAGTTTTAGTGTTTTTTGCATAAGAATATCAAGGACTGCCAAACCCATTGCAAGCAAGCCAACTATTCTTAGTGGACTTATTGACACTAAATCTGCCAAAGGATATTCAAAAGGAGTTAGGAAAAGGAATAATGCTAACCCATATGTAGATAAATGTGTGACTCCTTTTCGGTCAGTATGAATTATTTGGTTCACTTAATTTCCCTCCTTGACCATCCCCATCAATCTATAAAAATACATAATATCTTGTTCGTTACTATATGAACCTAAGAGCGTTTTCGTTCTCCACTTTGCTAAAAGCTCCGGAGTCTGGATAACAACTTTTATGGATTCATATATATTGTCATAATCGTTGTCCATAATGATGCCATTGACTTGATGCTGAACCTGCGATGAGGCAGACTCATAATTGGTAACTAAGCATGGGAGTCCCAAAATCTGCGCTTCTGTTACTGAAACGGGTTTGCCTTCATATCTTGAAGCAAGAATAAATACATCCATTTGGCGTAAGTATGGAAGCGGATTTAGCTTGTTTCCATAAAGCATTATAGTGTCATTCATCTCCAAACTATCCACTTCTTGTTTGAATTGCTCAAACTCACCACCGCCACCAATGAGATGCCACATAACATCTTTCGTTAGTCCCTGCTGTTTCAGTTCGTAAAATGCTTTCAGCAAACGATCAAGACCTTTAACTTGAATATCACAACGGCATACAGTGCAAAAATTGATTTTCGCCTTCGTTATGGCTACATCATCTTTTCCTGCTTTTTGAAGCACCAAATCTGACGACATAATATTGGGCACAACATATGTCTTTGGTTGATATTCGGGAAAGAACTCAAAAAATTGCTCTAAACAGTTCTCGGAAATTAGTGCGATCCCATCAGCTTTTTCAAAAATTTTTCTATCAATTTCGGGAAGTAGATAACAGCTCTTATATTGCGGATGTATCCATACGAATTTTTTGACAGCTTTTATTTTTGATGAAACGACATATTCATTTGACCATCCCTCCATAAAACCAATGGCATAGTCAAATTGCTCGTCCACTACTCGTGATAGTGATACTTGTGCAGCCATCCCATAGTGCATAAGGATATGCCGCAAATCCCCTTTCGGAGTATTTCTGTATTTCAGCAGGGACATAAGCGCAAGAAATGCTCTGCCGTTGAGAATCGTTTTCACAATTTTTCTCTGTCCAGAACTTAAAAATTTCGATTCCTTGTATGCAGAGGGGAGCAGCTTGACAAACTCCGGTATTTCTCCCATTAACGCCCCTGTATTCGTATACAAAAGCAAGCTGATTTCATATTTGCTACGATCAATGGTATTTATCAAGGACAATAAAGCCGTTGTAGTACCGCCGGTCATCATCGAATCATAAACAAACAGTATTTTTTTCTTCACGGCTAACCTCCTTGTCCGCATCACATTGCTCATTTAGCAATAATGTAAAGATGTCATTTTCTAAGTCCAATTTTATCTAACACAAATACTATATATAAACGAAAGCGTTTTAGAATAATATCTTGAACAATCTGTTTTGTTTTTCCTTTTTTTGCCATTTCATAAGGAACAGTATCTTCTTTGTCATAATATTTGAAAACCGTTGCCTCACTCATGTCCTTTTTCCAAGTTTTTTTCTTTATCTTGCCCAATAGCACATTCTCTACGTCAAACAATTCATCAATAAACCACTTCTCACCGCTTACCTTGGTAGGAATATCGGAATAGTCTAAACCTGCAGCACTATAGACATACGCCAACGGAATATTGGCACCAGCTTGATAAAAATAATGTGATGTTCCATCGTTTCTCAAGTTGATCTCAAAAAAGTATGCTTTGTTTTCAAGCAACCCATATTCAACGCTAAATAAGCCATGATAATCAATACGTTCAAGAAATTCGAGAATTTTGGAAGTGTCAGCACATTGAGGAATATTTTCCGTGAAATAACCATGCGAGGATGAGCCGCTATCTGCCCATCGGTCACGAATAAACGCACCCGCAAAAATGGTATTATCATCCCACATTCTTCCACCGTACACAAGCAAGTCTAACTCTTTTGGAATATATTGCTGAACGATAAACTCTGAATCCGGTCTGACATATCGAAGCGTTTTTTTTAGCGCATTTGCATTTTTACAAATTTTGAATTTGAACTCATTATAATGTCCCGGTTTTTGATGGCTTGGTTTAATAAGGCACGGATATTGAATATCACTAATATCTTCGCCCTTTTTTATCGATCTTGATTTCGGACACAATATTCCAATTTCTTCAGCAAGAGTTGTCATATTGTTTTTATCAATGTACTTTTCAATGTTTCCCTTTATGGTCGTTCCAGGTACTATGAAAAGTTTTTCAAATTCTTCTTTGTGTTGATCAACAAATGTAATGATCTCATCACTTGAAATAATAAGGATCGGCTTTTTACTTTCGTTTTCATAGTTTTCCATCAAATATTTATAGCCGTCCTCTATTGTGGGGGTTTCGACATGCTTTTTACAGTATTTGCTTTTTACTGCGAAGCCAGCATGACCCTTGACCAAAAAAAGCATATCGAGTTCCGCATTGCCAAGTTCACGCATCAAACCAAGTGTATTAAAATCGTCAATACTCCAAACAATAATTTTATTTTCTACTTTTTCCATCCGTAAATCACTCCTTCATAATTTCCATCAACGTCTTAACCTGTAAGTCATTATTATCCGTCAAGTCTTTAAGTCCGGAACACAATGTCTCAAAATTCTTCTCATCCCAACTCCAAGGATCTTTTCTACACATAGCATGATCGGAAGAAAGTATGCTGTGCAGCATCAACACAACAACGGAATTGTCTGGAAGTGTTTTGATAAAATCAATAATCAAATCTGCTCTATCGTTAGACTTTACAACGACACTCGGTACATTTGAACTATTGCAATCTCTATATGAAAAAACATTATCTGCGTTAAAGCAACGATATGCTAATTTTGATTTCAAAACAGAATAAAGCACATAAAGCACCTTATTCTTAAATTTTGCAGTATTGCACTTTCTCCCTCTGCGTATGTAAACAATTTTCTTGCCGTACTCGCTTTCCAACAGAGTGTTTATTTCCGATTCAGAAGTGCTTGAGTTGGGAATAGAAATTCCCCAATCACAGTTTGTAATACCCCATAACTGCAACTTTTCTAAAGCGGTTCTCATATCATCTTTTTGGGTTTTATGCTTATCACCATGTAAACCAATTTCCCAACCAGAAGAATGCAATTCATTTATTTCTTCTACAGTCAACGGTCTGGTAGGGCTTTGCAGAATGTCTTGTCCTTCCCATGTCCCGTCTATAAATCCTGTAGTAACATATACTGTTCCACGGAAGTGATATTTATCCATTATTCGCTTTGCTAACAAATAATTGTCTGATCTTCCGTCATCAAAAGTAAATGTTATAAATTTCATACGCTTCTCCTATCATTTTAATATTGTGAAGAATCTACAGGGAGAAGCAAAGAATGATTTCATAGCATTTGATATAAATTTTCCGTAATTCTTACGTCTCAATTCAGCGTAAGCAATTACTGCATAGTGTCGCATTTTTATATATCGAATATCACTCGCTTCTAACTGATTAAAAAAAGTTTTTTTATACTCATAAAGAGCATTTTCGCCCTTAATTTTTCCATCTCCGCTTGACAAACCGCCGTCACCGGTATGAACATACGCTTTGATTTCACATCCAGGAAGGTATCCAAATTTTCCGCCCCCCTCGATAGCTCTCTGCATCAAATAAAACTCATCACCGACGTCTATTGGAGCAAAACCACCAATTTGGGTTAAATACTCTTTTTTGAACATCATTGTATCCGTTCCGGTCATGTGATACTTCAAATGATACATTCTTAGTGATTCAACAGTTGTTTCTTTTATGTATGATCGGATTCGCTTATCAATCTCTTTATCAGCCTCATTGTATAGGAGCAAATCTGTAATTGAATAATCATATTGATTAGTTTCCATAAACTCTGCCTGCTTGCGTATCTTATCAGGAAGGTAGATGTCATCGTCATCCAAAAATGTTATATAATAGCCATTAGCCGAATGGATACCAATATTTCGTGTTTTTGCAGAACCTTGATTGGGATTATTCACAATATACTCTAACATGATCTTAGGGTGGCGATTGCGAAATATCTTTACTATTTCTGATACTTTACTGTTCCATTCATCGTTCCCATTGTCATCAACCAAAACAATTTCCATGTTAGGATAAGTTTGTTTGGCTAAAGATTCAAGTGCATTTTTTAGTTCTACTTCTCGTCTATATGTGGCAACAACAACGCTTACTAATTTCATTTTGTTGTCACCTCCGGCTCAACATTCTTTTCTTCCTGTTTCTTCATCTCTCCCGTGCCGCCTTCGACAACACCATCAGATTTCAGCACACTCACAATCGTGCCAAAGAAACACTTCACATCCATCGCAAAACCTTTGAATTTTCCTGCATTCAAAGCAGCAGCATACTCACCGTCAAATTTCGCTTTTACATCAATTTCAAGTTCATCTCGCCCATTGATCTGCGCCCATCCGGTGATGCCGGGTTTAATATCATTCGCTCCATACTTCTCACGTTCCGCTACCAAATCATCTTGCGACCACAAGGCGGGTCTGGGACCAATTGCGGAAAGTTTCGACGTGAACACCTGATAAATTTGGGGAAGCTCATCAAGACTTGTCTTACGAATAAAGCGTCCAACACGGGTGATATACTGATCGGGATTTTCAAGAAGATGTGTAGGGGTATCGTGCGGTGTGGACATCTTCATGCTACGGAACTTCCAGATCATAAAATATGTAATCTCTCCGTTTTTCTTCTTGCCGACTCGTTTCTGCTTGAACAAAACGGGACCGGGATCGTCAATCTTAATCGCAATGGCGATAATCAGCATCGGAAGTGCCAAGACGATTATGGCAACACTCGACAGAATAAGGTCAATAAGTCTCTTTATAACGTGCTTATACATCATGCAATATCTCCCGCTTTAATTACATTCCACTTTCAAATGTGTATTCTAATCCATCAATTTCCTTTGGTGTACGTTTTGAAATATCCGTCAAACTCTCCGCCCACTTTTGAGGATCAAAGAATAAATCTTCGGTCTTTATCGTGTCTTTGCGTTTGTACACATCGCCACTGCAAATCTTTGTCCCAGCAGGTACAAGGCAATATCCCTCAACCGTAGCATTACAATCCACATGAACACCGTCACAACACATTGTTGCGTGATTCACGATAGCTCCGGCAGAAATGATACAACCAGGGCATATTACACAACCCGTATGAACAACCGCCATTGGTTCAATAATACAGCCACTCATGATTTGTGCTGATGGAGATACGTACGCTTTAGGAGAAACGAGCGAAACAATACGATAGGGAGTTTCTTCCTTAATTCTGCTGAGCAACGAAAGTCTGACTTCCGGATTGCCAATCGCAACAATAATATTGCTGTATTGAATTGCCAGTTCATCAATATCCTGCGTTGTGCCGACAACATCAATACCGTTGGGAGTTGTTTTTCTTTCATCGTCAACGAAATCTATTTTTTCAAAGCATCCCATATCTGCTGCTATTTCAGAAGCTACAACACCATAAGTACCTGCGCCAATAATCAACAAGTTTTTGTTCATTTGATATTCCACCTTTCAAATCAATCTTTAATCATCTTTCGGCATACACCCATTACACAAGTGTTCATCGCCGCCCATATCGTCATATACCGTTCCGCAGAGTTCGCATATATAATGCTCATTCTCATAACCGCAGTAACAGCACTTGCCGATTGGCAGTAAATCTTCGGTGATAGACACGCCATCTTTGCCGCATTCTTGGCAGGAAAAATCCGCAACTGGAGACGTGCCGCCGTGTCTGCCGTACTCATACTCCATAGCCGACACTTGTTTCACATAAGGGTTCAGATCTTCCTCAATATAATCAATCAAATCCTCAAGGAAATCGTGAACCTCGGTATCGTCATATTCCGAATCGCTGTCAGCAACACACAGTCCTTCTTCACCCTCATGTCCCTCGCCATTGTGGTACATACACTCGACCTTTGCGATAATATCCTCGCCGTGTTTCGCTTCAATGGTCAAGTAGCTCGATGAGTCCATATCGTCATCAAGCACAATCGAAACACATAAGGTTAATTTCTCATCGGATGCGTTGCTCTTTATAACGCACACTTTCGTTGTGCCGTCTTTTACGGGTGTTTCCATATTGGAAACATCAAAGCAGGGGTCATAATGATACCGATCTGAAAGGGTATCATAAAGCTCCGTTACAGTCTGACAAAGCAGTTCGTAAATTTCATCTTCATCTCGGATTTCCACACCAGTTTCACCGAAGATACGATCACGCCAATACTGCTCATCGTATTCGTTCTGCTCCTGCTCATACTGCCAAGTATCAAGCAATTCTTCCGAAGCATTCTTCTGCTCAAACTGTTCCAATGCTTTCGATAGTATCAATTCAAAATCCGACAGTTCATCGTGCATCTTTTTGAAGGCAAAGAACGTCAGCAGCTTGTTATGTGCTATGTGATTACGAGCCTTGATAAATTGCGTAAGCTGCCGTTTGAATTGTTCTGGATCGGTAAAATACTGTGAAAAAATGTCATTCCACAAGTTAAATTTAGTTTCACGCTTTTTCTCGACAAACTCTTTCGCCGCCTGCTCGTTTCGCTTCTCCAAATACTGATACAGCCTTGTTAGTTCGGCAGAGGATAAAGTAGTATTTTCTTTGTATATGACCGCTTTCAAGATCACCTTTGAAAGTGTTTCCAGGGTCATAGACAGGAGCGATGTATTGATGTTGGAGAACTGCGGAACAATCTGCTTAAATGAGTTTTCCATACTGCATACGGAATCCTTGTACTGTTCCAATCCGGGACGTTCAAGCCAATTCTGTCCCAAATGCTGAATAAGCACTTTGTTTGCAAAAGCATGAAACTGATTTTCAATTCTGAAAAACCGATGATAGAGATCAGCACCAAGCATTTCAGATTGATCGTCAAGCAGCCATGTACAGCCTTGCCAGTCTTTGCTGACCCGATCTTTCAACGCAAGTTTCAACAATTCCAAAGTCTTGTTGTATCTTGTCTCAAAATCGGGACTTTCTATAGTAGGAGATTCAATTTCGATGTGCAGTTGGATGTTGTTTTCCTCACGCTTGTCAAACACAAAGAAAACTTCATAGGTTATGCCGCTTATCGTAAGCTGATATGCTTCACGGGCAATACGCTCTCGACAACCAAGATACTTATGTTCCGTAAATCCAGAAACGCAGGCTTTTACATCGTCAAGAATAGATTCGCTGTATTCCTTTGAACGTCTTATCTCAACCTTGACTGCATCCCCACCA